>Ga0208245_1002109_pt1 | contig 10715 bp, 13 predicted proteins | sample RifOxyC1_FD_184035 | JGI IMG/M metagenome (GOLD analysis project Ga0208245, IMG submission 184035) | Soil microbial communities from Rifle, Colorado - Rifle Oxygen_injection C1 (SPAdes) | ecosystem: Environmental > Terrestrial > Deep subsurface > Rock core/Sediment | place: Rifle, Colorado... | reverse complement strand
TCCAATATTTGTTTAATTTCATTCTCATCCAAGCTAACATCAACGAAGATTTTATTTACATCAGTAGAGTCTTCAGGCATAATATCCATAATTTTAATCACATATTCTTCTTTCATTTTATGGCTTTCAATTGACTTAAGATCTTTTTTAAAGGGTTCAACATCTTTCTTTTTTATCTTTACAAATTTCTTAAAGTACTCTCCTAATTCTTCTTTTCCTTCATTTTCTTCAGATAGTTTTTTTGCCTCTTCTAAACATAATGGTTGCATTTCTTTTATCATTTTAATTTACCTCCCACTGCAGGTTTTAAGTATATCCTCTTTAAATGTATTGGGGGAACTATAAAAACTTTCTTTTTTTTAAAATCATTAACTTCAACAACATAATTTCTCCCTCTTTTGCCAATTATAGTGCCTGTTTTTCCTTGCATTCTTTCTTTGAAATTTGCAGGAAATGATTGTTCTTTTTTCAGGGCAACTTTGTCTCCTTCTTTTAGTTCCTTGAAGTATTCACTAAATCTAACTTTTCCCCGTTCCCTTATTTTTTTTCTTCCAGCCATATTAACAAAATGCTTATTAATTATCTAAAAATAGTGCCTTTAAAAGCCTTTCTTATTCTTACTTAGAATTTAACTACTTACCTTGGCTTATCAAACCCTGGTTTAAATTACCACTATCACGGGCATCTTCCATATTTTTGACAATTGTCTTAAACATCTTAGGTCCCCAAACTCCAACACCACAGCTCTCACAAAAATCTATTACAGATTCCTGAGGAACATCTGTTTTACAATAAATACATTTCTTTACCATTTCACACTCTTTTATTCTTATTAATTATTTCATTGTTTTTAAACTTATTTATGCTATTTTATTATAAGATACTAATAATAAGTTCCAATGTACTATGAGTCCCTATAATAGAAATCCATAATAAAATGAAGAAACCATATACTATGGCTGGGTATGCTGCAAGAATGAGTCCAATAATAGCAAATATAACTCCCTTTAAGTTTAAACTTTTCTTCTTTGTTTGATATAATCCAATTAAACAAAAAATAATACTTAAAATTGTTATTATAAAAAATACAAGTAATAATATATCTTTAAATTTTATTTGTAATGTATATAATGCAAAAATTTGAGGTATTTTATATTGTAATAAAGATATAACAGATATCAACCCAAGAACAAATCCCCAAACAGAAAACTTACTCACCTCATTTTCATTCATAAGATGATATATTAATTTATAGTTATAAACTTATTTATATTAGTAATTTCCTATAACAAGTAAACGGTAAATTTCATCTATTTTAAGTTTGTCACTTTTTAAAATATTTAAAACCAATTCCATTCTTTCAATATGTTGGTTTAGGTGATCTACTTTCCTTAAATATACATCATCTTCCTTATCATCCCCGCAGAAAACCCCGAATCTTTCACCAGAGTTATAGAATACTCTATCTCCTCCAAAGTATATTTGATTTAGATATGTTTCACAACTTGTGTAATTTATTAATATTTGCCCAATAGCCTTTTCTTTCACATCTGCCTCATAAAAAGGTAAGTCTTGATACTTTTCTATTTCTTTTAATTTTTCATCTCTAATTTGTTTTATGAAATTTATTCTTTGCTCAAGTTCGTTATTTTGTGTTCGTTCCATTAATATTTTTCAGAATTCTTATATTTAAATTCACTCATATCTTAAAGCATCAACTACATTTGTTTTAGCAGCTCTCCAAGCTGGAATAGTTCCAGCAATTACACCTGTTAAGAAAGCAAAAGCCAAACAACCAATAATTAAATATATTGGAGCAGAAACTCTAAGTAAATTTGTTCCCAATAAACTAGCAACAATAAACTCAATTAATTTTCCAATTCCAAATCCTAATATAACTCCAATTATTCCTCCAACTAACCCTAATAAACCACTCTCAATTAAAAATATCATTAAAATATCTTTATTTTGAGCACCAATTGATTTCATCACTCCAATTTCTTTTGTTCTTTCTAAAACACTTGTATACATTGTATTTGTTATTCCAACAGCCCCCACAATTAAAGATATAGCAGCAACTCCTATTAAAAAACCAGTAATTATATTTAATATTACTTTAAAACTCTCCAACAAGTCTTCAGGAGTTTGAACAGAAAAATCTTTTGTTCTTTCATCAACATTTCTAAACTTCATCAATTGACGATCAGTTGTTTCAGCAACATCATTAATATCCTGACCATCATTAACTTGCACAATTATTACATCAACTCTATTCTCTCTTTCAGGAAATAATTCTCTAAAATCTTCAATTCCTAGATAAATATTTTGATCATCAGCAGGATTCCCTATAGGAGCTATAATAGCTTTAATCCTAAATTCTCTTCCATTAATTAATATTCTATCTCCAACACTAACAGGCTTGCTAAAAACATTATTATACTTAAAATAACTTCCTAACATTACCTCTCCAATATCTCCATCTTCCAATAATCTTCCTTCATCTGGTTTGAAAGCTCCAGTTTCAATATATAAATCCCATCCCTCTCCTGGAATTCCCCCAAGTGTTTTATATCTAATTTCTTCTTTGAATTCAATTTCAGCATTTGCTAACACATAGTATGTTACACCCTTTACACCATTTATTTTCTCAATGAATTTAGCATCTTCATCAGTTAGCTTAGCTCCTGTCTCTGTTCCAGGAGGTCCAAATTGGCCAAGAGGTTGAATAAAAAATTTGTCAGTTCCAAATAATCTAAATTGTTCCTCAACAGCTCCCTGTAAACCAAACGAAAGACTGATTAAAACAAAAATTGTTGCAACAGAAATAAAAATACCAATCATTGTAAGCCATGCTCTTAATTTTCTCTTTCTCAAATTTCTTAAGGCCAAGATAAAATAATCTTTTATCATCTTCTTAATGCCTCCACAGGCTTTAATTTACTAGCTTGGATGGCTGGAAGTAACCCTGAAAGAATTCCAACTAAAAATGAAAATAATACAGATCCAATAAGTAATGGATATGAGAACACAATTTTAATATCAATTCCTCCTAAAAATTGTCCTGCAGCACTACTAACAGAAAACGCCAATCCTAATCCAATTAATGCTCCAATTATTCCTCCAACTAACCCTAATAAACCGCTCTCAATTAAAAATATCATTAAAATATCTTTATTTTGAGCACCAATTGATTTCATCACTCCAATTTCTTTTGTTCTTTCTAAAACACTTGTATACATTGTATTTGTTATTCCAACACCTCCAACAATGAGTGAAAGAGCAGCAATTCCAATAACAATATAATTAATAATACTAAGAATAGTGTTAATTCCTTCAAGACTCTGATCAGGAGTTTGAACAGTAAAATCTTCTTCCCCCTCTTTTAAATTTCTATCATCCCTAATCTTTCTCCTCACTTCTTCAGCAATATCTCCTATTTTATTTTTATCTTCAACTTGAATAACAATTAAATCAATTTCATCATCAATGTTAAGCAGACCTTCCATATCATCTTCCATCATTAATATAGCTTCATTAATAATAAAAGAGCCAGATGGTTCTAAAATTCCAATAACTTCAAAATTTTCACCATTTATTTTTATAATAGAACCAACTTTTAGTTCCTTACCAAATCTTTCACTACTAAATCCACTTCCCAAAACTACCTTGCCTTTATCTCCAGATTCCAAAAGTCTTCCAAACTCAGTACTTACTTTCAATTCACTATAAACCAGATCTTTTTGATTAGTATTTTCAGGAATGCTTGCCATAAACTCAAATCTTCTAGCTTTGTTAAATTCAACACTTGCAACTCTAATTAATCTTGGTACAACAACCCTTACTCCATTAACTTCTTCTAATACTTCAACATCATGTTCGTTTAATTTTTTTATAACAGTGCTTCCAGGAGGTCCGAATCCTGTCTGAGCATTTTGGACTGTTAAAATATCAAGAGAAAGAGTTCCAAATTGGGATGTAACTGCCTCTTGTAACCCACTTCCTAAAGATATTAAAGAAACAACAGCAGCAATTCCAATAAAAATACCAAGCATAGTAAGCCAACTTCTCAAGCCTCTATGTTTTAAATTTCCCAAAGCAAGAAAGAAATAATCTTTTATCATATTAGAAGGTAAAATTAACCTCCTTTATTGTTCTTTCTTTTTTTCCTCATCTTATAAATTCTCCAGATGAAAAAAAGAGCTACTATGACAACTGCAACAACAACATATGTTAGTATATTACTTGGACTAATTATTCCAGCTTCAACAGCTTCCTCTTTTGTATAAACCTTTATAGGAATATTAACTTCCTGCACAATTTTTTTATTGTCAAAATCTCTATATTCAACACTCGCAACTAATCTGGCATTTCTATCTTTAAAATTTACATCAAAAACCGCTGTTTCAAAATCATCAGAACTTACTGTTCCAACATAAATACTATCACTTGACAATAAACTATAACCAGAAGGATTAACATTTATTGATACAAATTTTATATCTCCAAAACCCTTATTTGTTACAATTAAAGTCACTTTTCCTCTTTCACCAACAACAGGATTTTCTGTTCTAACTGAATAATCTAGTTCTGTTCTTGCACCAACCGTAATTCCAACACTGCCTTTTTTTTCTAATTTAGCAGTTCCGTTATTATAATTAATAACATAAGGTAAATTATAATCTCCCGGTTTTATATCCTGAGAAGCCTTTATAATAAAATCAAAACCCTCAGTATCATCGTCATTTATTTCATCTACACTTTTTTCAGAACTTCCAATTGTAATAAATTGTGTTCCTGTAAGGTCTAATCTTAATGAAACATCTTCAATATCATCATTCAAAGTATTTTTAACATCAATATTAAAAGTAGTTTGCTCACCAGGATATAAAGCTCCTTGATCAACATCATCAATAATCAATGCAGAAGTTATTGTTAAGTTAAGTAAAACTAGAGAAAATAAAATAATTCCAGATAAAATAATATTTTTCTTCATATTTCTTCCATATTTGTGTTATTTATAAACATTATCTTTATATATTTCTTACTAATTACTAATTACTTTCCATTTGTTAGATATTCTTTTTGTTACTTTCTCTATCTTCCCATCTTTCATCCAATATATTGTTTTTGCATGTTCCATAGCAAGATGTGGATCATGGGTAACAATTATTATTGTTCTTCCTTTCTTATTTAATTCTCCAAGGAATTTAATCACTATTTCCCCTGTTTTACTATCAAGATTCCCAGTTGGTTCATCAGCAAGGATAATCTCTGGATCGTTTGCTAATGATCTGGCAATTGCTACTCTTTGTTGTTGACCTCCTGAAAGTTGGTTTGGGTAATGATCTAATCTGTCTCCTAAATCAACCATTGTTAATAACTGGGCAGCTTTCTCTTCTCTTTCTTCTTTAGAAGCACCCTGAAAAAGCATCGGGAGCATTACATTTTCTAGTGCAGTTAGATTAGGGATTAAATTAAAACTTTGAAAAATAAATCCTATTTTTTGACCTCTAATCTGAGCTAATTCGCTCTCAGAAAGAGTCTCTATATCCTGACCATCTAAATAAATTTCTCCCCTTGTAGCATAATCTAAACTTCCTGTTAAGTTCATCCCAGTAGATTTTCCACTTCCACTAGGACCCATTATGGCAACAAAGTCTCCCTGTTCTATTGTAATATTAACCCCATCTAAAGCCTTAACTACATTATCTCCCATATAATAGTACTTTGCTACATCTCTTAATTCTATTAGTTTTTTCATATATTTCTCAGTAATAAAGCACTTTTAAATATTACGAAGGAAAAGGTTTTTAAAGCATTTTCTGCTGCTTTTTGTATGATTATACCTGTAAGATGCTTTTCATGTGGTAAGCCAATTGCTCACCTTTGGGAAGAATTCAAGAAAAAAGTAGAATCTGGAGAAGAACCAGGGAAGGTACTTAATGAGCTAGGCTTAGAAAGATACTGCTGCAGAGCAGCATTTCTGGGACAGGTAGATCTACTTGAATTAACATCAAAATTCAAAAAATTCTAAAAATAATAACTATAAAAAATAAAAGAGATGAAAAATGATTTTTGATAACTTAATGACTTATTGGGATTTTATTCAGGGTTTTTTTAAAGGAACTTTTTATTTTCTAGTTAATTTCTTTGAAATATAAAAAATTAATTTTATAATAAAAATATTTTTAAGAAAAATAACGACAGCATCCGTGCTTCACTTCTTTCGAAACTAACACACAAGACGTAACTAGCTTAACTTCTGTGTTCGGAATGGGAACAGGTGTGGCCTAGTTACTATGGCTGTCTAAAATTATCTATATGCTAGTATTTTTAAACCTTTTGATATTTCATTTAAAAGGAAAACTAATAAGAAAATCATTAGTGTTCTTATGCGGGAGTGCCGGAGTGGTCAAACGGGATAGGTTTAGGACCTATTAGCTTAGTGCTTACACAGGTTCGAATCCTGTCTTCCGCATTTATATTAATTAAAATTCATCATTAAATTAAATCTTAATCGTAACTTTTGTTTTTTTCTTTCCTATTACATAATTTTTAAAACACTATTCACTTGATTTTATTATGCGCCTGTAGCTCAGCTTGGATAGAGCAGTGGGGTCCTAACCCAAAGGTCAAAGGTTCGAATCCTTTCAGGCGCGTAAACAATAAGATTTAAAACCAGTCTGAAATACATATAACAAATGCACCGGTGGTTTAATGGTAGAATCTCTGGCTTCCACTGAAATTTTTCACATAAAAATATTAGAAGAGACCAGATGATCCGGGTTCGATTCCCGGCTGGTGCATACAAATGTTTTAAACATCAAAAATTTTAGTTTTTATGGCTTAAAATCTACTCAGTAGATTTTAAATACCCTATTTTGTAGCTATTTTATATTTGTTATAAAATGTCAGAGCAAAATTCACAGTCTGAACATTCAGATAGTAAAGAAAAATTAAATAAAAAAACTCTTAAAGATAGTTTAAAGAGTTTAAATCAATTCTATAATAAACAATACAAAATTATCCTATTTATACCAATAATTCTAACAGTTTTATGTTTAATCTATCTAGCATTTTTTTACATTCAACATGGAGATATTATAAACAGGGATATTTCACTTACAGGAGGTACTTCTATACAGGTAAATGTGCCAGCAGATATAGAAGCTTTACAAACTCAACTTGAATCTAATTTCGGAGAAGTTTCTATAAGAGAAATATCAGATTTATTTTCAGGAAAGCAGCTTGGTTTTATTGTTGAAACTAGTGCAGATTCTCAAGAAGTAATATCTTTTTTAGAAGACTATTTATCTGTTGCTTTAGATCAGTCAAATAGTAGTGTTGAATTTACAGGATCTGTAATTGGTCAGGGCTTTTATATTCAAATATTACTAGCAATACTATTTTCATTTATTTTTATGGGAACTGTTGTTTTCTTTATATTTTCTAATAATAAAAAAATTAAATATGGATTAATAGTTTTAGTTCTAATCCCTCCATTGCTCTTCTTCTTTCTAAATGCTATTTCAATTACAATAGCATTCATCCTTTCAATTATATTACTAATTATAATAGTGGGTCTTGCTATAAAATATAGTATACCTGCAGCAGCTGTTATATTTGCAGCTTTTGCAGATATTGTAATGACTCTTACAATTGTTAATTTGTTAGGTATGGAAGTATCAAGTGGAGGAATAATTGCTTTCTTGATGTTAATAGGGTACAGTATTGATACAGATATTTTACTCACAGCAAGGGTTTTAAGGAGATCTGAAGGGTCTGTAAATTCAAAAATATTTGGAGCATTCAAAACAGGAATGACTATGACTCTTACAGCAATTGCAGTTATTCTAGTAGGTCTTTTTATAACATCATCATATTCAAAAGTATTAGAACAGATATTCTTTATTCTTGCAATTGGCTTGGCATTTGACATATTCAATACATGGGTCACTAACGCATCAATGATAAAATGGTATGTAGAGGCAATACATGGGTCACTAACGCATCAATGATAAAATGGTATGCAGAGGTAAAAAAATGATTAAACTAACTTGGAGAATTTGGCTACTACTAATATTACTTATCTTTTCATTACTAGCAATTTTCAGTTTTCCTCCATTATTTCTTAAAGAAGGAGTTATTGTTAAGAGCGTAGATTTAAATTCTTCAGCATTCACTGCAGGCTTGAGACAAGGAGATGTAATTATTTCTATAAATAATCAACCAATATCAAAATTTGAAGATTATACAACTGCAGTTGCATATCTAAATAATAATTCAAATACTTCATCAAAAATTGTAATTACTACAAACAAAGACACACTATCATTTTTTACAGATGAAGCCTTTGAAGTAATTGTTGCAGATATTCCAAATACTAATCTTAAAACAGGTTTGGATCTCCAAGGGGGAGCAAGGGCATTAGTTAAACCAGATCAGAATATAACAGATCAACAATTGAATGATCTTATTGCAATAAGTAGTGAAAGATTTAATGTGTATGGTATAAGTGATGTAAGCATTCGACCTGTAAGTGACCTCGCAGGAACTAACTATATGCTGGTTGAAATAGCAGGAGCAAGCCCAAAAGACTTGGATAATTTAATTTCTCAACAAGGTAAATTTGAAGCTAAAATAGGGAATGAAACAGTTTTCATTGGAGGTAATGAAGACATAACTTATGTTTGTAGAAATGATGCAAATTGTGCAGGAATAGAATCATGTCAACAGGTTGAAGGTGGAGAAATTTGTAGATATAGATTTGTAATACATTTAAGTCAGGAAGCTGCAAAAAGGCATGCAGATATTACAAGTAAGTTATCAGTTAATGTTACTGAAGGAACACAAAGATATTTAGAAAAACAAATAGACTTTTTTGTAGATGATCAATTAACAACTTCTTTATTTATTTCAGAAGACCTTAAAGGTAGAGAAACAACTCAAATTCAAATTCAAGGAAGTGGAACAGGATCAGATAGAGACTCTGCAATTAAAGATGCAGAAGCTTCAATGAAACAGATGCAAACAATTCTATTAACAGGAAGCCTCCCATACAAATTAGAAATTGTTAAATTAGATACTATTTCTCCAACACTTGGAGATAAATTTATCTTTGCTATACTTTTAACAGGTATACTTGGTATATTTTTAGTTTCATTAATTGTTTTTGTGAGATATAGAAAAATTAAAGCATCATTAGCCCTTCTTTTCACAAGCTTTTCAGAAATTTTAATAATTCTTGGTTTCGCTGCACTAATAAACTGGAATCTAGATCTTCCAAGCATTGTAGGTATACTAGTTACAATAGGAACAGGAGTTGATATGCAGATAGTTATACTTGATGAAGCCAAATCTAAAAGGCTTTTAAGTCTTAAAGAAAAACTAAAAGGAGCTTTGTTTATTGTGTTCTCAACATTCGCAGCCTCTTTTGTTTCATTAATACCATTATACTGGGCAGGTGCAGGATTGTTTAAAGGTTTCGCAGTTACAACAATACTAGGAATAACTATAGCTGTATTAGTAACTAGACCAGCATTTGCAGATATGGTAAAACTTATTGATAAAGAATAAACCAAAATGCTTCCTAAAACTCATATAATTCTCGGCCTGGTATTTTCACTTATTTTATTTAATTTATTTCCAGAGATTGGTCTTTTAGGTTTTTTCACAATATTCATAGCTTCATTTATGATAGACATTGATCATTATATTTTTTTTGTTTGGTTCAAGAAAAATCCAAGCCCAAAAGCAGCATTTTTATGGTTCATAACTAAAAACAAGTATTATCTTTCTTTACCTACAATTGAAAGAAAAAAAGCTCCAACATCTCCATGTATCCTTCACGGATTGGAAGCTATAGTTATCTTATTAGCTCTTTCCTTGGTTAATAATTTTTTCTTTTTTATTTTAATAGGTTTTTTATTTCATGAAATACTTGACTTTATCAGTATAACTTATTACGGTTTTAGCTATAATCATATACTTTCTCAAACATATAATATTTTAAACTTTAGAAAAGGCAATTATTCTGATTGAAAATGAAACCCCTTAAAAAAAAGGTGTTTGTCTTTATCCTTTCATATAACCATAGAAAAACTATAATCAGTTTACTTGAAAGAATACCAAAATCAATCTGGAACGAGTGTTATGAAATACTTATTGCAGATGATTGCTCTAAAGACGATACTTTTGAAAAAGCCATGGAATATAAAGCGAAAAATAAGCTTAATAAGTTAACAATAATAAAACATAAACTAAACAAAGGGTATGGTGGAAATCAGAAATTTTGTTATAATTATGCTATTTCAAAAGGATATGATCTTGCAGTAATGGTTCATGGAGACTTACAATATCCTCCAGAATATATAGAATCTCTAGTTAAATTATTTGATAATGATAAAGTAGGAATGTCGTTTGGTTCAAGAATGTCTGGAAATCCAATAAAAGGAGGAATGCCCCTATATAAATTTCTTGGTAATGTTTTTTTAACAACTATTGAAAATCTTGTATTACAAACCAGATTAACAGAATTTCATTCAGGATTTAGAGCATACTCAATGCAAGCATTAAAAGAAATTCCTTACAACAAAAATTCAGATGATTTTCATTTTGACAGCGAAATAATAGTTCAAATGATACTGGCTGGAAAGAAAATAAGAGAAATATCAATACCAACACACTATGGAGATGAAAAATGTAATGTTAATTCT
>Ga0208245_1002104_pt1 | contig 10757 bp, 5 predicted proteins | sample RifOxyC1_FD_184035 | JGI IMG/M metagenome (GOLD analysis project Ga0208245, IMG submission 184035) | Soil microbial communities from Rifle, Colorado - Rifle Oxygen_injection C1 (SPAdes) | ecosystem: Environmental > Terrestrial > Deep subsurface > Rock core/Sediment | place: Rifle, Colorado... | reverse complement strand
CAAAAGGAATCCAGCTTTCTCCCCGGCAAAGGAGAAGGCGCTGAGTGAGGAGAGAGAGATGAGCTTAAAGATCAACCACAACGTCGCCGCAATGAACTCTTGGAGGAATTTGCAGAAGACCGACGAGCAGATGAACAAGACCTTGGAGCGGTTGTCTTCGGGCAGCAAGTTGAACCGGGCCGCCGATGGACCGGCGAGCTTGGTGATTGCCGAGCAGATGCGGGCTCAGGTGAAGTCGATGGAACAGGCTTCCCAGAACAGCGAGATGGCCATTTCGATGGTCCAAACCGCCGAAGCCTCGATGAACGAGGTGAACAACATCTTGGTGAGTATGAGGCAGTTGGCCTTACATGCCTCCAACGAAGGTGGCAACGACGACAAGATGTTGGCCGCCGACCAGTCGGAGATCGAGAACGCCCTCAAGACCATTGACGGGATCAGCCAGCAAGCCCAGTTCGGGACAAGGATGTTGCTAGACGGCAGCAACGGGATCGGCGGGGTAGCGGTAGGGGACGGGCTGCGGTTTGTCAAGGCCGCCACCGACACGGCCTCAAGCCCGGCGGACGGCTACAAGATCGATGTCACCCAAGTGGCCACCAAGGCCAGACTTGAAGGGGAGCGGACCTTGACCCAAGAGGAGATCAACGCCGGGGGGATCCAATTCTCCCTCCACGAAGGCGGTAGGAGCCTGAGCTACTACACCAAAGTGGGCGAGACCATGGACGCAATCTTGCGCAACCTCCAGCTCTTGTCCCAGCAAAACGGGTTGAAACTGGACTTTGGTTTGACCGACGACAAAAGGCTTTATGTGGAACACCAAAACTACGGCTCTGAGCCGAGCTTTGGGGCGATGGTGACCGCAGACGGGATTTTGACCGAAAAGGGCAACACCCTGGAAGAAGCGGTCCAAGGCAGCGATGTACAAGGGACCATCGGCGGAGAGATGGCCTACGGAGAAGGTCAGTTTTTGACCGCCGCCAAAGGCACCAAGGCCGATGGCCTGACGGTCGAATACTCGGGCGGGGTCAAGACCAGCCCGCAAACCGATGCCAACGGGCAGCCGGTCCTCGGTCCCGACGGCCAGCCAGTACCCCCTGAAGACATGGCCGAAGGTCACGTGTATGTGACCAACAACAGCCTGAACTTCCAGGTTGGCCCAGGGCAGAACATGACCAGCAAGATTGATTTGCCGAACCTGAACACCCATACGATTTCTAGGGGGATCGACAACAGCTCCGGGTTTACCAGCCTAGGAGAGATCGATGTGACCACCTTCCAGGGGGCACAAGATGCCTTGTTGCTGATCGATTCGGCGATCAACCAAGTGACCAGCCAGCGGGGTAAGCTGGGGGCCTTCCAGAAGAACACCCTGGAAAGCAACCTGAACAACCTGCGGTACTCCACCGAGAACCTGGTGTCCGCCGAATCCTCGTTGCGGGACGTGGACATGGCCTCGGAGATGAGCGAGTTCACCAAGCAGCAGATCCTGCTCTCTTCGGGAGTAGCGATGCTCGGTCAGGCCAACCAGACCCCCAAGTCGGTGCTGGCCTTGATCAACGGTCAATAAACCTCCCTGGGGAGTGACCCTCCCCTAGGAAGCCAAGCTTAAACCGCCGGGGGCAAATCCCCTGGCCCAACGAAACGAAGTACCCCGGTGATGGGGGCATCAGGAGATTGAGATGGCTTACGGAAAGCCCTTCCAGGCGTACCAACAAACCAGCGTGCAGACTTCCAGTCAAAAGCAGCTGATCGTGATGCTCTATGACGGGATGCACCGGTTCATGTCTCAAGCGATTGGAGCGATTGAGGCAGGGGAGGTCGAAGCGGCCCACCAGAACCTCCACCGGACCGGCAAGATCCTCTTGGAACTGCTGGCGACCTTGCGGGAAGACAAGGGCGGAGAAGTGGCCCAGAACCTCAAGAAGCTGTACGTGTACTGTTACGAACAGATCGTGATTGCCAACCTGAAGAAGGATGCCGAGCTGGTCCGGGAGATCCAAAAGGTGATCGGCAACCTGAGGGAAGGCTGGAAGGAACTTTACGCCGCCAGCCAGAAACCCCAGAGCAATACGGTCTCCAGGGAGATTCGGGTTACCGGCTGAACCGGGGAGTAAACCCACCTTTTGGCCCCACCGGCTCCGGGAGTAGTCCCAGGGAGACGGCCAGCCAAACCACAGAACGAGAGACCGCAGACCCAAATGACCGACCCTTAAAAGAAAAAGGGTCCAAACCAAAGACCGAGTTCCACCCACACAGGCAACTGTGGGAACTCCAGCCAAAAGTCCAAGGGGCCTGAGAACCCCCTTGGCCCGAAGGTTCAAGGACGAACCCTCGGCCATGACCCGCCCCGATTCCCGGAGCGGCCAAGGAAGCAATCTCCGGCCAGGAGCCCCAGAGGCACCCTGTCGGAGCCAGAGGAGAGAAGAAAATGAGCTTACGAATCAACCACAACATCGCCGCCGTCAATGCACACCGGAACTTGGTGCAAAACGACAGCAGGCTTTCCAAAACCCTGGAGCATTTGTCCAGCGGGAACAAGATCAACCGGGCTTCAGATGGACCTGCCAGCCTGGTGATCAGCGAACAGATGCGTGCCCAAGTGGCAGGTTTGACCCAAGCGGTGATGAACAGCGAAAACGCCGTGTCTATGGTGCAAACCGCCGAAGCGAACCTCAACGAGGTTTCCAACCTCTTGGTCAGTATGCGGCAATTGGCGATCCACGCAGCGAACGAAGGGGCGAACGACCAACCGATGCTCGAAGCGGATCAATCCGAATTGATCAACAGCTTGGACAGCATCGACCGGATCAGCAAGTCCGCCCAATATGGTCGCAAGACCCTGCTGGACGGGAGCCATGCGATCAACGGTAAGGCCAGCGGTCCCGACCTGGAGTTCCTGGGGGCGAGCCTCAAGACCCAATCTGCCCCTCAATCGGGCTATGCGGTGACCATCGACCAGGAAGCCACCCAAGCCCAAGTGGTGGGTTCGGCGCTCTTTACCCAGGAGATCATTGATGCCGGGGAGTCCTTGACCATCCAACAAGGGGGCAAGTCCTTCCAGATGAGCACCAAACTGGGCGAGACCCAAGAAGAGATCCAAAACCGGCTGAACAACGGCTTTAAGGACAACGGCATGGCCTTGGACACCTTTTTCGACCAAGGGAAGTTGACCATCTTGTCCCACGAGTACGGCTCGGAACAAGGCTTTAGCGTTACCTCCAGCACCTCGGGGATTCTCTCGGCCAACGGGGACACCCCGATGTGGGTACAAAACGGCCGGGACGTGATCGGCAAGATCGGCGGGGAAGTCTCGGTGGGCAAAGGCCAGGAATTGACCGGTGCCGCAGGGACCAACGTGGAAGGCCTCAAGGTCCGGTTTACCGGAGTGGCCGACCCGATGAAACCCGAAGTGGGCCGGGTGGCCTTGGAATCCAATGCCTTTGTCTTCCAAGTGGGGGGCAACCGCAACCAGATCGTCAAGGTCAGCATCCCGGACGTGAACAGTACCCAACTGGGCAAGGACATCTCCAACGAATCCGGCTACCGGAGCTTGAGGGACCTGGACTTGCGGTCCTCCCAAGGGGCTCAGGACGCACTGCTGCTGATCGACCAGTCGATCGACCAGATCACCACCACCAGGGCGGAGATGGGTGCGGTCCAAAAGAACACCTTGGAATCGAACCTGACCAGCCTCTCGGTGGCCAAGGAGAACCTGATCAACGCCGAATCGGTCTTGCGGGATACCGACATGGCTTCGGAGATGAGCGAACTGACCCGGAACCAGATCATGACCCAAAGCGCCACGGCGATGTTGGCCCAGGCCAACCAAACTCCCAACAACGTCTTGAGTTTGCTCAAGGCTTAAAAGTCGGAGTCGGTTAGGGAAAGCAACCGGGACCCAGGTCCCTAGAACCCCCGGAGGGAGACCTCCGGGGGTCCAGCTCGAAGAGGCTGAAAAAGAGTCATGAGACAACCTACAGAGTTATACTCCCCCCAAGGGCTGATGGGGCTCAACCGAAGGCTGGCCCCCTTGATGGGGACCGAGCCGCCGGTAAGCCCCGGAAACCCCCTGGTAGGGAGGGTAGCGGTGATCGCCGGACTGGAGGGGAAGGTTTCCCTGCTCCAGGTGGCCAAAGGAGGGATCGGGCGGATCCAACTTTGGCTGGGAGAGATTCGGACCTTCTTGGAGGAGGCTCCGTCCAAGGATGCGCCCATGGCCCCTTCGGTGGCCAACCAGTTCTTGGAAGACCGATTGCGCCAGATCGAAGGGATCACCCAAGCGGTGAGCTTTGCCGGCAGGGCGCTGTTAAACGGCAAGTCCGGGATCACCGGAGCGGCCGAAGGAGCAGGACTCCAGTTTGTCCGGGGCAGTGCCCGGACCTTGAGTTCCATCGGGAAGGGGTATCCGGTTAGCATTGATGAGACCGCCAGGCCCGCCAGCTTGCTGGGCACCCAACCGGCGGTTCCGTCGGTCCTGGCCCAGGAACGGTGGATCACCCTCAAGGAGGGGGGAGTCGAGGCGAGGTACAAGGTCTTGGGCCACGAAGAGCCCAAGGAACTGGTGTACAACCTCCAGCGGGTGATGGAGGAAGCGGGGCTGGACATCACGGTCTTTCTGACCCGAGACCAACGGCTCTTGTTCCTGCACAACCAACTGGGTTCGGGACCCAAATTCGAGGGGACCAGCCAAGCGACCCGATTGGTCTCGGGACTGCCGGGGGAGCCGATGCCCTCGATGGCCGGAAGGGACCTGATCGGATCAATCGGCACCGAACCGGCCCAAGGGTCGGGAGCGTTCCTGGTGGGCAACCGGGGCAACGCCAGGACCGAAGGGTTGATCGTTTACTACGACGGACCGGTGCAGTACCCCGGCCAAGTGGTGGGTTACGTGACGGTCACCCAAAACGGGATTCTGGTGCCCTTGGACCTCAAGGGACAGGAGGTGGAGCTCTTGAGCTTGCCTCAACTGAGCCCCAGCACCCAGGCGATTGGGGTCAGGAATCCTTCGGGGTTCCAGTGCCTGAGCCAGATTCGGGCCGGGTCGGCCAAAGAGCGGTGGGATGCACACAAACTGGTGCTCCGGGCCTTGGCGGACTTAAGCGAACTGGCCGAAGAACTGAAGTGGAAAGAAGAGGTGTACGTGCAAAAAGCCTTGGACCTGTTGCGGCAAAACCCGGCGGAAGAATCCGCCACCAAAGCCCTCTTGGGCCTTTCAACCGAAAAAGCCCAACAAATGGCCCTCGACCTCAAAACCCTTTTTAAAAAACTGGCCTAAACCGCCAGACCGGGGCGAAAGCCCATCGAAGCCCTATCCCAGGCTTCGACCCGCAGCCCCCCTGAACACCGGGGGAACATCAGGCCCCCCTAAAAAAGGGGCAAAAACAAGGGCTCAGGCCCTTTAAAACAGACCCTACCCGGTCTAAACACAAGCAACCCGGCCCAGGCCGGAACCAGAGTAAACCCTGCAAACGTCCCGTTCCCGGCCAAGGGGAACGGGGCAAAACAGGGAAACCCCAAAGCCCCGGAGCAATCCAGGTCCAAGAAGATGCAGGGACAAAAGTTGTGGGTCCAACGCTTTCTTTCTCCTCCTCAGGGGCCCGGCCGCAAGGCCGGGCTCTAGAGAAAGCCTCCGAGAAACATGGCGTTGAGCCCACAAGCTCAGGTTCCTTCAACAAGAACCCAAAGGGCCGCCTTCGCATAGCGTAGGAAGACGGCCCCTGTTTCGCCTCTAAGGAAGGAGCGGGGCCGATCCAAAGTCGGCCTACAGTCCCAAGGATGGGACACAAACCTTAAGGTTTTGGGCCTTTGGCCTAAAAACCAAAAACGGCAGGGCAGGAAGCCCCCGCCAAAACCGGGCGCAAGCCCAAGCACAAACCTTGGGAAACCAAGGCAAGACTCAGCGATCTGGCCTGTTTTGCAGGTCCGCCGACACCAAGCGGGGAAACCCAGGGCCGTCTCATGGATTGAGGCGCTACAACCGGTGAAGGTGGGGAAGGGGAGGCAAATGGATTTGTCAAAACCGAAGTGGATCCAAAAAAAAACGAAACGGGAAAGCAAACCCCTTAGGGGCGAGCCACTCCCCAAGAAAAAATTCTCTCTCGACCTAGGAAGGACGGGAGTAACTCAAGGAGGACACCATGTCTTTACGTATCAACCACAACATCGCTGCCATCAATGCTCATCGGAACTTGAACATCAACGACACCAGCATGAGCAAGACTCTGGAAAAATTGTCCAGCGGTCTGAAAGTCAACCGGGCTTCCGATGGACCTGCCGCTTTGGTGATTTCCGAACAAATGCGGGGCCAGATTGCCGGGATGTCTCAAGCGATCGACAACTCGGAAACCGCCGTGTCTCTGGTGCAAACCACTGAGGCAAACTTGAACGAAGTCAGCCGTCTGTTGGTTTCGGTTCGCCAATTGGCCGTTCACGCAGCGAACGAAGGGGTCAACGACGAGACCATGCTCGAAGCCGACCAGCAAGAGATCACCAATGCCTTGGCTACCATCGACCGGGTTGCCGCCCAAGCCCAATTTGGCAACAAACGGCTCTTGGATGGTTCTCAAGGGGCTTCCGGTTCGACCACCGGCGACCAACTCCAGTTTGTGGAAGCCGGCCTGAAAACCAAGGACAGCAGGGAAGCAGGTTTTGAGGTCAAGGTGACCCAAAACGCCAGCAAGTCTTTTGTGGACGGCAAAGTCGCCCTGACCGATGAAACGATCAAAGCCGGGGAAACCTTTACCTTGATCGAAAACGGAAAGATGGCTTCCTACCGGACCACCATGGACGACACCGTTGATACTGCGGTGAAAAACCTGAAGTCCGAAGTCCGGCGCAACGGCCTCAACGTGGATGTAGAGTTGAATGCCAACAACACCTTGAGCGTCAAGCACAAGGAGTATGGTTCGGCCTACGGCTTCCAGTTCTCTTCTTCGACCGCCGGGGTGCTGTCGAGCGAAGCCGGGCAGATTGAAGTCTCCAGTGCAGGGAACGACATCAAGGGGACCATCAACGGCGAATCCGCTATCGGGGAAGGCCAAGTATTGACCGGCCAAGAAGGTACCGCCAGCGTGGACGGCCTCAAAGTCAAGTTCACCGGACAGGTAGGCGATGCCGATGGCGTAATCCCCGAAGGTGGGAGCGAGGTTGGACGGGCCTTTGTGTCCCAGAACGCCATGAACTTCCAGGTAGGCGGGAACTTCGGTCAAACCGTAGGGATCTCGGTGGAAAGCGTCAACACCCGCTCTTTGGCCAACAACATCCAAAACGAGTCGGGCTTCAAATCCCTCTCGGAGGTGGACGTTCGGACCTTCCAAGGAGCACAGGACGCAATGAGGATGGTGGACGATGCCATCACCAGAATCTCCGCCAGAAGGGGGGAGTTGGGTGCCTTCCAAAAGAACACCTTGGAAAGCAACCTGAACAACCTGCGGATTGCCCACGAGAACTTGACCTCTTCGGAGTCGATCTTGCGGGATGTGGACATGGCTGCCGAGATGGCCAGCTACACCAAGAACCAGATCATGACCCAGTCGGCTACGGCGATGTTGGCACAGGCCAACCAAACCCCCGCTACGGTCTTGCAGTTGCTCAAGTAGGCAACTGGGGTTTAAGGGGGCCTCTGTAGGCTCCCTTGGACCCAGGGTTTGAGGTTCAGACACCGCTTTTGGGACAGTCCTGAGAGTGGAACAAAAGGCACCATTCCCCCGCCCTGATGGGGAGGGGGAATGCCGCCTGGAGAGAGGGGACCCCCAGGTGGTCCAGGGTTTGTGGCAGAAGATTAAAGGCAGAACAGGGGGCATTGGGAGATCCGACCGAACCGTTGCTTTAGGCGCTGTTTCGTGGAGGAGGGGCAGGTTTAAGAAAACTCTTGCCGGTTTCGGATGCCCGCTGTTTTGAGCTTTAAGGGAATGAGCCCAACAAGGGGCGGTCCTTGAACGGAGGGGTTCCGGTCGGGGAGAGCAGTCCCAAAAGGGAGGGATCAACGGTTGATCCCCTTTGGAAATCCAAAGGCGGCTCGTTGCCTTGGCCTTCGGAAAAAGCAACCGCCGGAGGTAGGTTTGGGCAGGTGTGAAAAGGATTCAGGGAACGGCCAAAACGGCTTGTCCCGCCAGGGGTGAAGGTGTGTCTCCGGTAGAACGGGGTTGGCGAAGAGCCTCCTCCCCTGGACCTGAAGAGGTCTCCAAGGGGCACAGGCGCAAAAGTGGACTGCCAGGGCAAAACTGGCCTTGGTCGGGAGAGGGAAACACGAATGAGGGCCGGAGGACCAAAGGAGCAAAGCCTGCCCCAGGGAGTTGGGTCGGGGCCGCAAAAGGCATCCAAGGCTGAAGGGCCGGAGGTTTGGAGTTTGTGCCACCGAGTGTGGGAGCAAACGCCCCTCAGAGTTGGGGCCTTAAAGGCAAATCGGACCGGGCAGTTTTGAGGTAAAGGGAACCAAGTTGGGAGCCCAGGCTCCAGGAGTCCCTAACCTTGAGGCCAGAAGGCCAAGGGAGGAGTCCGGTTAGGGGCGCAAGGGAAAAGGCCGAAGGACCTTTCCCAAACCCCCCAAAGCCGCCGGTGGAGGCTGGATCAGTTTGGGAACACAAGGTTCCCCGGCAGTGCAAAAGGGTAGAACCCTAACGGGAGCCCAGGCTCCGGGAGTCCCTCCCCTTGAGGCTAGAAGGCCAAGGGAGGAGTCCGGTTAGGGGCGCAAGGGAAAAGGCCGAAGGACCTTTCCCAAACACCCTAAAGCCGCCGGTGGAGGCGGGATTAGCTTGGGAACACAAGGTTCCCCGGCAGTGCAAAAGGGTAGAACCCCAACGGGAGCCCAGGCTCCGGGAGTCCCTCCCCTTGAGGCCAGAAGGCCAAGGGAGGAGTCCGGTTGGCACCGGTAAGGGGCTAGGCCGAAGGACCCTTTTGGGGTAGCACAAAACAGCGGGCCGAAGGACCCACTGGGCCGAGCGCTGGAAGGTGAAAGGCCGAAGGACCGACCGCTGGAGTTGGTGAGGCCGAAGGACCAGAACTGACTCCCGGAAAGACGGGCCGAAGGACCCGGAAGTCGAGGTCGCCGGTGAGCGACTAGGTCTGGAGGTGGGCAGAAGGTCCTTAAGGACCACAGAAACAGGATTGGGGCCGGAGGTAGGTTCGTAGAGCGAAGGTCCTTGTATCTTGGACAGTTTGGACTGGAACCAGGCCACCCAGGACCGCAGGTCTTGGTCAGCCAGGGAAGAACGAGGGGAGCAGGTCGGCGGCACCGGGTTGGGGCAATCCCGTTGAGGGTCCCCAAGAGGCAGGTTGAATCCTCCCCGAGCCGAGGCTCCGGGTGGAAAAGAATGGAGCCCACCAAAGGTTGGGACGGGAGGACCCCCTCAAGAGGGTCGCTTCCTCCCTTTGGAGTGGCAAAAAAAGATTCGGCCAAGCGCCGAAGGTCCGCTTGGGGGATGCCCCCAGGGACTTCAGGGTTCAAAAGGCCCAGGGAGGTCAAAGGCCACCCGAAGGCGGTTTGAAGGGCATGGATGCCCAAAAAAGGGTCCGGCTCCCAAATTCGGGAGCCCAAGAGGTGGCTTCGGCCCCTTTGGACCTCAACCTCAATTGGATTGGGGTTTCAGTCAGTCCTTATTGTGAAGAAAACAACTGCGACCCGTTTTTCAGGAGGGGATAGAGGGCAGAAAACATCAGACCGGTGCCAATGGATTGGGACTGGCCACAGTTTTAAACCTGCAGCACAACAAGCAGGGGGACCAGTCGGCCAGGAGGCCCAAGGTCCAAAGGTTCGGCATGGAAGCCGAAAGAGTTCAAACCCGCAGCCAGGAGGCAGCGGGAGCCAGATAGCCCACAAGGAAGTGGGGTAAAAGGCAGCAGTTGGGTCAAAAATGGAGCATGGATGCGCCTTTTAACCCAAACCGACAAGTTCGGAGATTTAAGGCAAGCCTAGGGCTGGGTCGATTTTGGTAGCCCCAAAACCGACCCAGCCCGGCGGTCCCGTAAGGGGACCAGTGGGCCGGGGGGAAAACTCCTCAGACAAGGGGCTCATTCCTTTTGCAAAAAAGGAGGGGGATAAAGGACCGCCAAAGAATCGGCAGGATGCCAATTCTTTTTAGGTTACCTTTTCATAAATCGGTTCCGCACCCACCCAAGGAAGGGCGGACATTCACCATGACAAGGAGGTTATCATGACTTTACGTATCAACCACAACTTGGCTGCAATCAACGCTCACCGCAATTTGCAGGCCAACGATGCCAACATGAGCAAAACCCTGGAAAAATTGTCCAGCGGGCTCAAGATCAACCGGGCCGCCGATGGCCCTGCTTCGCTGGTGATCAGCGAGCAAATGCGGGGCCAGATCGCCGGTTTAACCCAAGCGATCGACAACTCCGAAACGGCGGTCAGTATGGTCCAAACCACGGAAGCCAACCTGAGCGAGGTTTCCCGTCTTTTGACCTCGGTTCGCCAGTTGGCCATCCACGCCTCCAACGAAGGGGTGAACAACGAAGAGATGTTGGAAGCCGACCAAAGGGAGATTGCCAACTCCATTGACACCATCAACCGGATCTCGACCCAAGCCCAGTTTGGGAAGCGGAAACTGCTGGATGGAACCAACGGAGCTTTGGGCAGTATCACCGGCAACGGCTTGGAGTTTGTGACCGCAGGTTTAAAAACCAAGGACTCTTCCAAGGAAGGGTTTGAGGTGAAAATCCTGCAAAACGCTTCCAAAGCCAATGCCCAAGGTACCGTAGGCCTTACCGAAGAAGCGATCAAAGGTGGGGAAACCTTGGGC
>Ga0208245_1002102_pt1 | contig 10774 bp, 15 predicted proteins | sample RifOxyC1_FD_184035 | JGI IMG/M metagenome (GOLD analysis project Ga0208245, IMG submission 184035) | Soil microbial communities from Rifle, Colorado - Rifle Oxygen_injection C1 (SPAdes) | ecosystem: Environmental > Terrestrial > Deep subsurface > Rock core/Sediment | place: Rifle, Colorado... | reverse complement strand
CTATCCACCAAATCGTGGCTCAGATTGCGCGGCCGAAACTCACCACGAGGTGTCTCAGCCCATGCAAGCCCGTGAACATGACTTGAAGCGCCAAGATCAAGGCCGCACATCAGCCAGATGGCGACAAGGCCGACGAAAAGACTGATAATCGGCATAGCAAAGAAGTCTGCCATGACGACGCCCGTAATACCAACAACCAAAGCCACGAGAACCAGGCGGAGGTCGAAGGTCGGAGCCAAGAACAAAGGTTGACGTTTCAAAGAGCTGTTCATGACAATCTCCTTTCTTATTTAGTAGTCATGATGGATCTTACGTTTTCACGCAAGATATACGATAAAAAATTATAGCACAAAAACACTATAATTTCAATGCAAATCAAGCCTGTGGATAACTTCTCAAGAGCCGAAATTCTCTTAAAATCTCTTCAGTAAGATTTGATAACCTTTCTCACCATGCCGCGAGGAATCAGAAAAAAATTGTGTTTTTGCCCCCTTCCCGTCTGGAATTTCTTTTGCTCTTTTTTATAATTAAAAGTTATAGAATTTTTCACGATCAAAAAACCGTTTTCTTCACCCAGATACTCGCCAACAGTTTTTTTTGTGGCAAAACTAATGATAATTCCTTATGACCAAACAAGCAAGCATCTTCCCAATAAACAATGATTAATCTTAATGTTTCTTTCATTAATTTTCGAAAATTTCTTCAAATCCATTCATCTGAACAATCTTTATTATTGTTTTTTTAGGTATTATGATACCGTCAATAATCTTTAGCAAGTCTCCGGCACGACCAAAATCACAGTTCATCCCGACCTCCACAAACCTCTTTCTAATATGAATAATCCCAAAGCTTGCATTGACACGATTTGGCAAACCAGGGAATTTTTGAAAATCGCTGTACAGAGCGTCTTGCCAAAAAACCACACCTGCTTTCAATTTTTTCTGTTTCATAAAAATTATTATATCAAATAGCATACAAAGAGCACCTTTCACGCTCTTTGTATGCTTTGTGCAGGAAAGTCTTACGCTTCAATCCTTATCCTCACTTTTTGTATACTTCGTGGGCATTTTTCTCACCTCTTTTCGTGAGAGATGAGAATGGTATCACCCCCCCCGTATGGGTTTGTCAAGAAAACACAAAAATCAAATAAAGCCCATGGATAACTCTAAAAAAGCACGCACCATCTGTCGCCAGTTTTCCCAATTGGGAAAACTGGCGACAGATGAAATAAAATTATCAAAACATTTTATCGAGGCTCACCGTTGGTTATTAACCACCCATAAAATACTCCCAGGGTAACTTCACAATCCCCCTTTTGAACAAAACAAAGATTGCCAAAGTATAAACAATAGTCGCGACAAGATAAACAATAATTTCTTTTTTATGAAATCGCTGTGTCTCGCCCTCTCTTAAAGTGAGGCCATTAACTCCAAAATGAATCATTAAAAATCCCAGAATGTTTGTCAGCCAGTAAGTCACTAAAACTCCCGGAAAAAACCAGTCTTTAAAAACAAGGGAGGCAAAAACGCCTCCCAGATAAGCCAGCGGCAGATTGATGAAAACATCATTCCACCAAGATAACGGTGACAGCAAAAAACCAATCGCCATAATGATTCCGGAAATGGTTTTTTTTCGCATAAACAAAAATAAATCAGCATAAATATTATACCTCTTGATCATGAATCAAGCAACCCAGGGCCTTATTACTAGTCAAGACAAACAAATATTCTGCATTTATGTATTTACTATCGCCAGTTCTCCCAATTGGGAGAACTGGCGATAATTTGAGAAAAAAACTCAAGTACTTTTAAACTCTTTTACACTACCTGACTTTGTCACTTCCAAAATCTCAACATTATCGAGCAAATCAAAATCTTCCAAGCTCTCCAAAAAATTTTCCGGAATCTTAACCTTACCGATCCAAACACTTTTCTGGAGCATCTTAAATCCGATATTCTTCAACGCCGAACGTAGCCAGTATCTTTTTTCATCTTTCCCGACGGGAATATCGAAAACAATAATTTTGAATGTCTTATCTGACTGTTTATTAAAATCACGATGCTTTTTTCTCACAGATAAGATTTGAGCTCTTGACTGACCGTCCGCTGTTAAAAACAATCTCCGATCTTCATCAAATGAAACCAGACCTTGGCGCCTAAGCTTTGAGAGAAACTGCTTGAATCTCCTGCTTTCTTTTTTACCTTCTTCTGTTAAAAATAACCAGTCAGTAAAAAAATTTCTTTTCTGATGGATTTTTTCAAAATTAAAATCAATTTTTCTGCCACTGGCATAACCTCCGGATTTAGCAATTGCCAGCTGCAAGTCAATGAGCGTTGTTATTCCGTCCTCGATAAATTTAAGAATCCGATAGGTTGTTTCTCCTTTCATTTTTCAATTAAATTAAAAGTTATTGTTGAATTCTTCCTTGGTAATTTGTCTAAGATGAGGTACTCAATTTTTTTATTATTTCATACTGTTGTCGCCTATTTTCCCAATTGGGAAAATAGGCGACATAATAAACTTCACCAGTTAGTATTTGTTTCAATAGAACGCCGAATAATATAAAGCGAGCTCGAGGCCGGCGAACGGCCAACGCTTTTGATCCTTATTCTTTCTCCGGGATTTTCCGGTACAATCAACTCAATATCTTGCAAACCGCAACAAGAAGCGTTGTTTGATAATAAAGGAGGTTCGATTGAATCGTTCTTCAAAATTGAGTAAAACTTCCACTCCACGCCGGCATCGGCTGCGTAAAAAGCTTTAACCGAGTCAAGAATTGTATTCATCCGTCGTAATTCTTTAGTCACGCCAACGCTGATAACCGTACCGGTAATAAAAATCGTTGACAAAGACAAGATAACCATCAACATCATCTGCCCAGCACTTTGCCGAAAGCCATGGCGGAGAAAGTCCGCACGGCGCCGAAACAAATCCGGCACAACGAGGTCTTTTCTGAAATTTTTAACTGTTGATTTCGCGGTTTTCATTTATATTTTTAAAATCCCAGGTTAAACCCCCACCCTTCTTTGAGTAATCGTTGTCTGTAAATAAAACGGTTGATTCTGAAACCTTACTCTCTGGCTTATCTCAAGAAGCAAGGTGACGCTCGGTTGACAAAGAGCGCTATCAAAACATCCGGCAACATCGAACTTCAGAACGTCCAAATCGTTTGAGGTAATCGGTAGGGTTTCTGCGCCTTCGTTCCGGTAGACCACGCCATGTTCCAAGTAATAACTCACAAGAGAGTTGTCTTTGTTTGCAAAGGACAAAGTTCGAGCTTCGGAATCAAAAACAAGATTATTACCTTCTTTTATCTCTCTCGTCATGGTTTCCAAAAGAAATCTCAGATTAGCCTGCGAGTTCAAAGTGCTAAAAACATAAAAATGAGATCGGAAAACATTGATTAAAGAACCGGTAATGACACCTACCAAAAGACCAAAGAGAGTAAAAGAAATCATAACTTCCACCAGAGTAAAACCATGGGTATGAGCCCTCAAGTGTTTAAGAGAAACAGGGTTTTTAGCTTTAAAAAAATTCATATCTTATAGTTTGAAACACATGGCTTATTCCGATTCCACGCCAAACCAATTGTACAGATGGTCTTCGACAACTATGGAAAAATCTTTATTCCGGCTCTTCCAGCTCACCACCGAACTGATTTTCAGATGATCAATGGAAACCTCACTGACCGAGATAAGCCTCATAAAATCTGTTACCTGACCCGAACCGTACTGATAACCGAAGTTTTCGTCAAAATTAAGCGACCTTTGCTCTGACAAATCGGGCAGCTTTTCAAGCCCATCAACATAATCTGCCTCATAAATCCCAGGGTCGAGACCAAGATTAAAATTTTCACCGGCAATCCAGTTCTCTCCGCGCTTTTTTATAACCAATTCTATTCCCTCCTGGGCCAAAAAGGACGCGACCAGGTTATTTCTGATGAAAGACATGGCATAAATGCTGTAATTTACTAAAGCCAAAATGCTGCCAAAAACAGACATGATCAATGTCGCCGCAACAAGAAGCTCAACCAAAGTAAATCCATTTTTAACTGATAGTTTTTTCATATCCATCTTTCATTCGCTGATGACGCGACCGATCTGGCCGGCTTTATTGATCGAAACATCACGAAAGGAATTGGCACTACCCCTCAAAACCAGACGCACGATTGCTGAATCTGCTTGTGGGAAAAATAAAGTCCTCGGATAAGGTGGGACAAAAATCACTGGATTAGAGCTTGTCTGACCAAAATTAATCAAACTCGGCAAAAGAACGGTCTCGATTTCAATAGCCTCGTAATTTCCCCCTTGAATCCCAGAACAATCATTGCTAAAAGCCGCAAAAATTGTATATCGGTCTTTTCTCAAAGCGTCAAAAAGCATGCCGTACGCGCATGGCACCGTGCCTCGATAGTCTTGTTCCGGACCATTATACTCTTGACTGAGATACGATAAATCCTGTACTTTCCTGATATCAAGAATAAACCGATCAATAAACTGAAAAAACTCGTTTTGATTCTTGGCCGTGCGATTGAAACCCAAAACCATGCTCAAAAAAAGAGTAGTTACGCTAAACACCACCAGCATCTCAAGCGTTGACTGACCCCAAAAGCGCAGACCGCGGAACACAAAACGTAAAGTTTTATTCATTAAAAACTATAAAAACAACCCCGGGAATAAATTTAAATAACCCTGAACTATTTTATCACCAAACAAAAACAAAGTCAGAAGTCCAAAACCAAGAAACGGAGCAAACGGCACGATATCTTTCATGCCTTTGCGTCTGAAAAAAATCAAAAAAAGACTGAGCGAAGACCCGATCAAAAAAGACAAAAATATCAAGACAAGAATGTCCGGCCAGCTCAAAGCCAAGGACAAGCCAAAAGCGAGAAAAACATCACCCAACCCCATGCCGCGACCAAAAGACAAAAAATACGCCAAACCAAAAACAGAAAGCGCTACCAAAATTCCGATTCCAAGGCCGAAAAATCTATTCTCAGAACCAAGCAAATAATACAGCTCTCCGGAAAAATAAAGCTGATTGAGTTTTTCTGTTTTTAAGAAAAAATCAAAAACAAAAAAATAAAATACCTGCAGAATCGCACCGCTACCAGCCAAAAAATAAAGTAAAAAATCAGGAATCAGATAATATTTGAAGTCAAAAACACAGATTGCCAAAATACAGGCAAAAATTAGCCACCAAAGACCGACCGTAGCAAAAAATACCCAGTCGTTTGCCAAAGTTTTAAAAAACAAAAACTGCTCAAGCCGCCAGAAAATCAATGTAAAAACTACCCCGGAAATAAGCTCAACCAGAGAATATTCAAAGGCAATATTGGCTTTACAGCGCCAGCATCGGCCGCGTTGGATCAAAAAACTAAAGATCGGAAGGAGTTCAAACCAACGCAAGGTTTTTTTGCACGAATCGCAATAAGACCGCCCAGAGATCTCCTTAATCGCACTGGAATCGTATCCCTTCTCCGGATTCAAGCGATAAACCAAAACATTGATAAAACTGCCGGCTGCCGCACCGACCAAAAAACTAAAAAAATAAAACATGGTCAAATAAATTTAACACGAAACCCGTTGCTGATCTTATCAGGCAACAAATTTCGTATCATAAACAATTTTACTAGAGTTCAATACAATAAGAAGGATCCTCACAACTAACGCCATAAACAACCCCATCACTATCTTCTCTGAGCGCCTGACTGTCTTGACTTTCAAGACCGGCCATCAAGACATAGTGCAAACCATCACCAGAGACAGCATACTCATAGCTCCTTGATAACAATGGATCACGCGGAAGCTTCTTAACGCCAATATCGGCATTAATCAATTCAGTTTCCAAACTGTCCCAATCCGTAGAAGAAGGATACTCCGTGTTGGCATTAAAATAAATTTCCAGAGCGTTTTGCGTATTTCTCAGGTCCGCGATTCTACGAGTATCACGACCCTGCGCCCTGACCCCCGACAAACCAACCAAAACCATGGCTGATAAAAGACCAATAACAGTGATCACGACCAAAAGCTCGATTAAGGTGAAACCTTTCTTGTATAACTTATTCATAGTTTTATTATTTTTTATCTCCGCTTAATATTCTACCACCTCAAAACTGTTGAGCAATCTGGTAAATCGGCAAAATCACTGCCGCAATCAAGCCACCGACCAAAACGCCCAGAAATACAATCAAAACCGGCTGAATGATTTCGGTCAAATTATTCACCAAAGACTCAACCTCCCGAGAGTAAAATTTTGAAACTTTTGAGAGTAATTCTTCAAGTTTACCGGTTTTCTCGCCGACCGCAATCATCTGGCTAACCAGGGGCGGAAAAAAATCAGGATATTGCTGCAAAAGATCAGAAATGTTATCACCCTGCCTGACGCCATCAGCAACATTGTAAATCGCCTCTTGATAATACGGATTACCAACAACATCAGCTGAGATTTCAAGAGCTTGAGCTACCGGGATAGAACCTTTTAACAAAACGCTAAAGGTTTCTGTAAAACGGCTGACAAAAATTCTCTTCAAAAAACTACCAAAAATCGGCAATCCTAAAAGGATTGTTCCTAAAGACATCCTGCCTTCTTCCGAAGAAAAATATTTATAAAGAATAAAAATGCCACCAAGAATAAAAGCTAAAATGATCAGAAAATGATCCTGAACAAAACCGCCCATCGAGATTAAAAGCCTTGTCATCACCGGCAATTCAGAAAAAGGAATGCCGGATTCAAGAATTACGCTACCGAGCTGAGGAATCACCACGGAAACCATGATGCCAATCACCACCGCGAAAAGACCAAGCAAAAAAACCGGGTAAATCATTGCGTTCTTGATCTTGCTTGAAATAATCGCCTGAGCATCATAATAATCCGCAAGATAGGCCAAGGCCGAATCAAGCCGACCGGTTAATTCAGCGGCGCGGATCATGTTGACATAAAAAGAAGAAAAAGCATAAGGATGCTTCGAAAGCGAATCAGAAAAAGACATGCCTGCCTCAATGTCAGTGTAAACCTGATAAAGAGCATTCTTTAGAACGGGGTTGTCGCTCTGATTGACAACAGTTTGCAAAGATTCCGTAATCGAAACCTGAGCTTCAAATAGAGTCGCCAACTGCCGAGTAAAAACAGCGACTGTTTTCAGATTTATCTTATTCAAACCGAAACTAACTTTCTGAGCAAAAGTTTCTTCCTTGCTTTTTTCAAGCTTCAAGATAACTAAACCGGCTTTTTGAAGCATGGCGATAGCCGCTTCTTCCGAAAAAGCATCAATCAAGCCGGATTTCAACTCCCCTCTGTCATTTTTCGCACTATAAGAAAACTTCATGATCTTGCTTTATTATAAACCAGTTATCTGTCCGCCGCCGCCCAAAAGATTTTTCAGCTCTGTCGGATTCAAAGAATACAGATAGGCATTTTCCTGAGTAATCTCACGGCGCTTGACCAAAGAAGCCAAAGAACGATTCAAAGAAACCATACCGTCTTCCGAAGAAGTTTCGATTACTAAATCAATCTGATAAGTCTTATCTTCGCGGATCAGGTTCCTGACCGCAGCATTGGCAAACATGACCTCTACTGCCGGCACACGGCCGCCTTCAATCCTAGGAATCAAACGTTGTGACAGAATGCCAACTAAAGTCGAAGCTAACTGAGACCTGATCTGACCCTGTTGCTCAGCCGGAAAACTATCAATAATCCTGTCGATTGTCTGAGCGGCATTATTCGTATGAAGTGTCGAAAACACTAAGTGGCCTGTTTCTGCGGCAGTCAGAGCGATTGAGATGCTGTCCGGATCTCTCATCTCTCCGATCATGATCACATCTGGATCTTGCCTCAGGACTGAACGCAAGGCTTTATTAAAAGATATCGTATCAACACCAACTTCTCTCTGATCAATCAAGGCCCTGTCTGGGCTGAACAAATACTCAATCGGATCTTCAACTGTCAAAATATGATCAAAACGATTGTGATTAATCTCGTCAACAATAGCGGCCAGCGTAGTTGATTTACCGTGACCGGCAGGTCCGACAACAAGAAAGAAGCCTTGGGAAAGTTTGGTGAATTCATGTAAAATCGGCGGCAAATTCAGCTCTTCAATCCCTCGAATATCCATGGCAATCAAGCGGATGGAGATCGCGATCATGCCCTTTTGCATATAGGCGTTTGCGCGACATCTGATCTTTTCCTCATGAGTAAAACCAAAGTCAATCTCTTTCTGACTCACAAATATCTTTTGTTGTTCTTCGTTCAACAAAACCTTGATAAAACCGTCAAGATCTTCTTTCAACATGACTGGTTCTTTCGCCAACTGCAGCAACGAACCATCAATCCTTAGGGTCGGTTTTTTGCCGACGCCAAGATGAAGGTCGGAAGAACCCTGCGTTTGAGCCAATTCCAGATATTGTCCGATTTTTTGTTTATAATCTTGAGTCATTCTGTTTCTTTTTTTTATTTTCTATTTTTCTTTAGTTTCTTCAAGCCGTTTCTCTCAAAACTTCGGAAAAATGCACCCTGCCCTCAAGCATGTGGAGAACCGCCTCTTGTTTTAGACTGATCATTTTTTGGTTTTTCGCTTCCTGCCAAAGGTCGGCCTCACCACCGCCGGAAAGAATGATCTTTTCCACCTGCGGACTCATCTGAAATATTTCATAAATGCCGATTCTGCCAAGCGTTCTTTTATTCTTGCAGGTCATACACTCAGTTGTCCCGTAATCATAAACAGAAAAAGGTTTTTTATAAGACAGTTGTTTTTTCAATTCATCCGGCAAGCCAGCCAAAGATTCCTCAATAATTTTTTGAATCTCTCCAGAAGCCTGAACTGATTGACGACAATCCGGGCAAAGCCGACGAACCAATCTTTGAGCTACGATCAAACTAAGGGTCGAAGGCAACAAAAACCTCTGCACGCCAAGATCCAAGAGTCTGGGAATCGTACCGATGGCATTGTTTGTATGCAGTGTTGAAAGAACAACGTGGCCGGTCAAAGCTGCATGAACCGATAATTCAGCGGTTTCGCTGTCACGAATCTCACCAACCATAATAACATTCGGATCTTGCCTCAAAATGCTCCTTAACCCGGAAGCGAAAGTGTAACCGATCTCTGGAATGACCTGAGACTGATTTACTCCATTCATAAAATACTCGACCGGATCTTCAAGGGTCACCACATTGACTGAATCTTGATTAAGAATCTGCAAAATCGCATAGAGAGTCGTGGTTTTTCCTGAACCAGTCGGGCCGGTCGCCAAAACCATGCCAAACGGTCTTTTCAAACCGTTTTTTATAAGATTGAGATTCCATGGAGACAAACCAAGATCTTCAAGATTTTTTAAACCGGAATTGGGGTCAAGAATCCTCAAGGCCGCTTTTTCTCCGTTCTGAGTCGGAAAAGTTGAAACACGAAAGTCTATCTGCCGACCTGCAATAAAAGCCGAAAAGCGACCGTCTTGCGGACTACGAGTTTCATCGATCTTCAAATCAGCTAAAATCTTGATCCTCGTTAAAATCGCCGGATGGATCTCAACCGGCAAGAAAACTACAGAAAACAAATCTCCATCAATACGATATCTGACCCGCAGACGATTCCTTTCGGGTTCAAGATGGATATCTGACGCGCGTTGCAGAATCGCATTTTTCAAAATATCAGAAACAAGTTTAATAACCGGTGCCTGTTCGGCCGTGACATCAAAAGTTTCATCAAGGGAGATAGTCTTTTTTTGACCGACATAGGCCTTAGCCGCCCCTTGTGCTTGTTGTTGGAGGGATTTCAGGGTTTTTGAAATCTCTTCTCCGAAACTGGTATAACCCTTGCTTAATTTTTCAAGATCTTTTTTTAAAATCAAGTGAATCTTTAGATCAAGACCCAAACCTTGAGCAATAAATTTCAATGCCTGTTGAGCAGAAGACTCTTCCGGATTAACCATGCCAACCTGAAGAACACCGGCGTCTTTTGCGAAAGCTATCATCTCGTAATGCCTCGAGGATTCAAAAGGAATCAAAAGTAAAATTTCTCGCGGTATTGATTCTTCATCACCAAAGAATTTAACCGGCAAGTTCAAGCTCTGACTTTTAACCTCGAGAATCTTGTCGTCTGGGACCAGTTTTTGCTCATAAATAAGAAGTTCAGGAGAAACGTTTCTGTTCTTCGCTTCTTTTTCCAAAAGCTTAACCTGGCCTTGATTTAAAAGACCCTGATCCAACAATACTTGAACAAGATTAAATGACATTAAATAAAATTACAGAAAGGGATTCGGTTTACCCAGGGGCGGAATCTGAATTGGTAAAACCCCCTTCTCTTTCAAACGTCCAAAGACCGGATGATTAATAACGCTATCAACATCCAGGTCAACCTGCTGGAGCTTAATCAAACCAGATTCCGGAGGAAATATTTTTGAAAAAATTAAAGAAGCCGGACCGGTATTCGGTTTGGAAAAAACGAAATAAGCGGCCAGAAAAACAAATACGGCAATGATGAAAAGAAAAACCCATAAAAATGATGCTCTTGGCGCATGAAGGGCTCTTGTTTCCCGCTTCGGCGCGGCAAATTTAGGTGTTTGAGCCTGAACTGGTGAAGAAACCGGCGACGGATGAGGCGCTTGCGACAAGGGTGATTGTGGCATCGGTGGTAAAGGTGTAGCTTCCATGATTATTTTTATGGCAAAGTAAACTGCGGCTTCTTAATTGAGTAAACGTCGATGGAAAGTTTCATATTAAAAAGAGATTGATTGTTTTCCTGCTTCGAAGAAGATTCCCCCACCCTGGTCGGAATAAACTC
>Ga0208245_1002098_pt1 | contig 10786 bp, 8 predicted proteins | sample RifOxyC1_FD_184035 | JGI IMG/M metagenome (GOLD analysis project Ga0208245, IMG submission 184035) | Soil microbial communities from Rifle, Colorado - Rifle Oxygen_injection C1 (SPAdes) | ecosystem: Environmental > Terrestrial > Deep subsurface > Rock core/Sediment | place: Rifle, Colorado... | reverse complement strand
AGTTTCCTCTAATTGCGTCTCTGCTCGCACCTCGCCGATTACTCGGGACGGGGGTTACCTTTGTTATTAAATTTACATTCGATAACAAATTTGAAATTATAAAAATTTCAAACGCTACCCTGCTACGCCTATTTTTGCAAACAGGTGTAAGTGTTCGGACTTTCCTCTCTAAAACAATTTTAGAGCAATTACCTGACATCACTACCCTATTATTATACTACATTTTAAATAAAAAAGCAATTGAAACCAATTTTAGTCTCAATTGCTTTTTTAGTCCGGTTTATTTTAATTAACCTGACTACTCTCAGCTGGAATTTCTATCTCACAGGTCCCGCCAGCACAAGCTAATTCTTTCTTAACTTCAGTCTCATCTTTCTTTTCATAAGACATGATTTTAGAGAAATCCATATTCTCATAACCCTTCATTAAACTCTTATAAGTTTTCTCATTAATTTCTTCATAAGGAGCCAGTTGGTAAACATGTTCACTCCGAGGTAGAAATGATAGCCCGCCAATAATTTTCCAATTACTATAAACCCAATGAGCAACTTCAATCCACTCCATTTCCCCTACTGAGATAGTTACTGAGGGATTATGTTCTGTAAAATTTTCTTTAACCATTTTCCAATATTCCAATTGTTCAATCGCAGAGAGAGTATCTTTAAAAGCTCCAGTATCAGGGGCTCTTACAGGAAACTCTAAAACAAAAGTAGTAGCATTTTCTATACTTTGTCCAACTTCCGGGTGATATGGCACTCCTTGATCTTTCAACATTTTAAACAAAGAGTCTGTAGCGGAAATTCGAATCCGGCGAATATAGTACTGAGAATGCCTTGGGTGCATACCAGAGGCAGTATCTACAGTCTGCGACACAGTTCCCGATGGCTTCACACAAGTAATAGCTGATGACTGATTAATACCGAAACGTTTAGCGTATTCTTTGTTTACCTCTATAGAGTAATCTTTTAATTTTCTTAAAACCTTAGCATTACGCACGGCTGGACAATCCCACTGACCAGTAATAGATACGCCCAGCAAGCGTTCTTCTTCGCAATTCTTTTTCCACTCTGGAGATAAGTATTTAAAGTTAGTTAAAGTCGCTTGATAAGTACCGATAATGGTCGCAATTTTAATTTTCTTCATTAAAGTCTTTTCTGTATCTTCAGCTCGAGCTACTACTTCAGACAAATTACAAAATTGTTTAGATCGTAAAATAATCTCTCCACACGGGTTAGTGCCCATCACAGCAACGTGATCTTTAGATATTTTCAATCGCCTCTCTGGCAAAGTGTCATAAAGACTGCCTCGATTGAAAATACCCCGCTCGCCAGATTGAGAAGCCACGAGAGCTGTCCATTCGCTCAAAAATTCACTCGCTGATGGTTTTTCATTATAAACAGCTGAGTTATTGGCTAAACTACGTTGAGGATCAGTCAGCCAAAATTGCCCTTTCTTAGCGTCGCGAATATCTCGATCGTCTAAATCAGACAATGAAATAAGGGCGCTGCGGCGAACACCTCCCGAAACTACAATTTCACCAATCTTACAAATAATATCGTGAGCATCGATATTTTCTAGTCTCTTACCTTGTCTCTTTAAGACTTTTTCTCTAACAAAAATAAGAAGTTGTCGCAAAGGCTCTGGTCCTGAAGATTTACCCCCCATAGTCGCCAGCCTTGCCCCTGCTGGACGCAACTGGCTAAAATCAAAATCTATATCTTTGCCGTCATACCAAGTCTTCATACCCAAAGTCAGAGCGTCGCACCAACCTTCTTTACTATCGAGAACGACATGGGTTTTTAGACTTTTGCCGGTTTGCATTTTAATAATCGGCAATTGTTGAATGTTTTGACTCTCCACAGAGTAACCAGCTCCGGTGCCACACATAGAGACATACATAATTTCAGCAAAATCTTCAATTTGACTTGGAGCAATAAAAGAACAGTTATAAGCGCAAACATTAGTAGTTCTGGCAGCTTTACCAGAAAACTGTAGTAAGCGCATTGAAGGCATTGTTTCTTGTTTTAAAATAGCTTGTCTAACTTCTTCATACTCTTTATCAGTTAATTTATCTTTCAGATTTTCTTTCATAAAATCCATATACCGGCCAATAGTCTCGATCCAAGTTTCTCGACGAGACTCAGTTTCAATCCAGCGGGCATAAGAACGAAAGAAAACAAATTCACCTAGGGAGTTCTTAAAATACTGTTTACTTTGATCAACTAATTGCTTCACTTCTTCAGATACCTCGCCGTGTTCTCGTCTAGCCTCAGCTCGGCGCTCTCGATATAGAATATAAGCTTTAGCTGTCGCCGGGTACTGACTTAAAATTAAATGCTTTTCTACCAGATCTTGAATCTCTTCCACATTTGGGACATATTTTTTATCTTGCTTTTTAGCCAAGAATTCTAGTTCTTTGGCCACAAGGCGTGCTACCTGCCCAGCCTCCTTTTCACTACCCTCTCCGCAAGCGGTCATAGCTTTAAATATCGCCCTAATAACCTTATCTAAGTCAAAATTAGCGACTGAGCCGTCGCGTTTGGAGATTTTGATAACCAAAGCTGTGTTTTTTGCAGGTGACATAATAAATATTTTTAAAAATTATTTTTAAGTGACTATCATTATAGTACTTTCAGCACTCCTTCGAGCTGTTGATAACATAAAAGAAAATAAAAAAAAGACGTCCGCAAGACGTCTCTTTTTTTAAGCTGTGCCCATAAGCTTAAATGGGCTCTGATTTTAATTTTTTAACTTTTTGTCTAAAAACAAAATTGTACTGACAATACCAAAAATCAATATGGTGTTTACAATCGAGACGAGACAATAAGAACAATAGGCTTCTAAGATGAAGGCTTGGATATACAAAAACCATAAGGACGATAAGACTCCTAACCCTGACCAAGTCCAGAGAATGAATTTTAATTTCTTAGAATTGGTCTCAGAGACCACAAATCCTAATAAAAGAGCTGTAAAATAAAACAATGCTCCCATTAAAGCCAGTGGAATTAAATCAAATAAAACAGAATACTGACTATTAGTTACAATATCGCAACCGGAAACCACAAAACATTTAATATCCCCACCTGTATAATGCTTAAAAGTTAGGAACGCAGCATCTACAAGACCCAAGACAGATAAACCCATGATAAAAACGGGTAACAATCGCTTAATTTTATTCTTATCAATACTAAATCCTGTCATTTATTTAACTAAAGTTTTAGTGAACGACACCGTGCTAGTCGCCACCACCTCTTTAGTGTTTAAGCTAGCTTCAATCAGGGCTTTAAACTCACCAATAGTTCGAGCCGACACTTCTTTACCATTTAAGTAAAAAGTGGGTGTCCCAGCTACTCCGGCTTTATTTCCACTTTGTAGATCTCTCTGTACTCTATCAGCTGTTTCTTTGCTATCCATATCAAGAGCAAACTTAGCCATATCTAAATTCAAAGATTTAGCATAACCCAAGAACGTTTCTCGAGCTTGTTCTGGGTTTTGTTTAGACCACTCTGTTTGGCCCTCAAATATTAAGTGATGCATAGGCCAAAATTTACCTTGCTTATCGGCGGCAATACTCGCCTTAGAAGCAGTAATAGCGTGAATGTGACCAGATAAAGGAAAGTGTCTGTAGACAAACAATAATCCTTTGTCTTTATACATATCAGTGATCTCTTTGACTAAAGGTTCATACTCAGCACAAGCTGGACATTGAAAATCACTATATTCCACCAAAGTGGCTTTAGCGTTAGCTACATCACCAATTACATGATCTTCAGCGGTTACCGGCTCCACATTAGACGGCCCTACTCCTACATCTGCCGATTCTAATTTTTGATTCCACCACATCATACCGAATACCAGACCTAAAATAGCAATTACTCCTAAACCTAAATAAATAGTCTTTTTAATAGTTCTGCTCCGAGCTTTGCGCTCGTCACGCTCTTGTTTTGTTTCTTTTGTATCCATATGTGGGAAATTATAACATAAAAACACCCAAGGGAAACCCCTGGGTGCACCCGGAAAAATGCCTAATAATGTTACTTAAGGAAGTTCGCCATCGGCTGATGATTTGCACCACCAAGTGGTACATTTTTACAAGCCAACCAAATAGCTAAATTCCAAAAGTCCGAATGCCAATCTGTAACACTCATGATTGACCTCCTTTATCATTGCCTACTTATATAGTAATATCTTTAGTATAAAAATCAAAATATAACTTATCGAAATGAAAAATTTTACTCTAGCTTATTTTACCAAAAACCTAACTATAGTTATTGGCTTAGTTTTAATTTGGCGTGGCATTTGGTATGTACTCGATGAAATAGATATTTTATTCTTTGAGAGTAATCATATTTACACCGCGATCGGCGGTATAATATTAGGTTTACTCATTTTATATATTCCCGATCAAGATTTAAAAGAAATTCAGAAGTTATAACAAAAAACCGTCTTCAGATGAAGACGGTTTTTTGTTTTTACTGCACCTAATTAACAACCTTCTCCCACCACCCCATCACCACATCATCTATTTGCCACAATAATGCTAGTTGAGCTAAGTATTTATCAGTTATAGTTTCCTTTACTGCTACCTTGTTTAAGAAAGAGATTTCTTCTTTGGTGTTAAAGCTGGTTTTAGGTAAAGATAGCGGCGGGGCTACGCATTCTTTGACGAGTTGAGCAGCCCGAGCATTGAATTCAGACCAACCTAAACATACACCCTCGGGAGACTCGTCGCTACCATAATTGTCTATAAGGGTATAATTATTGCTCAACCAAGAAGTGGGGTTAGTTCTAAATGCAGACATATTAATTAAAGTACTGTTAACAGTATCAGTATAAACGGGTGAAATTAAATATAGTCTTCTAACCGTCCATTCATTATGGACACTATAATTACTTGGAATATTACAAGTAATTATATGCTGTCTTTCTGTAGACCCAGGCACTACTGCCACATATTCAGATCGGCAAGTTAAAGTACCGGCAGCAGGGCCATTGGGGTCAATATAGTTGATACTGTAAACCGTCCTTGGGGGGTTAAAGGCGACAGCACTAGTGAAGCCTGTGACCACAACTGCATGTCCAGCATTATTACTATTATCACCAACAAGAAATAAACTACCTAGCACTGGTTTATTCAAATCTTTAGCTCTTGTAAAATCACCCAATATACTTGACCTCATCAAAGCTGAAGCAGTCGATTCATCTGTTGATTGTTCTAAATACGCACACTGATAATTATTAAATTCATCCTCAACCAAAGCCCTATTCTCCCCCACCCACGTTCTAAAATTATCTCGATTAATATAAGTCTGATTACCTTTTTTAATATTATCTAGGGTTTTGCTTGGCGTCACAAATTTACAAGCGGGCGCAAATTTAACGCTAATAGTCCTCGGGTTTTTAGTTTCATTAATATAGCTCAGAGTAATATTGGCTGTTGTAGTCCGTGCAGTATACGCGCTTTGTAAAACACCATCTATCTTCAATTCTTCGATAGCATAACCAGAGAGGGGTGTGACTGCATAAATTTTACTTTTGTCTTTAGTTAAAATAATTTCTCCCTCTGGGGTAATATTACCGCCGGCGCCAATACGAGATGAGATAATTTTGTAAGTATTAGCTAGCTCAAACCCCACATCATACCCCAACTTCTTCGTCTGCCCCGCAGGACAAGATAGAGTTTGAGTCGAAGAGGCTTTACCAGTAGCATCTGACATAGTAAACCAACTGTCATAGCCCCTAAGTTTAAACTCTTTGATTTTGTAGCCAGCATTAGCTGTGGCTGTTACTTTAAGTGTTTGGCCGGAAGCGACAGTGGTAACGGGAGCGGCCGGAACTAGTGTTACCTTACCGCCAGTACCTACAATTTGAGAAGGGACTGGACAACTAGGAATTGCCTCAAAAGTGACTTTAGCTTTGTACTGAGCACCCGTAGTACAAGATAGAGTTTTAGTGAGTGTGCCAGTACCAGAAGTCGCTACAGGTATACAAGCTCCACCATTTGTTTCAATACAAGCACTAGGTCTGACACCATAAGGTTGAGGGAAAACTGCAGTGGCGATGCGATGGCCAGCATTGGGGGTGAAAGTTACAGTTTTAGTTTGGCCATTAGACCAGACGGTATTGGTTGCAGGGGTAATAGTGCCATTACCCGTGACTTGGGTGGTCAGAGAACAAGCGTCGGCTCGGAGGATGCGGTAGGGGCCAAGCCAGGAGGAGGCAGTATCAACAGTATTGTGAGGATGAATATTGTTACGCAAAGTTAAAACCCTGACATAAAAAGGGTAAGACAAAGGGTCTCCACTTTTGATATATCTAGATTGAACTTTCCAGGAAAACGAACCGGTTTTAGCAGCATTAGTACGAGGACTAGGGTTGTAGATATTATTATTATCATTATTGAACCAGTTAGCATTAGTATCAAGAATCGCACCACTTGGGGTACCCAAGGCGTGAGAAAGCACAGGATCTTGAGTTTTAGATGTTAGTATAATAATACGCTTGGTTGGATCAGTGTTAGTAGTCCAATTGAAATTAACATTAGAACCACCCACTTTCCAAATACTCCCCCCATCGTGAGACAAAGAAGCGGTAGCGGTTAGCCCAATATTAGGAACAGTTAGTAAAATTAGTAGTAAAAGAGTGAAAACAGGCCAAGAGGCTAATTTATTTAAAAAAGACATTAAATAAATTATATGAAAAAAGTGGACAACAGCAAAAGGGTTGTCCACTTTTTGGGATTCAATTATTGACTCAATAGAGATTCGGTCAGGAATAATTTTCTCGTCGTCACTCGAAAATTTTCACGACCCTGGCTCGGTTATTTTTTCTGTTGAAAAATTATACCTGCGCCTTTCGAATCCCCCACGCAAAGATATACTTTGCTCGTCTCCGCAAAGTTTTTGCTTCGCGAAAGACTTTGCGGAGACGGGGAGATTCGAACTCCCGAGGGCTGTAACACCCTACTCGCTTTCCAAGCGAGCGCACTAGACCACTATGCGACGTCTCCCTACTACTTATTTAGATACTGTAGTATCTAAACATGGACATAAATTGAAGTAAAGAATCGCGAGAGTTAAAGCAAATAATAAAATACCAACAGTAGGAGCCCCGAAAATAACTAAAATAGAAATTAAAACGAAAGATAAAGTCACGGCATGTAAAGTCACTTGGAAAGATTTTATAAAGCCTACATTCTGACCACTTATTTTAACTCCCATTAGTCTTAATAAAATCCAGCTAAAAATATTTTGGATCAATATTATACCTAGAACTAGAATCATAGATAAGAATGAGGCCCCAAAAACTAAGACAACCGACAGTGGCGCCAACACTTTATACCAAGGTCTTACATGTTCAATCACATTCCTTAACTCCCCTTCTGAAATAGTCATATTGGTAAAAGGAGCGATAGAATCAGTATAAATACGACCATCAATATCTTTATAAGCAATCTGCGTCTCTGACAAAAATGCCATAGTGCTAGTACTTTCTAGAGCTTGTTCAATACCCGCCCCTACTTTAGTATCAATGACTAAAAGATTTTGATAATTATCAAATTCTTCAATCTCTTCAGGAATTAAATGTCTTGGTAGTGGCACCACATAAGGCTCGGTTTGATTTATACTAGCCCGGCCTTCACTAATAGTGACCACTAAGTCATCAGGATAAATATTTAAAACTTCTGTATCTATTTTCCATAAACCCCGTAGCAAATCTGGAACAACAAAAATAGTGAAAACTATAGTTATAACTATAGAAAGTAAAAGTGATAATTTTAAATAATATTTAAAAGAATACCAAAAAGGTTTAGCTAGTAGTGATTTATAAAAATCACGATTATAAATACTGTTTTGGATTTGATTTAAAAAGTTCATAAATTAAAAATTTCTAAGAATTAAACAACATAATTTCTTTATCGTGTAGATAAGCCAAGAATCTTTTACTATTAATAAGTTCGGCCCTATCATCAAATTTATTATCAAAGTCTTGTTGTCTTATTTGCTCTAACCTCGCCATATAGTCATCACGAGACAGCCCGTGGCCAGTCTCTTTATATTTAATATATTTGCGCCACAATTCCAAATCCTCAGTCTGTAGATCATCACAATTCAGTCCCTCCTTATTTGGATTATTAGAATTTTCTAAATCTTTTTGTAAATTTTCTCTAACATCTTCCAGGCTCATACTCTCAGCATTAGACTTTTCCTTACTTTCATCAGCGCCCCCTAATTTTTCAAAATTATTATTCATATCAATTATTCTACCTGCATTTCTCGTAAAATAGAAATCCTCTCGCCTACTGGCGGATGCGTACTAAATAAATTATTAAGCTTTTGTCGGCCTTCAGCCCCAAAAGGATTAGCGATATATAAATGGGCGGTGGCATTGTGAGCATTTTTAAGCGGTTGCCCGGTACTACTTATTTTCTCTAATGCGGAAGCCAAACCTTCAGGATAACGAGTGAGGAGAGCGGCGGTACTATCGGCTAAAAACTCTCGGCGCCTGGAAATAGATAATTGAATTATACTAGCCACTATAGGCGATAAAATAGCGAGCACGACACCAATAATCATTAAAATGGCTCCAGCTTTATTATCTCTATCGCCCCCACCAAACCAAGTTGATCTAATAAAAAAATCAGATAATAAAGCCACAAAGCCCACCAGAACCACAATGACGGTCGATAAAAGCATATCTCTATTGCCAATATGCGACAGTTCGTGAGCTACCACTCCCTCCAATTCATTGCGATCTAAAATTTTTAATAAGCCTGTAGTCACCGCTACCACGGAATGTTCTTTATCGCGACCAGTCGCAAAAGCATTGGGTGCAGTATCTTCAATCACATAAACTTTCGGCATAGGCAGCCCAGCCGTAATAGCTAAATTTTCAGTTACTGTGTATAAATCATAATACTGACTTTTCTCAGCTGGGTGGGCTCCAGCGAGTTTCAAAACTATTTTATCTGACCACCAATAACTAGCAACATTCATCACGAGACTTATAACTATAGCCACCGGTAGTAACCAGGGCATATCCAGCGACAAACCAAAAAACCAACCCAAACCAATAACAAGCACTAAAAACCCCGTCATTAAAGCCCAAGTTTTAGCCACATTAGCGGTTTGATGAGTGTATAAAGTCGCCATATTAACCTTCATTATAGCATAAATCGACTAAAAAATAAATACCGAGTTTTAGCTCGGTATTTATTTTAAAATCCTTAAATTTTACCTCATAACCCTCCCCCACCACCCCCTCATCACATCATCTATTTGCCACAATAATGCTAGTTGAGCTAAGTATTTATCAGTTATAGTTTCCTTTACTGCTACCTTGTTTAAGAAAGAGATTTCTTCTTTGGTGTTAAAGCTGGTTTTATTAGTTGAGGGAACAATCACGCATTCCTTAACTAAAGTAGCAGCTTTAGTATTAAATCTAGTCCAAGCACCACAAAATCCAGTCTCATTAGTAATACTAGAAGTAAAATTTGATTTCAACCAAGCTTGAGGGTTTCCTCTAACTGTTTTTTTACCCCTCAACATTTTATTAAAATCACTATATTTATTAGTAGCCACAATTACAACTTCGTCATTAGCGGGTATACCACTCCACGCATACTTCATATTACAGGCTGTCCTTAATTGCCATTTTCCTCCAATCTTATACTGACCATCTAAACATACACCTTTATTAATCTGCCCAGGCAAATTAGGGTCCATAAAATCAAAAACATATCTTTTAGCAAATGGCACATCGGGAGTCGGAGCATTAGATATTTCTACATTAGTAATAAAAACAGCGTGACCTGGATTAGAATATGGCTGGCCGGTTTTTTTATTTAAAATAGTATAGACAAAAGCTATCGGCACTTTAATATTAGACTGGCCACTATAAGTAGAAATATCACCCATTTCCTCAGGCTCAATAAAAGATTGAGGTAAGTTTGCTGTCGTGTCACAAGTTTGGCTATTTTGGAAATGAGACCTGATTACAGATTTATTAGTTGTAGTCCAACGGCGAAAATCGATATCATTAATCCACGTCTCTTTACCAGACTCAACATCATTTAACGTCTTTGTTGCTGTTATAAACTTACAAACAGGCGAGAACTTTACACTAATAGTTCTCGGGTTTTTAGTTTCATTAATATATCCCAAAGTAATATCAATTTTTGGAGTCTGTCCTCGATCTCGCCCAGAAAGCACGGCGCCCGTCTCTCCTGTGTATTCAGATTTAAGTACTCCATCTATTTTAAGCTCATCAATAGCAAAGCCTTCTTCTATACGAATTGTGTATTTTTGAGTTTTATCTTTAGCTAAAACAGTATTACCTGATGGTGTGATAGAGCCACCCACACCACTGGAAGAAGATGTGATACTGTAATTAGCATTAGGCTCAAACGCCACATCATACCCCAGACTCTTCGTCTGCCCGGCGGGACAAGATAGCGTTTGAGTTGAAGTAGCTTTACCAGTAGCGTCTGACATAGTAAACCAACTGTCATAGCCTCTGAGTTTAAACTCTTTGATTTTGTAACCAGCATCTGATTCGGCTTTCACTTGTAAAGTTTGTCCTCCAGCTACAGTGGTGACTGGGGCTGCAGGAACTAGAGTGACTTTACCTCCAGTGCCAACAATTTGAGACCGAACTGGGCAACTAGGAATTGCCTCAAAAGTGACTTTAGCTTTGTACTGAGCACCCGTAGTACAAGATAGAGTTTTAGTGAGTGTGCCAGTACCAGAAGTCGCTACAGGTATACAAGCTCCACCATTTGTTTCAA
>Ga0208245_1002093_pt1 | contig 10800 bp, 10 predicted proteins | sample RifOxyC1_FD_184035 | JGI IMG/M metagenome (GOLD analysis project Ga0208245, IMG submission 184035) | Soil microbial communities from Rifle, Colorado - Rifle Oxygen_injection C1 (SPAdes) | ecosystem: Environmental > Terrestrial > Deep subsurface > Rock core/Sediment | place: Rifle, Colorado... | reverse complement strand
CGAGAGCAGGGCGACCATCAGGAAAAAGTTCAATCAAATCAACTCAGGCTGTTTAAATTTTAACAGGATACCCCGCAGCTTGCTGCGGCTGGGTAATTCATTAGGAATTAGAAATTTTATACTTATGGCCAATCGCCACCTACTTCGCTCAATTGCCATGCAGTCCCTCTACGAATGGGATTTCAAGGGGAAGAAAAAAAAGTCGACTTCTGAAATTATGGCTCGCAATGTCCAGGAATTCGGTCCGGGTGCCGAGGATGTTTCTTTTGTGCACTATTTGGTGAATGGGGTTCTCAAAAACCAGCCCAAGATTGATAAACTCATCGAAAAATGCGCGCCGGAATGGCCGCTCGAGCAGGTGACGGTCGTGGATCGCAATGTCCTGCGGCTGGGAATTTTTGAGCTGGTTTTCGGGAATTATGAAGAAGTTCCGCCAAAAGTGGCCATCAATGAGGCGATCGAACTGGCAAAAACGTATGGCGGGGAATCTTCAGGCCGGTTCGTGAACGGAGTTCTCGGTACGATATACCGCGAGATGGGAGAACCCCTAAAAGAGGATAAGACGGGGAAAGAGAATGATAAAGGAATTGATAAAGTTGAAAATAACTTATAATTTTTTTAAAAATCCAAATTTCAAAATCCAAATGACAAATAAAATTCCAAATCCAAATATCTAAATTTTGGATTTGGGATTTTAGACTTGATTTGACATTTGAGCTTTGAACTTGGGGTTTGAAAGGATATGGTTGCGAAAAAAATTGAAGAACTTGAAAAGAAGGCGAAAATAAAATTCAAAAATCCCGATTTGTTGCAGACGGCTGTCACTCACCGGTCTTATCTCAACGAGCACCGGAGCTATCATCTTGAGCACAACGAGCGCCTTGAATTTCTGGGAGACGCGGTTTTGGAGCTGGTGGTGACGGACTATTTATACCAAAATTATCCTAATCCTGAAGGGGAACTGACCAATTGGCGGGCGGCGCTTGTGAACAAAGATATGCTATCCAGAGTTTCTCGCGAATTGGGCGTCGAAGATTTTTTGCAGATGAGCCGGGGTGAATCCAAAGACACAGGCCGGGCGAGGGAATATCTCCTGGCAAACGCTTTCGAGGCTATCATCGGAGCGATATATCTCGATCGAGGATACGACGAGGCAAAAAAATTCATAACGGAAAATATTTTATCCCGTCTCGAGGAAGTCATAAAAAGCAAGCTGTATATCGACCCCAAATCAAATTTTCAGGAGGAAGCTCAGGCACGGGCTGGAATAACGCCGAATTACCGGGTTATTTCCGAATCCGGTCCTGACCATGACAAAAAATTTGTCGTGGGAGTATATCTTGAAGATGAAGAAGTGGCGCAAGGGGATGGAAATTCGAAGCAGCAGGCCCAAAGAGAAGCGGCCAAAGCCGGTCTCGAGGCAAAAGGATGGTAAAAATAAAATTTCTAATATCCAATTTCTAATATCCAACAGAAATCCCAGTGCCAAACAAAATCTCAAACCTAAATTTTAAAGTTTTAGATTTGAGATTTTGTTGGAAATTGGATATTGGGATTTGGAAATTTGAGTACAGATTATATTTACGTAATAAAAACATAAAATAGAAACAAAGGTAGCAATGTATCTGAAAAGAATCGAGTTATCCGGTTTCAAATCTTTCGCAACCAAGACAACTTTGGATTTTTTGCCGTCCTGCAGCATTGCAAAAAACGGGAAAGCCTGCGGCGTGACGGCTATCGTCGGTCCGAACGGGAGCGGGAAATCAAATGTGGCTGACGCTATCAAATGGGCGATGGGAGAACAGTCTCTCAAAAATGTCCGCGGAAAAAAATCAGAGGATGTGATTTTCGCCGGCAGCGGAAAAAAATCCCAGCTCGGAAGCGCGAAAGTGTCCCTTTTTTTTGACAATTCTGACAAACAAATTCCAATCGAATTTGATGAAGTTATCGTCACCAGAAAAGTCTATAGAAGCGGCGAAGGCGAATATTTCATCAACAACTCAAAAGTAAGGCTCGTTGATATCGCCGATCTGCTGGCCAAGGCCGGCGTTGGGCAAAGAAGCTACTCTATAATCAACCAGGGAATGGCGGATTCGGTTTTGAATGCCTCTCCGATTGAGCGCCGCATCATTCTCGAAGAGGCAGCTGGAGTGAAACCGTACCAGCTCAAAAAAGAGCGTTCTGTCAGGAAGCTTGAGACAACCCGACAGAACCTGACCAGAGTGGCCGATCTTGTCAAGGAAATTTTCCCTCATCTCCGGGTGCTCAAGCGCCAGTCAGAAAAAGCCAAAAAAGGCGAAAGCGTGACGCGCTCTCTCAAGGAAAAGCAAAATTATTTTTTTGGTTTTTTGTGGCACGATCTCCAGAAAAATAAGGAAAGAATTTTGTCTGAAAAAGAGGAAGTTAGTCGCGAGGAAATGAAATTGCAGCGCAACATCGACGATTTGGAAATAAAAATAAAAAAAGAAGCAAAAAGCGATACGGCTTTTGATGAAAAGCGCGCGGAACTTGAAAAGGAACGGGACGAAATTTTTGAAAAGCTCAATAAGGCCCGGCAGGAAGCAGCCTTGGTTGAAGCCAAAATCGAAGTTGAGAAAGAAAAAGCCAAAAATCTCGAGATCATTCAAGAGGTTCCTGTCGATATTCCTTATATCCGGGAAAAAATAAAAGAAATTCAAGAAAGACACAGGCGGCTGGAAGAGATACTCGATGAAATAAACGACATAAGCGAGATCGGAAGTGTCCGGGAGGAATTCAAAAAATTGAGGGTTGACATTGGGAAACTATGGCAAGAAGTGAGCGAAGGAAGAAAATCCGCCCAAGGCGCCAGCCTTTCGGACGGGCAGGGATCCGCCTCGGGCGGAAAAGAACGAAATAACCTGGTTGATTTGCGAATGATCGGCGAGCTTGAAGAAAAAAGAAAAAACGTGAATCAAAGAATAGAAGCGCTGAACCGAACCGTCGAAAAAAATCGCAGCGAGTCGAACAGGTTGATAAAAATTGACCGGGAAGCCCGCGAGACATATTTCCAGATGGAAGCAGAATTTCGGGAAAAGCAATTTGAAATTTCGCGAATCAGGGAAAAATTGAATGAGATCCGGGTGGAGGTGGCAAAAATTGAAGTTCGGGAAGAAGATGTGGCCAAAAGGATGCGAGAAGATCTGAATTTGGACGATCCGGATCTCATCGATAAGCCGGAAGAATCCGAAGAATTATCCGATCTTGAGGCGCTGGAAAGAGAAATTAACCGGCTCAAAATACAGGCGGAACAAATTGGAGCCATTGACCCGATGATTATCGAGGAGTATGAGGAAACGCAGAAAAGATATGATTTTTTGACCAACCAATCGGAAGATCTCGAAAAATCAATGGTGACACTGGCCGAAGTCATCAGGGAAATGGAAGAAAAAATAAGAGAATCTTTCGAAGAGGCCTTCAAAAAGGTTAACAATGAATTTTCAAAATATTTCAAAATAGTCTTCGGAGGCGGCAACGCAGAGCTCGTGAAAACAAAGATTGAAACGAGAAAATCGAGAAACGAAAAATGGGAAATGAAAGACGAAAAAATAGAAGCAGAAGAAGCAGAAAGCGAAACAAACGGGATGGAAGAAGAACAGACCAAAGAAATCGGGATTGAAATCAAAGCCTGCCCTCCAGGGAAAAGAATTACGAATCTTTCGATGCTTTCCGGAGGAGAGCGGTCGCTAACTTCTCAAGCGCTTCTTTTTGCCATAATCTCGAATAGCCCGCCTCCATTTGCGGTGCTCGACGAGGTGGAAGCGGCGCTTGACGAAGCCAACTCCAAAAGGTTCAGCCGGATTTTGGCCGAACTCTCGAACGAAACGCAATTTATTCTCATTACGCATAACCGGGAAACAATGCGGCAGGCCTCGGTTCTTTACGGCGTCACTATGACCAGTGACGGAGTATCAAAAGTTTTATCGGTTAAACTGGATCAAGTTGACGAAAAAGGGGAAATAAAATAAGTATAACGCATAGCGCATTAGCATTAATTCACGCATAAGCCTATGAATATTCGTTTCTTGCTCAAGGAGGTCAAAATTGACGGAAGGACGGAAAATTACATAAGGGAAAAAATCGAAAAACTCGGAAAATTTTTCGAGTCGTTTCACCAGGACGCTGAAATTTCGGCCGAAGTTGAAATAGACATGGACAAAAAAGGAAAATTTCGGGTGGAAGTGATGCTCCAAACTCCCTATCAGAAATATCGGGGAGAGGACACGACAGAGTCTATTGAAGGATCGATAGACAGCGTCTATGAAGGCCTTGAATCACAAATCGACAGAGACAAGGACAAAATAACCACTCTTCGCCGCCGCGGCGGCCGTTCGCTCAAGAAAAAGATGGTGATTGATGAGAACGCGAGATTTTAGTATCTAGTATTAAGTATTGTGTATGAAATGGAAAATATTAGGTTTTGCCACAGTAATTAGTTTTTTTGTCATCTGTTTTACAAATGCACAGAACTCTTCCGGTGCCGAAAGAATCTTAGGCTTCGATGGTGAAATTAAAATCAATTCTGATAGCAGTATAAATGTTAAAGAAATTATTGATTATGACTTCGGCGGGGCGCAAAAACACGGAATCTACCGTTTCATTCCGGTGAAATACAAGGCCCGGGGCGGAAATTATAATTTGCGAGTGTCGGACGTGAAAATCACGGACGAAAACGGCGCTCCGCAAAATTACACCACGGCTTATGAAAGCGAAAATATAAAATTCCAGATCGGAGACGCAAACAAATTTGTGAGCGGCCAGAAAAATTACGTAATCAGTTACGTAATCCGAAGGGCGGTGAACTATTTCCCTGACCACGATGAGCTGTACTGGAATTTTACGGGCGACAAGTGGCCGGTTCCGATTGAAAATGCGTCTGTTGAGGTTATTTTGCCTGAAAACGCCAGGGAAAATTTGCAGTATAAGTGTTTTGAAGGTTTTTTTGGAACCACGAACGAATGTGCGGCGAGCGCAAGCGAAAACATATTGGAGTATAGATCAGCCAATATTCTCAATCCCGGCGAGGGATTGACGATCGTTGCCGGCTGGCCAAAAGGAATCACACCCGAGCCGAGCTTTTTTCAAAAAATTTGGGAAATCGTGAAAGATAACTGGACACTTTTTGTCCCAATCGCTGTTTTTGTCTTCATGTACCGCCTTTGGAGCAAAAAAGGACGTGATCCAAAAGGGCGAGGGACCATCATTGCCCAATATGAGCCGCCGGACAAACTCGCTCCAGCCGAAATTGGGACAATGCTTGACGGCTCGGCTGACAGCAAAGACGTTTCTTCGACGATTATTGATTTGGCGGTCAATAAATTTCTCAAAATAAGGCGCTCCGAAGAAAAAGGTTTTTTAGGGATAAAAAGCGCTGACTATAAGCTTATCAGACTGAAAGACGAAGAACCTGACCGAGATTTTGAAAAAGAAGTGATTAAGGGGATTTTTGCGGGAGAAAAGGAAAAAAAATTAAGCGAGCTCAAAAACAAATTCTATAAAACTCTTGCGACGGTTACCAGCCAGCTCTATGAAGGTGTCGCGAAAAAAGGATACTATGTTTCCAATCCCAACAATACTCGCATATTATGGATTGTATCCGGAGTTATCGGGGGCGGGCTTTTGGCCGGTATTTTCGGATCATTCCAGGGCGCTTGGGGAATATTGAGCGGAATAGTTTCAGGAACAATAATTTTGTTCTTTGGCTGGCTGATGCCGGCCGTGACTAAAAAGGGCGCCGAACTCAAGGAAAATATCCTGGGCTTCAAAGATTATCTTTCTGTCACGGAAACAGACCGGCTGAAATTCCACAATGCGCCTGAAAAAACCCCGGAAAGTTTCGAAAAATTTTTGCCGTATGCAATGGTTCTGGGAGTGGAAAAGGAATGGGCCAAGCAATTCGAGGGAATATACAACCGGCAGCCGGACTGGTATGAGGATTCGTCAGGACGGGCTTTCAATGCTATAATTCTCTCCAGCCTGGTTTCCGATTTTTCAAGCACCGCGACGTCGGCTATGGCCAGCCAGCCGTCTTCCGCGGCCGGCGGAGGCTCGGGATTTTCCGGCGGCGGCGGTGGAGGAGGATTTGGCGGAGGGGGCGGCGGCAGTTGGTAATTCGTAATTTGTAATAAATAAGGCTCTAGACCAGCAGACACTATGGTAAAATAGTGTTATGAAGCTTTCTAAAGCCAAATTAACGAGCTACAAAATTTAAAAAATTATCGAGTGTTTTTGTTTGGATCTTAATGCTACTCAAACCAGCAAGCTCTTAAAACTCAATCGGAAAACCATTAATGAATATTACATGACATTCTGGTATGCGGTTGCCTTAAACCAGCATGATGAGTTTGAAAAGTTTGTCGGTATGGTAGAATTGGATGAGAGCTACTTCGGCGCCAGAAGGATACGGGGATTTCGTGGCAAACTGAAACGCGGGAGAGGAACGTTGAAGCAACCGGTATTTGGAATATTTGAAAGAAACGGACGGGTGTATACTGAAATCGTGCCCGATTGTAAAAAACGTACTTTACAGCCTGTTATACTGGGAAAAGTGAGTAAGGATACAGTTATTTATTCTGACGGCTGGCGCGGCTACAACGGATTAGTGTCGGTTGGCTACGATAAGCATTATCGCGTGAACCACGGAGAAAATGAATTCGCAAGGAACAAGCACATCCACATTAACGGCATTGAATCATTCTGGTCTTTTACGAAACGCAGACTAGCGCGATTCAATGGCGTTAAGAAATATTTCTATTTGCATTTAAAAGAATGCGAGTGGAGATGGAAAAGGAATGAAAAGGAATTGCAGAATAATTTATTGAAAATTCTTAAGAAATTTAATTAGTTTGCTGGTCTAGAGCCTTGAATATTATAAAGGGTGATCTTCAGCTTGGATTGTGGCAGAGGATTTTTGCCGTTGAACTTGACCGCTCCCGCCCGAGGCAAATCGCGCTCCAGATTATCGGGGAGTGAAATTGGTCGGACAGCTGATTGCGTAGTAACATCTGAATTTGCTATTATTATTTTCGTGGATAATATCCAAATCGAAAACAGCATATATCAGCCAAAATCTTTTTTCGTGAAAGGTTTTGTTTTTTTGGCTGTTCTTTTGCTTCTTGGCTGGTGGTTTCACCGCCAAGTCTATTTTTCCCACGGAACGGGGGATGCAGCGCAAAATTTTGAAATAAGGTCCGGCGAAGGCGTGAAAGACATCGCGAAAAATTTGGAGGAGCGCCAACTGATAAAAAACGACTTCTATTTCAACTATTTTGTCTGGAAAACCAAAGCACGGGAGAAGCTTCAGGCCGGAAAATACGAAATCCGTGGCTCGATGACAATTCCGGAAATTGCGCAGGTTTTGAGCATGGGAGAAGTCGTGTCAAATGAAGTGAAAATCACTTTTCCCGAAGGGACGAACCTAAAAAGCATGGCAGAAATTTTGAGCAGCAAAGGCTTTGACGGAGAAAAATTTTTGACTGTCGCGAAATCCGGTGCGGGAGTGAAAATGGATTACGAATTCTTGGAAGAGAAGCCGAAAAATGTTGACCTGGAAGGCTTTTTATTTCCCGATACCTATATTTTCTTCAAAAACACAAGCGAAGCCAATATCGCGAACCGGATGCTTCTCAATTTCGACGAAAAGTTGACAGGTGATATGAGAGCTGAAATAGAGAAGAGGGGAAAATCGATTTTTGAGGTCGTGACAATGGCAAGTATTCTCGAGAAAGAAGTGAAAACTCCCGAAGACATGAAAATCGCCAGCGGAATTTTTTGGGATCGGATCGGGGCCGGCATGCCGCTTCAAAGCTGCGCAACCATCGCCTATGTTCTTGGGAAAGAAAAAAAACAGTATTCCTATGATGACACGCGAACGCCATCGCCGTATAATACTTATATAAACAGAGATCTTCCGCCCGGGCCGATTGACAACCCCGGGATGAATGCCCTTCATGCAGCGGTTTATCCGGCAAAAACGGATTATGTTTATTTTCTTTCTGATCCGGAAACCGGAAAAACAATTTTTTCCAAAACAATCGAGGAGCATGAGGCGAATAAGGCAAAATACGGACTTTAAAATTTCAAGAGGTCGAACCTCGCTACGGTTACGGTGTAAGAAAAAATACAGCCGATAAGCTAAATTTATCCAACACTCTGCGCGAGCGAGGTTCGACCTTTATACAAAAAAATGAAAATTGATCCCCATGTCCATTGCCGCGACGGCAAGCAGTCATATAAGGAAACAATTGCCCATGCATTCATGGTAGCTGACGCGCAGGGAGTGGAGAAGTTTTTCGATATGCCCAACACCGATCCGCCGATTACGACTGAAGAGCATATCAAAGAAAGATTGAAATTGGTTCCGGAAAAAAGGTTGGAAGATTACTATATCTGGATCGGCGTTACGTCTGACGAAAATCAAATAAGGGAGGCCGTAAAATGCGTTGAAAACTACAAAAACGTCGTCGGCCTCAAGATGTTTGCCGGAAAATCGGTCGGGGACCTCACAGTTTTGGAAAAGAATGACCAGAGAAAAGTTTATAAAACGCTGGCTGGTCTCGGGTACAAAGGAGTGATTGCCGTCCATTGCGAGAAAGAGAGCCTGATCAAAGGCGAACTATGGGATCCGAAAAATCCGGTGACTCACTCAAAAAGCCGTCCCAAAAGAGCTGAAATAAAATCAGTGAAAGATCAGATCGAGTTGGCAAAAAAAACGGGATTTGCGGGAACTCTTCACATTTGCCATATCACCTGCCCCGAATCAGTCGAATCGGTTGAGCAGGCAAGAAAGGAAATTTCTGTCACATGCGGCGTGACGCCTCACCACGTGCTTTGGGACCAGAAAATGCAAAAAAGGCCCGATGGGCTGCTGTATAAAATGAATCCGCCCCTTCGGGATAAAAAGACAGTTGCGGGTCTTCTCGAATGCGTGAAGAGCGGAAAAATAGATTGGATCGAAACTGATTACGCGCCGCACCCCGTCGGCGAAAAAATGTTTGAGCCTTTTATGTCCGGTTATCCTTCGCTCTATCTCTACAAAGATTTTGTGGAAAATTTCCTTCCCAGCATTGGCGTCAGCAAGGAGTTGATAGAAAAAATGACCTATGGCAATATTGCCAGGGTTTTTGAGAATAAATTAAAATAATTTATTCAACATACATTCTATTTCACTAGAGAACTGGAATGTTTGGTCGAATAGGGCGGGTAGGGTTGACATATTATTTCGGCCGTATATAATGTATTTTGTCGGTTAAATAAACATTTTCCGCAGAAATCGGGTTTATCCCGTTAAATTCGCCGGGGGCGACTATTTAACAGGGACGAGTAATTCCCGATGAGGAAATAGAGCAGCTTTTGCTGTTGTTTCTAAATCTGCGGAAAGGCAGGTTTTTTGATTATTTGCCTAGAACAGCGAGCCATTAGGCGATGCTTTTATAGCAACAAAAATCAACCCCGCACTTGTTGAGCGAAGCAAAATATAGTGCTGGGGTATGCCATTAATTCAAGAAAAACTATTATATTATGCTTACACGACCCCAAAAAGAGGAATTAGTAAAAAAATTATCCGATCAAATCAAAGCTGGAAAAGTAGCTGTTTTTTCTGATTTTTCCGGCACTTCAGTGGACAAAATGCATAAACTCCGCACGGACCTTCGCAATAGCGGCGCGACATACAAAGTGACGAAAAAAAAGCTCATCGAGATCGCTTTCAAAAATGCCGGCATTGAGGTTGACGTAAAAAAAATGGAAGGGCAGATTGGCATCGCTATCGGCCAGGGGGACGAGGTTTCCGCGGCGAAAATTCTCAAGAATTTTTCAAAAGAAAATCAGAATTTCAAAATTTTGCAGGGGATTTTGGAAGGAAAAGTCATTTCCGAAAATGAAGTCTCGGCTCTGGCTGCGCTTCCTTCGCGCGAGCAGTTGCTTGCCAAGCTTGTCGGGACAATCAATGCGCCGGTTTCCGGTTTTGTGAATGCGCTGGCGGGAAACTTGCGGAATTTGGTTGGGGTACTGAAAGCAATTGCTGAAGCAAAATAGTTGTGTCAGTGAAAATATAATATTTCTCTAATAGGCTGGTCTACCCCGACGGCTGTCGGGGCAGCCTAACGCGATATTCTCGAAATATTATATTTTCACTTCGATATTCAATATTTATAATTTGTAATTCATAATTCAAAAATTATGTCAGAAGAAAAAACCGCAAAAGAGGAAAAAAAAGAAGTCGAGATTCCGGAAAAGTTCAAAGCTCTTGTTGAGCAGATTGAAAAAATGTCTGTTCTCGAGCTTTCCGAACTTGTGAAAGTCCTCGAAGAAAAATTCGGGGTGAGTGCGGCAGCGCCTATGATGATGGCTGGAGTTCCATCTGCAGGGGCAGAAGCTGGCGCAGCGGCTGAAGAAAAAAGTGAATTTGACATCGAACTCGTAGCGGCCGGTGACGCGAAAATCAATGTCATCAAAGTTGTCCGGGAAATCACCGGAAAGGGCCTCAAGGATGCCAAAGATTTGGTTGATGCAGCTCCGAAAGTGATCAAGGAAAAAGCTCCGAAAGCCGAAGCGGAAGAGCTCAAGAAAAAACTTGAAGATGCCGGAGCGACAGTCAATTTGAAATAATTTCCAGAATATGATAAAAGAAAGAAGGGCGTAAGCTCTTTTTTCTTTTATTACGAAGTAATAATACCCCGCAGCTTGCTGCGGCTGGGAATATGTTAGAATAGATGCATGGAAACAAAATTTGCCAGCCATGCAACCTACAAAATACGCTACCACATGGTAATATGCGTAAAA
>Ga0208245_1002091_pt1 | contig 10824 bp, 10 predicted proteins | sample RifOxyC1_FD_184035 | JGI IMG/M metagenome (GOLD analysis project Ga0208245, IMG submission 184035) | Soil microbial communities from Rifle, Colorado - Rifle Oxygen_injection C1 (SPAdes) | ecosystem: Environmental > Terrestrial > Deep subsurface > Rock core/Sediment | place: Rifle, Colorado... | reverse complement strand
ACAGGTGAAGTCCATTACTGGTTTTATGACTGGAAAAATTCTTTTATCGTAATAGAATGTCTTGAAGATTTATTAAAAATATATCCTGATAAGAACATTTATGTAATTATGGATAATTGGAGTGCACATAAGTCTTATAACATAAAAATATGGAGTACATTTCATCCAAGGATGCATTTGGTCTATCTTCCAAGTGGTGCAAGTTTTTTAAATAAGATTGAAAGAGTTTTTTGTTTTGTATACAGAGATGTTTTACAGAATAGTAATTTTCAAACAGTGAGAGAGGCTATGGATAGAATTTCAAACTATTTTGAAAAGGAGGGATGTATTATGACGTAGTGTACTTAAGAATCCATAAATAGAATAAATTCTTAACAGCTTGAGAAAGATCCAAATCATGCCTCTCTTTCCATATCTAAAAAGCCCTGCTTCCCCATTCATCATTGTCTCTTGTTGCACAACTAATTATTCTAACTGCACATCTAACTAATCCATCATCACTCATGCTTTAATTAATAAATTAACCTTTATAATGCTAATTGAAATCAAAAATAATAATCTCTATACTCTCTAAAGTAATAACCACATTTAAATACGCTTTATAATTTATACCAACCTTATAGATAAATACTTATAAATAATATCTCATTTCCTATGTAAGAGGATAAAAAAGGTGAAAACAAAAGATGGTTGATAAAAAAAAGAATAACGAAGAATTAATAATAGAGGCAAAATCTTTTTTTGAAGTTTACAAAAAAGAAGTAGGAGAAAGCAGAAGAAAAGGAAGAAGAGTTGTTTTTGTAAACTTTGATGATTTGTCTTCTCATTCTCCGGTTCTGGCAGAAGCACTGATAAGTAGTCCTGAAGAAATAATGACTATTTTGGAAACTGCTTTGGAAGAAACAGGAATTGGATTAAAAAATACAAGAATCCGCTTTAATAATCTTCCTGAAACTCAAAAAGTAAAAATACGTACAATTCGTGCCCAGCATTTGAATCAATTCATTTTTTTTGAAGGGCTGGTAAGGCAAGCCTCTGATGTAAGGCCTCAGGTTGTCAATGCAAAATTTGAATGTCCTTCCTGCGGAACAGTAATTTCTGTTCTTCAGATAGAAAAAAAATTCAGGGAGCCTACGCGATGTTCCTGTGGAAGAAAAGGCCAATTTAATTTAATAAGCAAAACAATGGTTGATGCACAAAGGCTGGTAATTGAGGAGTCTCCTGACACTTTGACAGGAGGAGAACAGCCAAGAAGAATAAGTGTTTTCTTAAATGAAGATTTAGTCGAGCCTACTATGGAAGAAAAAACAACTCCTGGAAGCAAAGTCAGAGTCCTTGGAATTTTAAAAGAAGTCCCTGTTCCATTGCCTTCAGGTTCAATCTCAACAAGATTTGACCTTGCAGTTGAAGCAAATAATCTTATTCCATTAGAATCAACATATGAAGACTTGGAAATTTCAGAAGAAGACGAAAGACAGATTCTAGAACTGTCCCAGGATCCAGAACTTTTTAAAAAGTTAAGAGAAAGCATAGCGCCAAGCATTTGGGGGTATGAAGAAATAAAAGAAGCATTGGTATTGCAGATGTTTGGAGGAATAAGAAAAGTTTCTCCTGATGGAACTACCAGCAGAGGAGATATTCATTTATTTTTAATAGGTGATCCTGGTGTGGCTAAATCAATTGGAAAAAATGAAAAAATAATGTATATTTCAAATGAAGAAAAAGGATACGACATTATAGAGAATATTTAATAAATTTGGAAAAAATCCAATAAAACTTAAAGTAGTGACAATAGACCAAAAATCTCATGAACCAAGATGGGATGAAGTAAATGAAATAATAAAACATTATCCAGAAAAAGAATTAATAAATGTTACAACAGAACATGGGAAATCTCTAATTGCAACAAAAGATCATTCATTTATAACGCTTTCAAAAAAAGGAGAAATAATCCCGATAAAAGGTGAAGAATTAAATAATAAAAATTATCTCCCCTTACCTATTAATTATCATAAAAAAGAATTAGATTATATTGACACATACAAATTTAATAAAAAAGAAAGCAACAACTCAAAAATACTTCCAAAAAGAATAGAATTAAACAAGGATTTCGGATTTTTTATAGGAATATTTTTAGCAGAGGGTAATATAATGACTGAAAAAACTATAAATATTTCAAATAAAAATAAAATTATTCAAGAAAAAGTAATAAATTTCTCAAAAAAAATAGGTTTAAATTATAATGTTAATAATAAGGAAGTTTCAATATTCTCAAAAAATCTTGCAAATATGATAAAAGATTTTTGTTATAACGAAAACTTAATGTGTATTAAAAGGGGTGTAAAAGGAAATTATTCTAGAATAAAAAAAATACCTAATTTCACTTATTTTTCACCTAAAGAATTCATTTACGGTTTAATATCAGGATTGTTCTCAGGAGATGGAAGATTAATAAAAGATAAAAAAATGCTGAAAGGTTTTGAATTAATAACAATTTCAAAAGATTTAGCTGAAGGTACTTCAGATTTATTATTTTCTTTGGGAATTTTAAATAAGATAAAGAAAAGAGTATATTCCTATAAAAAAAATAAAACTGATTATTATTCTTTGTCTGTACCAACTTATATGATTGAGAAGTTTATAGAAAATATAAAATTCATAGGAAGAGATATTAAGATTAATTCAAAAAATCCAATTTATAGTTATAATAATTTAATCCCTTGTGGAGATTTGGTTTATGAAATTGTAAAAAAATTAGGCTATAATTCAAGAATTTCCGGTAATAGAACTTTGGCTGCTGAAATGAGAACAATAAAAAAAAGAGGGGAAATTGGTAGGTTAAGATTATTAAGATTAATTAAAGATTTTGAAACTAGAACAAAAGAAAAAATAAGTGAATTAGAAGTTCTTAAAAAAATAGCAAACAGCAATATTATTTGGTCAAAAATAAAAGATATAAAAATTTTAGAAAAAAAGAATGAAGAAGTATATGATTTATCCATACCTTCAACAAATACTTTTGTCGCAAATGGGATCGGAGTTCATAATTCAGTAACTCTGAAGTTCATTTCAAACATGGCTCCGAGAGGGCGTTACATAGTAGGCAAGGCAGCAACAGGTGCAGGAATAACTGCAACAGTTGTAAAAGATGAATTCCTTAGGGGGTGGGCTTTGGAAGCAGGGGCAATGGTTCTTGCAAATAATGGAATAATCTGCATTGATGAAATAGAAAAAATGGATGCACAGGACAGAAGTGCAATGCATGAGGCACTGGAGCAGCAATGTTATCACTATGATACAATAATCTCCCTTGCAGATGGAGGCGAACATAAAATAGGCGAATTAGTTGAAAAAATGTTAGAACAGAATAAAGAAAAGATAATTCAAGGAAAAGATTGTTTAATATTACCAACACAAGAATTAGAAGTCTTAACAACTAATTTTAAGAATATATTCAAAACAAAAGTTAACAGAATAAGCAAACATAAAGCATTTGATAAATTTATCAAAATAAAATTTTCAAATGGAAGATTTATAAAAGTAACTCCTGAACATCCTGTATTTATAGCAGAAAATGGAAGCATAATAACAAAAAGAGCAGATTCAATAAAAATTAGAGATTCTATTCCAGTACCTTTAATAATTCCGATAGAAGGAAAACAACAAGAATTTGATACAAATATAGAGAATAAAAGAGCAATACAGCATATAAAAATTCCAGAAAAAAATTGCAAAGAAATATTCAAAATAGCCGGCTATTTTATTTCAGAAGGTTCAAGAGAGAAAAATAGAGGAAAAATTATAGGGATAAATTTCACAAATAAAGATAAGAGATTGCTTGATGATTTTGAAAATTCTATGAAAAGAGTTTTTAATTTATCTCCATATAAACAATTAAGAATTGATGAAAATGAACCGAGATTTATGTACAGATATACTTCTACAGAATTAATAAAATTTTTAATGAAAAATATGCCTGAAATGATGAAACTTTCAGGTGAAAAACAAATTCCTCAAATATTAATGAAAGGAGAAAAAGAAAATATCTCTGCAATGCTATCTTCAATGTTTGAAGGAGATGGGCATGTCTCTATTAAAAAAAGAACAATAAGAATAGGCTATAGTACAAAAAGCAGAAGGCTTGCAGAACAGGTTCAGGATTTATTATTAAGATTTGGAATCAGGAGTAATTTAAACGAAGACCGGGAATATTTTAAAGTTTTAATAACCGGCTATGAGAATATTAAAAATTTTATGGAAAAAATAGGATTTGTAACCATTGAAAAAAATGCAATAATTAAAAATTATTTATTAGAAAAAACAATAAAAAGAACAGTAAAAGACATCATTCCAGAAAATTTTAATGAGAAGATTATAGATATAATTAAGCAGGAAAATATCAAAGAAATTGGAAAATATAAACAATATGATATTATTTTTGATCATTCAAAAAGAAAAGATAAGTTTTGTTTTTCAAGAAATTTTTTAAAAAATCTGTTAAAATTAGTGAAAAATCCAAAAAATATAGAATTTTTAGAATCTTTAACTCAAGAAATAGGATGGGAAAAAGTTAGTGGAATTGAAATAATTGAAAACGAAGGAGAAAATTGGGTTTATGATATAACCATTGAACCTAGTCATGCTTTTATCTCTCAATCAGCAATTTTACATAATACAGTCACAATTTCAAAAGCTAATGTTCAGGCATCTCTAACTGCAAGAACCTCTGTTCTTGCAGCAGGAAACCCAAAATATGGAAGATTTGAACCAACACAGTCAATCACAGAACAAATAGACCTTCCTCCAACTTTATTAAACAGATTTGATTTGATTTTTATTTTAAGAGACCTGCCAGACAAAAATCAGGACAGTGCAATAGCAACTCATGTTCTTAACATTCATCAAAAAAAAGATAAAAAACCTGAAATTGAAAGAGAATTGTTCAAAAAATATGTTGCCTATGCAAAACAGAAAGTAGAACCTCAGTTAAAAGATGATGCTGTTGAAGAAATTAAAAATTTTTATGTTAAATTAAGGAATCTTCAGAGTTCAGGAGATTCCCATTCAATTGCAATTTCAGCAAGACAATTGCAGGGATTAGTGAGATTAGCAGAAGCTCATGCAAAATCAAGATTATCCCCCATAGTTGACAGGCAGGATGCACAAATAGCAATAAGGCTTACCACCTACTATTTAATGCAGGTTGGTTATGACCCTGAAACAAAAAAATTTGATATAGACAGGTTTACAACAAGGATTTCCTCAAGCAAGAGAAATAAAATATTAATGTTAAAAGAAACTCTTAAAAAAATGGAAGAAAGATTTGGAAAGCAGGTTCCTATTGAAGACTTGAAAAAAGAAATTGGAAATGAAATGTCTGATACAGAGTTTGAAGAAGCCATTGAAAAATTAAAGGAAAAAGGAGATTTATTCCAGCCCAAGCAGGGATTTATTCAGGAAATCAGCGGAAGAGGATAGTTATGGTCAAGAACGCTGATATTTCCATAGTTCGTACGCTAAATAAAAAGCATTTATGTATCTAAATAAATATTAATTAAATGCTTTTTATTTCCTTAACTTATAGGGAAAAACATAATAAAAGGGAAAAAACTTATGTCTTTTACTATATCTTTCAAACAATCCTGATTGCAATAAAATTGTTTTAGTACAATAATATTTAAAAATAAAAAAATTCTTTTATATCAACGGAAATAAATTTTAGGAAAATTTTTTCCTTGACAGATAAGAAAGAGTAAATTATCCGGAAATTAATTTCTTATCTTATAATTATGCCAAAAGAAAAATATAGTGGACTTTGTTTATATGAAATTAGTGGGCAAACCAAACGACAATATATAGTTTCTTATGATGACCATCTTGGTCAATTATTGCACCATCCCAAGTTAGATATGACACTATTTCGGAACAAAGTTACAATTAAAAATCTAGGTGAAGTTTTAATTAACTCTACAACATTAGAAAGATTGGTTGCAAAATAAAAATAATTTCATTTCTTGACACTTCCAGCAATTCCAGTAATTATTATTCCTTCAAGAATTCCCAACAATAGATAAATATCCAGGAAAAAATTATAATCAAAGTTCATAAACAAAGGAATAGTTATTATTGAATCTAGGATAATTCCTGTTACTGCAAAAACAATTCCAACTGACAATCCTTCTGTAAATCCTTTTTTTACTTTTCCTTTAAAATATATAAAAGCGGAAATTAAAGCAATTATTCCTGCTAGAATATAATGAAGAATATAATAATTTAAACCTGGCTGTAATTTTAACCCAAACATTAGAATACTTACTTCAAAAAATATTAATATCCATAATAATGCTCCGCATAATATTGCTCTTTTCCAGTTCATCTTAAAATAAATTAGAATAACTATTTAAATATTTTTCTTTATTTTTTAATAATTTTTAAAGGGTCTTCTTATCAATTTCTATCTGGTATTATATTATTAAATTTATCAGTTATATCAACGGAAATAAATTTTCGGAAAATTTTTTCCTTGATAGATAGGATAAGAAAGGGTAAATTGTCCGGAAATTAATTTCTTATCCTATAATTATCTAAATGTTTAAAAAGAATAATCGTTTTTTCTAAAAATGCCAGAGCAGAAAAAAAGAGAGACAGCCCATAAGTTAAGAATCATTGACTTATTGAAAGCCAACCAGATTTTTGAAGAAACTGAAAATCTTAATAAAAGATTGAAGCATGTTGAATTGGGAAATAGGAACATAGTCCGTGTTAATATTATTGCAAATGTAATTGATAAATATGAAAGCGAGGGAGAAAAAAGATTTGCAACAATAACTCTTGATGATGGAAGTGGGCAGATAAGAGCAAGAGTTTTTGCAGATGATATTGCACTTTTCAAAGATATAGTGCAGGGAGATACAATACTGGCCATCGGACTTGTCAGATTCTTCAATCAGGAATTGTATGTTCTTCCTGAACTAATAAAAAAACAAAACCCTAAATATCTGCTAATAAGAAAATTAGAAATAGAAAAATCTTTTCAGCCAATGCTTACAGAAGTTAAAAAAAAGGAAATCAAGGCATTAAGAGATGAATTAATAACAATGATAAAAGAAGCAGAAGTAAAAGAAGGCATTGACAAAGAAGAAATTATAATAAAACTAAAATCCCCTCCTCAAATAATAACCCAGGAGATTCAAAAACTTCTTGAAGACGGGGTTATCTATGAACCACGTCCAGGAAGGGTTAGGTATCTGGGATAAAGTGAACCTCCCCAGAGCAAGCTCTGGGGCATCTACACCTAGAAACTTCATTGCTTTGTCGCTTTCAGCAGCCAAAGCTTTTGCTTAATTTATTAGCTTCCAAACAAAAAGATGCAAGCATCAAAAGAATTTTTAACATTAACAAAATCGTTTAGAGGTTTTTCTTTAGCTTTCATCCCCACAGCAAGCTGTGGGGTATTCCGAAGAATAAAACTATCAGTACATAAATTATTATAAATAGGCATTTTAATTAATTTTCATGAAACCTCGAACTTTTAATTCTGGAATAATGCCTGATGTCAAGAACCATGGGCTAAAGCCACATGGCGTGTCTGATTCTTGATCACCCAAAAAATGCCTTTGCTTTTTATGGGCTAAAGCCCATAGCGTACGCAAAGAGCATTTTTTATGTGTTAATGAAAAATGGGTTGCAAAAGTTTTAGGAATGGAATTAAATGATGGAAAAGGCCCTGATGTTATTGATGATAAAAAATTTTTAGAGGTGAAGTTTTGTTTAACTAAACCAAAAGGAAATGAAAAAGGTAATTATCCCTGCTCCTGGACTGTTCTCGACCACCAGGTTGAATATGCAGAATTCTGGTTGCAACAGGGATTTTGGGGTTTAGGATTATATGAACTTGACAGGCCTGTAAAAGAAATCAGAACTTATGATAGAGAAAAATTAGAATCAATGGTACTGCAAAGAGAATTATATATTGTGGAATGGGCTTGGATGGACAGGTTTCCACCTCACAGAGTGAGCGGAAAAACTAAATATTCTCAATGGAAAAACTCCTTTAGATATCCAAAATTTGGTGAAATTCCAAAAATAAAAAGAACAATTCAAGTTGAAAAAGGTCTTGTGTATTTAACAAAGGGAGTTTCAGATTATTTATTTAATCTAGGTTAAAAGTTTATATACTTCTCATGCTTATATAAATTATGCCAGACTTGAATTCAAATCCAGGAATGGAAGATACGGCAGATTACAAGTCAGGAATTTTATCAAATTATTCTGACCCTTATAAAGTATTTCAAAAACCCGAAGTTTTAGAAAAGTTAAGGAGTTATAAAACAGTTAGAATAACTTTAGCAAGAATTCCTGTTCTTTCTTTGGATGAACAATTAAAAATTATGAGTAACCCTTAAACTTTTAAACCCTCTTCTCTCTTCTTTTATATTAAATATCAATAAATAGTACGAAATGGAAACTTACGAACAGCTTTTAAATCAAGCGCATGAAAAAATAAAACCTATATCTCATAATGGAGAAAGGTTTGAAATACCAAAGATAGAAGGGCATATTGAAGGAACCAAAATTGTTCTTACCAATCTTCCTCAAATTGCTTCATACCTAAGGAAGCCTGCAGACCATATGCTAAAATTTTTGTTAAAAGAGCTTGCAACACCAGGAACTTTCAAAAACAGCATAGTTGTTCTTCAAAGAAAAATATCTTCTCAAAAAATCAATGAAAAAATAGAAGAATATGTTAAAGAGTTTGTTACATGCAAACAATGCGGAAAACCAGATACAGAAATAATCAAAGACAAAGGATTTACATTTATGCACTGCCTGGCCTGCGGTGCAAAGCATTCTGTCAGGGCTAAAATATAATTATCCCTTTGATTATTATCATTAATTAAATTTATTGATTTGTCAAAATAAGTTATAGCTTCTAATGTATCGCAAATCATTTCACCAATCTGTAAAAAAATTCAAATCACTTTTTCCAGTAGCAGCCTGCATTGTTGCTAAAATTTTTCATTCATTGTTATAGTTATCTCCTTTAAAAACCTTTTGCACTATCTTTTATCAAAGCAAATCTTTATAAAACAAGAGTTCATATAAAAAATATTCACTAAAAACAAAAATCAAAAGGGAGGCTTAAAAAAATGACTGAAGCATATTGTGTTAAATGCAAAAAAAAAGTAACAATGAAGGATGGAAAAGAAACAAAAACGAAAAGAGGAACAATTATGATGAAAGGAAAATGTCCTAATTGTGAAACTACTGTTTGCAGAATAGGCAGTAAATAATTTTACTATTAAATTTTATATTTAAAAAATTTTGATGTTTTTATTATGCAATTAAAAATTCATGAAGCCTACAGGAGAATTATAGCATTGGCTGATACTGATTTAATTGGCAAAACCTTCTCAGAAGGAATTAAACAAATAGAAGTCAAGCAGAATTTTTTTCAAGGGCAGGAAAAATCCAAAAAAGAAGTTTTAAAAATATTAAAAGACATGGAAAAAGAGGATGCGACTTTTAATATAATTGGAAAAGAGGCTGTTGAAACAGCTCTTGAAGCAAGAATAATTTCCAAGAATGGAATAATAGAAATTAATGGAATTCCTGTTGCTTTAGGATTGATGTAAATATTCTACAATAACAATATTTTTAAATTACTTTATTCTAAATATTCTATGAAATTAAGAAATATTGTTTTAACAAATTTAGCAGGAGGGGCTTTAACTTTAGGTTTATCTTATAGTTTTTTAGAAAGATATTTAGGAGAATTAAAAACAGAATACGAATTTATGTATGATGGAAAACCTGCATATTATGAATCCTTTGAATTAAGATTTACAAAATGTAAATCCAACCCCAGACAAATCAGATTATCTAATGGAGATATTATCGTGAAAGGTACATTAACAAGCGATGATGGAAGAAAAATAAAAATAGAAAACTAAATTAATTCTAATAATTAATTTTGTTAATAAAATTTCATATGTTTTATCCCGTTAATATTTCCTAACGATACATTTCTTTGATTTTTCATTTTTTAAGTTTCCTTATAAAAGCCTGAGATGGAGTTTCTAGTTCGTCAAACTTTAAAGCTTTATGGGGCTTTAAATCATTATACCAAAACAAGAAATCTTTAATTGTTTTGTAAGCTTTTCTATTCCTATCATAAACCTGAAACCACTTCTCAATCTTTCCATTACTTCTAGGATGCCTTATTCTGCAAAGTATTGGCTTGATACCTTTTGATATCAAATATTCTCTGAATCTTGATTTAGCATCTTCAAAATTACTTGTAAAAGTAGAACCATGATCACTTATACATTGTTTTATCTGCCCATGTTTTAATGCAATTTCCATTCCTAGAATTGAATTATCTGTTGATTCTTTGTTTGACTCAACTAATGCCAGAATCTTTCTACTTGCATCATCTATAACGCTGAATACCCATATTCCCTTATTGTAATGCCAATCTATATGAACTGCAGTTAGAGAGTGTCTTCTTTCATATCTCTTCCAGTTTTTCTTTCTAATATCTTTAAAGTTCTTTCTCTTGGCATAGCCAAGATAAATTAATATTTTATTAATCCGGTTATGTCCAATATGTTTTTCGTAATCTCTATCAATTAATCTTTCAAGAGTGTCAGCAGAAACCCTGTATTTATCAAATGCTTTCTTTACTAATTCAATTTCCCAATTATCAAATGGTCTTATGGGTCTCCCGTTCTTAATCCCAATATCTGGGATAATTCCAGTTTTATCAAATGCCTCCTTCACTTGATAGATTCTTCTTACGCTTACATTAGCTATCTTTCTTGC
>Ga0208245_1002085_pt1 | contig 10845 bp, 12 predicted proteins | sample RifOxyC1_FD_184035 | JGI IMG/M metagenome (GOLD analysis project Ga0208245, IMG submission 184035) | Soil microbial communities from Rifle, Colorado - Rifle Oxygen_injection C1 (SPAdes) | ecosystem: Environmental > Terrestrial > Deep subsurface > Rock core/Sediment | place: Rifle, Colorado... | reverse complement strand
TAAATAATAATCCTGTTCATTTGATTGACCTTGGGGAATCAAGTATTTTAGCTTTAAGCAGTAAACTAACTGAAAAAAAGATAGATCATGTAATTGCAATGGATGAGAGGACTACGAGGATTTTATGTGAAAAGCCTGAAAATCTCAAACATTTGATGGAGGAAAGGCTTCATAAAAAAATAAAAGAAACTTCTTTGAAAGTTCAGCTACCTAAAGTTCCATTTTTAAGATCAAGTGAATTAGTTTATGTTGCGTATAAAAAAGGGATTATAAAAAATCAAAGCAAAGATATGTTGGATGCAATGTTATATGCATGTAAATTTAAAGGAACAAGTATTTCCAATGATGAAATAAGAGAGATTGAAAGAATTTAATCTTCATAACTTAAATGATTTGTTGTTGACCAGCCAAATTGTCTTAAAATAAATTGTTGTCCCTTCACAAGACCTTCTAACTTACCATTTGTTTTTCTTTCTTTTAATATTCTCTTTGCACATTCTTCTTGTCTTATACTTACATCAATTGTTTCTGGTTGCACAAATCTTCCTATAGGTATTAAATAACCTGATTCTTTGTCCCGCCCATATAAATTAAATGGTTCATTACCTCCTCCATATTCTGAAAATAGAAATATTTGTTCCTGGCTGTCTGCTTTCAAACTACTTATGTAAATAACATTATCTTCAGGATTCTTTTCTGTAAGGCTTGTAAAAGTCATAGTACAATTATATATTAATTTTCTCCTTTTATTGGTCTTAATTTTGTTTTATAAACCTTACCATTTATCTGATTTTTGCACTATTTCACATAGACAAGAGGATGATACAATAAAAAATATTTTGAATGTTGTTAAGAATGCAGAAAATTGAGTTAATGGAAAGAAAATTTGAGAGATTTGGGGGAAGAATCTAAATATTTATTAATACATCTGATAAATTATTTTATGGACACTTTAGAGTTTTTGAAATGGTTTTCTGGCAGGAGTTTTTCTTATCTTACCTTAAGTGCAGGTTTTGCTGATGAACATATGAGGAATGTAATTGATAATGAAATGATTATGCAACTTGAATATACAAAAAGGTTTCATAATTTTGATCTTACAGTTAATATTTTAAGCGGGGATTATGATCCAAAGCTTGTTAGTTTTATGAAAAGCTTGGATGCAGATGACATGGAAAGAATGAGAACAGATTTTAAACCAGGCCATTATTCTTCTTTTCCTTTGTATACGTGTTGTTCTTTAAAACTTAATAAAGAATTTAGAAGAGTTCATGATCAAATAAGCTCTTTTGTTTACGGATCTTAATTTTGTTTATAGTTATGCTTATAAATGTCTGAATTTTAGAAATGTTAAGGGTGCATAGGATAATGGTAAAATATAAATAATATAGTATATTTACTTTTATATGCTCTACTCTGATGTAGAAAATCGCAAAAAGAAGGTGAGAAAATTCTTAAGAAAATACCCAACTTCTACTTTTAGAGATATCAAAAGATTACTCCATACAAAAATCAATAAAGTTTATTTAGGTGGAATGAAAGAAGCTTTCGAAGATGCTGGTATAAAACCACCAAGAACTTTTAGAAGAAAAACAAAAGAGGAGAATCGTAAAATTGTAGCAGACTATATAAAAAAACACCCGGGAGTTGGAGGGCATATTATTGCTAAAAATATTAAAATTAATCCTTCAAATGTATTCCAAAATATGAAAGAAGCTTATGATTTAGCAGATGTCGAATACCCTAGAACTTATTTCTTAAAATCGAGAGAAGAAAAAGAAAGAGAAATAATATCCTTAGTGAAAAATAATCCTTTAATAAGTGCAAAGGAAATTAAAGAAATTACAAATATTAACCCCTTTAAAATTTTTAAGAATTTCAATGAAATTTATTTAAAATCTAATATTAAAAAAATCAACGCAAGGGATAAGATTGGTATAAAGAAAAGATTAATGGTAATAAATTATATTAAAAAAAATCAGTATGCTACTCAAAGGGATATAAACAAAAATTGTAAAACTCATGTTCAAACTTTATTTAACAAAGGTATTTTTGAAGCTTATAAAAATTCTGGAGTTCCTTTCCCATATGAAAGACTTAAACTATACGGTATTGGAATTAAAAAAGTGAGAGAAGAAGCAAAAGAATTTGAAAAAGAAATTTCTCTAATCCTTTCTGGTTATGGGAAGGTTAATAGATTGGTTAAAACAAAAAGAGGTATTGCAGATATTATTTTTGAAAGAGGTGATAAAAAAGCGATAATTGAAGTTAAAAATTATAAATTAAAGGAAATTTCTCAATCTCAAGTTAACCAGTTAAATATGTATTTAGAAGATTGTAATTGTGAAATTGGATTTTTAATTTGTCATGAAAAGCCTAAAAAGGATAGGTTTTTAATAGGGCAAAATAAACTATTTATATTAACTAAGGACGAACTTAAAAAAATACCTTATTTAATGAAGGAACTGTAGTTCAATGGACTTAGAATTTTCGGCTCCAGACCGAACGATGAGGGTTCGATTCCCTCCAGTTCCATATTTAATTTAGGTTCGATTCCTCCTGTGCCCATTTCTATTTCATTAGTTTTTAGTAATAATTAAAAAATATCTTTTTTATTATATTAATATTTATAAGCGAACGATTTTAACCAATAAACATGATGAACAAAAAAGTAGGTCTCTTTGTTTTTGCAGCTTTATTGGTAGTTTTATCTTTATCAATGGCTTTTGCCTTACATAATCCTAATCATAATCCAGGGGAGAATGGAAACCCACATGATGATATTAATAATTCTACTAACTCTACTAATAGTTCAAGTGGTGGAAGTGGAGGTAATTCATCTAACAATTCTTCAAATTCTCTTAAAATAAGAAAGATTAATTATGGATTATGTGTATCAAATGCAACTTTAATTAAAAATGATTGTTATAAACAAGTTAAAGATACTTATGAATTATGTAGAAACAACTCATTTAATACAGTATTAAATAATTATACTAACTTTTCAAATCCACAGTTTAATGAAGCCAATATAAATGACAAAGCCAAAAAAAATAGGTATAAATTTATCAATTTAAAAGAAACAAGAGAACTGCTTAAAGACTGCAGATTTACATTCACCACGGAATTAAGAGAGTGTAAACAGGAATTTAAGGAGAATAAAGCACAGTGTAATATGTTTAAATGTAAAGATAATCAGACATTTGTTAATGGAACTTGTGTTAGACAATAAGTTTAATTAGGCTTTCTTTATTATTTTTTAATGGTTGATCAGTTTCTCAGAAGGAAGAACCAGCAATTTATGAAGAATGACCGAAGTATAAAGCAAAGCTGGGATGATAGGATCGGAAAATTATGTGAACTTATTAATAAAAGTGCAAATTATTATACTACTTCCAGTTGTTCTGGTAGAGTCTTAATATTGATTAATGATAAAGAGAAGAGAGATGATTTATTTTTATTTGTAAGTCATAATTTAATATCTTTTAAAGAATTACAGAGTATTATTGCTGGTATTCAAACTAAAACAAAAAAACTTGTTTATTTTAAACATGATCCTGCAATTCTTCATGTTGCTTGCAGAACTCTTGAAGATGCCCAGAATCTGCATGATTTGGCTAAAGACAATGGATGGAAAAGATGCGGAATAATTTCAACTAAAAATAGATATATAGTTGAATTAAATGTAACAGAAAGATTAGAATTTCCGATAGTTAACAATGGCAAATCTCTTATAGATGATTATTTTCTTGATTTAATTGTTAAAGAAGCTAATAAAAAGCTAAAGGTTTCTTGGAATAAAATTGAAAGATTGACTAAAACTTTAAAAAACTAATTATATAATGTATTCCCTAAATAGTGATAAAAAGTAAAGGTTTATAAAGGTATTATTATGGTTATTAAAACAATTTAAGAAAATTTAAAATGGAGGAAGTAGAAATGAAAAAAAATAGTAATGGAGCAATATTTTATAATTTAATAAATAAAGCAATTGAAGGGCATTTAGATATTCCTGTACAAAATGATGGGGGAACAATTAATGATTCAATGTTAATGAAAATTTTAAATGTTCATCCAATAAAAGAAGGTTATGAGGAATTCAGGGGAGAACTTGACTGCAGGTTCGGTATTGGAGGAATTGTGGGTAATTTATCTAGGAATCCTGATAATAAAATATATAGTATAGAGTTTACATTAGCGTTTAATCAAGATGGACTTGTTAGAGATTATGACGGTAAAAAAGTAGTTTTTCCTAGATTTAGTCAGTTTAATGGTAAAATGATTGGACATAACCCATCTTCATCAGATGATAAAGGAATAGTATTTTTTGGAAAATATAATTCACTTATTGGTGATATTCGTTGTGAAAATAATTGGGGTTGTTCAATTAGTTATCCTGAAAAAAGGAAGTTAGATTGAGTTATTTAATAAGCTTGTTTTATAAGCAATCTTGAGGACAATTTAATTTATTTTCTATTATTTGATTTGATGAAGTGGCAATATTTTCACAGACTCCATTACCGCAAGTTTCTATATTTTCTTTTTGAGCACATATGCCTATATTTCCTAACGGATTACCACTAGTATCTGTCCATCCATCTATAATTATAGGAATATCAGGTATTGTGAAATTTTTCAGGCAAATTGTATCTTGAGGACATGAATAATTATTTATTCCTTCACACTGGCAGAAAGTTTTTACACTACATTTTTGTCCAAAATATGGACCGTTGCAGAGTCTTTGATATAATCCTCCTGAAGATATACAGGAAGATTCAGATATACTAAAATTTGTGAATCCACAATTTTGTATTTTTTTACAACTAAGCTTTCCATCATAATTACATCTGCATATCTCGCAGTTATTATTTTGAAATTTCTGTGAAGCATTATATACATTTTCATCTAGAATGCATGTAGCATTTTGATTTGTTATTTTAAATGGACAGTCTTTTCTGCACCGAGTATATTCTATATTAGACTCTTTTATACATTCTTTTCGCTGCAATATTACTTGCTTTTTACATTCTTTTTTATCATTATAATTTGTAAGATTATTGCAGGCATAAATGCTTTCCTTATAATGGCTACTGCATAATTTTATTTCTATTTTTTTATCCTGAGAACACTCTTTTTTACAAAGATTTATAGCAGATTTTTCACCCTGTGAAAGAGATAAAGCAGAAATTGAAACAATTAAAGACAGAAAAACTATAGATACAAGAATAAATGAGAGTTTCTTTTTTAACATTACTTTACGTATTATTAAAGTTTATAAGAGTTTTTATTCTAGAAAATATAGTTTAATTTACTTTATTCATAAGGATTATCATGAGATGCCATTCCATGAGCTTTTTTGTAAACATCATAAACGTTAAAACAAGTTTCTATTGCCTGTTTTTTAGCTAAATTTCTTACTATTGATTCAACATAGCTGTCTTTTTTTATTTTCTTTATATCTATTTCTCCTTTTTTCTTTTCAGCTTCTTTCTTCTCTTTACTTTTTATATTTATAAAACTAAAAAGCGCACTGAACGGATTAACATCTTTCTCTTTTTCAGCCTTTTCAGCTTCTTCTTCAAGTTTGCCTTTGTTTAGAAAATGGTCTATGTCTTTTTTAAGTTCATCAAGACTTTCAGTTGTTGAACCTTCTATTAATTTGAATACGTCTACAATATCTGCCTTTTTAAGTTCTTGATAAAGAGCGTCAACTTCATCTTGACTTAAAGCATATGCTTTGAAATTTACAACAGCTCTACCTCCAAAAACATAGTGCTGTCCATATTTTTGTGGAATTCCCTGAAATGAGAAGTCAACAATTACACAAGAGTAATAATCTCTTTTTGGTTTTTTGACTCCATTAGGTAATGCATTTGTTAAAATAGCTTCCTCAAAATCAAATTTATTTTTTCCAAAAAGAGTTAATTGAAGTAGTATAGTATTAAATGCTGTCACAAGGGCTGGGTTTTTGTCCATATCAGAATTCATTTCAAGCTGAGCTGCTGCCTTTAAATAAGGTTTGACCCATCGAGAATATAACTGGAGAGTATTTATCTGGCTTTTAAGATAATTTTTTTCTATGTTAAATCTTTTTTCAAGTTCTTGTTCGCTTAAATCCTTCCATTTTAGGAATTCTTCAATTCTTGGTACTAATATTCTTATAACTCTTTCATTAAGATCAAGCTTTTTCACTTCAGAAATTGAGTTTGCAGACATAAATGCGTCTCTTAATGTTATAAAACTTAGATCTTGGGCTAACATATTAATGCTTCCCCTTCCTCTTTTAATATCAACATTATCCATCCATATTTGTTTTAATCCTAACATTGCAGCATCTGCTTTATTTCTATCATTTGATTTTGCATCTGTGTAGTATGATAATCTTATTTCAAAGTCTTTTAAGTCGTATATTATATTTATTATAGATTTTATTACCTGATTTACTGCACCAAGAGTTTTCATAACATTGTCCTGCATAATAGTTTTTTTCTGGCTTAATTCTGCGAAATGACCTGATCCAGGTGATGATGAGAAATTATCAACAAGCTTCTCAACTTTCCCTCCAAAAAGATTATTCATAAAATTAAGTACCCAGAAATAAACAGGTTCTAGGGTTTCTGAGGAAGAATCATAAGTTATCTGATGTTCAACAGCAGGTTTTTGTTTACCGACTCGTTCAATTATTTCTGCAGCAGATTCTACCATTTTTCACCTTATTTTTATTGTTTAGAAAAGGTTTGTAAATTTTTAAAGCTTCTTATCAGAAGCTTTAATCCACAAAAATCAAAGATTTTTGATGTTTAAATGTTGTTAAACATTAATTTAGATTATATTCTTTTCACGATATATTTAAATAAATCTCTGTCTTTTATAAATTATGGTCTGGATAGGCAAATTCAAAAAAGAGGACGAGACTTTAGATTATACTGATGCTGGGAAAAATGTACCTGAGATAAAAACAAATTATAGTGTTACTAAAGAGGGTTTTATTGAATTTAAGAATAATCCTGAAAACAGGATAAACCTTGATTTTAACAATAATTCGACCAGTAATACTGAAAATTCTTCCAATAACTCTGATGTTAACTCTAATAATCTTTTTATGAATAATTCATCTAATTTATCAGGAGGAGTTTTTGATTTTTTAGATTCTAATGTTAGTTCAAATACTATATCAAATAATAATCTTTTTCAAAGTCCTCCCAGCCCTAATGCATTTAATCCCCCCTCTCCGAATAGTGTTAACAACCCTGAAATAAATAAAATAATTAATAGAATTTCTATGAGAATGGAAGAAAATTCGAATGAAGTTTATAATTTACAACAAAGAATAGAGATGCTTGAAAGAAAAATCTCAGAGCTTGCAGAAAGATAACTTTAAAGGTTTCCAAAAACTAACAACCTTTTAGGAATTTTTTCAAACCAAATCTTTATTAAACATATCATATTATTCTTAATATATGGATAAAAAACCTAAAAGTTTTACTAATGAAATATATGCATACTCTCTTGAAAACTCTATAGCTTATGGTAAGGCTATACCTGGTTCTGTCTTACCTAAACTATTTCAACATGGGCTTAAGAAAGAACAGATAAAAGATATTATGCTTGAAGTAAATAAAATTGTTTCTGAAGTAAATAAAATTTCAGGCCCGGAAAAACTTAAGCTATTTGAAAATTATAAGAAATATTTAAAAGATAAAAAAGAACAAGAAAAGGGTCTTAAAGATTTACAGAATCATGGCAAAGGGATGGTTTTTAGACTTGCACCATTTCCATCTGGAACATTGCATATTGGAAATACAAAAACATATATGCTAAATGCTTTGTATGCAGAGAAGTATGGTGGAAAAATTCTTTTAGTTATCGATGATACAATTGGAAGTGAAGAAAAACAGATTATAAAAGAAGCATATAAAATGATTCCTGAAGCATTTAAGTGGCTTAAGGTTAAATTTGAAAAACCTATTTATTATAAATCAAATAGACTAAAGATTTATTATAAATATGCTGAAGAACTTATTGAAAAAGAGAAAGCGTATGTTTGTGGCTGTAATCAGGAAGAGCTAAGAGATAATAGAGTTAATATGAAAGAATGTGCTTGTAGACAGTTTCCTGTAAAAATTCAGAGAGAAAGATGGAAACTTATGTTTAAATCAAATCCAGGGCAGTATACTTTGAGACTTAAAACAAATATGCAACATCCAAATCCTGCGTTTAGAGATAGAGTATTATGTAGGATTTCTGATAGAAAACATCCAAGAGTTGGAAATAAATACAAAGTTTGGCCAATGCTTGAATTTTCATGGGCTATAGATGATCATTTGCTTGGCGTTACACATATTATTAGGGGGAAGGAATTAATGATTGAGGGGGAGATGCAGAAGTATATATGGGATGTATTTAAATGGAAATATCCAGAGCTTATTTATGTTGGTCTTGTGAAACTTTCAGGCGTCGAGGGAAAACTTAGTAAGAGCAAAGCTCAGCATGAGGTTAAAAGTGGAGAATTTACCGGATGGGATGATCCAAGAACATGGAGTGTTCAGAGCCTTAAAAGAAGAGGTATACTGTCTGAGAGCATAAGAGAGTTTGTAGAAGAAATTGGATTAAATCAAAATGATATAAATGTTCCTATTGATTTTCTCTATTCTATAAACCGAAAGAAACTTGATTCAAAAGCTAACAGATATTTCTTTGTTGAAGATGCTGTAAAAATTTCTGTTAAAAATTCCCCTAAAATTAATTTGGTTAATGTTAAACTTCACCCTGAAAAAGATAAATTAAAGAAACTTAAGGTTGGAAAAAATATTTTTATTTCTCTTAAGGACTTTAATAAATTCAATGGAAAAGAAGTTAGATTAATGCATTTGTTTAATATTAAATTAGGCAAGGAAACTGAATTTAGTTCTTTAGAGAATAAACCAAATATACCGAAGGTACACTGGGTTTCAGATGATAATGTTAAAGTTAAAATAAGAATGCCTAATGGTTTATATGTATCTGGATTTGCAGAAAATCATGTAAGAAATTTAAAAAAAGGTGAAATTATTCAATTTGAAAGATTTGGTTTTTGCAGATATGATAGTTCACACTTATCAGCGAATATAAAACATAAAGAAAAAGAGTATGAATTTTGGTTTGCTCATGATTAATAAATTTTTAAAAAAGGTAAGATTTATAAATACTAAAAAATTATAATAAGTATGTTTAAGAACAAAAAAGGGGTTTCAGAGGTTATCACTGCTGTTTTGATGATAGTTCTTGTTATAGCTGCTATTGCAATTCTTGCTACAGTTGTTATTACATTTGTAAGAGATAATGCTCAGGGTCTTCCAGATGAGGCTAACTGTTTGACAAATTCATTTTCACTTGACATTGAATCTGCTACAATAAACCAAAGTGTAGCTTCAAGAGTTTTAACTTCAAGAATTAAAAGAACAAGTGGGGATGTGAATATAACTGCATTAGCATTTTTTGTTGATGGGCAGAAGACTACATTCAGTCCTTTGAACTCACCAACAATTGGTGAGACAATAGCTTATACAGCAACTCTTACTAATGCAGATGTTGTTAATAAGAATCTTGAAATATCAGCTGTTTTAGGCTCAAAAACATGTCCTATTTCAGATGTAGCAGTAATTACAAACAAGACAATTTAATTTTTTATTTTAATATTTTTCTTATTTTATCTATCTTTATTTTGAAATGAATATTATAGTTAAAAAATCTAAGATACATGGAAGAGGGGTTTTTGCCAATAAAGACTTTAAGAAAAATGAAATTGTAATAAAATGGGATATTTCTCATCTAATCAGCAGAAACGAATTTGAAAATCTTAAAAGTGATTAGATTTCTTTAATCATATAGTATTTATCCAGATTATAACCTAATTTTTTATAATACTCCCTAACACCTATTCCCGAGATTATGGCTATTTTTTTAATATTTTTGTTTTTCTTAGACTCTAGCTTTACTAAATCCTCTGCTTTTTTCATTAGTTTTTTACCAAGGCCCTTGTGCTGTCCTAATTCAATGTTTTTTTCACCTATGTTTATTGACTGGCCATAAACATGAAGTTCTCTTATTAATGCAGCATTTTTTAATTCTTTAATAGAAGAGTTTTCTAAAGAAGATTTTTCAGGGATTCTTAATCTCAGCAACCCAAATAGTACATTATCTTTGTTTACAGCTTGTATAAAATACTCATTTCCATTGCTTGATTTGTATTTTGTTGTTTTTATTTGAATATTTTGATTTATATTTTTAGAATATTTACTTGCAAAGCCAATTTCCCTGAATCTTATTTCCTTAATTTTTACTTTTCTCTCTCTTAGTATTTCATCAAGGTCTTTTCTTAATGATATCCTTGTTGTTCCTGCAACGATATGCTCTGGTGAAAACTGCCTCATAACACGCATTGTTCTGCAGTATTCTGGTATGACTTTAAACATTTTAATCAATAGATTTTGAGTTTGTTCTAGAGTATATGGTTTAAATCTTCCTTTAAGAAAATCTTTTTCCAAGCCAGTGTTTTTCATAACCTGGGTAGGGTAGATTTTTAATTGGTCTGGTTTAAATCTTTCATCCTTGAAAAGCAACTTAAATAATTCAAAATCTTTTTCTGGATTGCTTTTTGGAAGACCAGGCATTATATGGTAGCCTATTTTAAATCCTGCATTTTTCAATCTTTTTGTTGCATCAACTACATCCTGAACTGTATGAGCTCTGTTAATGTGTTTGTAGATTTCATCATCTAAGATTTGAACTCCTATTTCCATTCTTGTGCATCCAAAATCTAAAGCTCTTTTAATATCTTCATCTCTGGCAAAGTCAGGACGGGTT
>Ga0208245_1002083_pt1 | contig 10851 bp, 17 predicted proteins | sample RifOxyC1_FD_184035 | JGI IMG/M metagenome (GOLD analysis project Ga0208245, IMG submission 184035) | Soil microbial communities from Rifle, Colorado - Rifle Oxygen_injection C1 (SPAdes) | ecosystem: Environmental > Terrestrial > Deep subsurface > Rock core/Sediment | place: Rifle, Colorado... | reverse complement strand
ACTAAAACAGAACAACAGAAAACCTTAAATATTCTTATGTATTACATATATTAAGGATACTCCTGATCCGGCTCGAGCGAAAGCGATAGAGCCTTGCAGAGCTTAGGGGGTTTAATACCCCAATCCTTAACTAAATTATTTTACTGATTATTTCAAAATAGATTACTTACTAATGCTAAACTCAAGTTTAACTTTAGTAAGATTACACCCATTACCAATACCCAAATCCATAACAGAAAAGATTAAATATAGAATTAAGCTAGGTATATTCATGAAAAAGGAAACAAAGTTTGACTATGATACTGAACTTGATATTCTTCATGTTTATACATCAGACCTAGAAGAGATTAAAGGCGGTATAACTTTTGGCAATTTTACTATTGATGTTGCAAATGATGGTAAGATATTAGGGGTAGAATTAGAGGGTGCTAGCTCTCATTTGAATATGGAACCGCAAAAACTTGCAAGTCTTGATAAAGCAGATATTTTGATAAAAAAGAATGGAAATATCTTATTTATAGGATTTACTGTAATAAAAGGTAAAGAAAACTCCACAATACAGATTAATGTCCCAAATCAAGAAGAATGCATTCCCCTATCAAATTAAACAGAAAGCCCATATTTTCGATTAACTGATTTTTCCAAGTTCCTGAATATCCTAATTGCAGAAAATATCTTCATAGGACTTTCATCTAAAATATATCCTACTTTTACAAAAACATTTCTGCTTTCATCATAACAAATAGTATAAAGATATCCTTTTGCAGTTTTTCGTTTAAAACCTCTTTTTATTTTATCCTTCTTTTCATAAATTTCTTTTAATTCAATTAACCCTATTCCATGTCTCGGAATATCTGAAACAAAATCTCCAAACTTACTTAAAAAATAATGTCTATGAATCTCAAAATCCTCAAATAGTTTTTCATTAAGAATCATTTTAACCTTACCTACATCTTCTTCAGACAAAGGAATATTTTCACCTTCATTTTCCATGAAAATAACAAGAATAATCAAAGTTATAAGATTTTCGTTTTGACTACTAATCAAAACAGATCCTTCCAACATAGTTCACAATGCCGAACCCCTAAACAATCAAGGCTACTATCTCGTCACAGGTGAGTAAAAGCATTTTTAGTAAAAAGATAGATAGGAAAACGCTTTTACGAATAGAACCAGACATAACCCTAAAATTTCCATTTATAGAACTTATTCTTCTTTTAGTCATGATGGTCATAGTTATCAGACTTTTGTTTAAGAAACAGGTTCTAGAAACCGAAAAGATAATTGCAAGAGATATTAGAAGAATTGAAGCTGGATTGAAATAATCATCTGCCAGCTTGCACACTTCTCTAAGTTTTACATTAACTACCAATACTTATTTTCATGCACCACTAATATTTTACACTTACTCATCCATTATCATACATCAATCATACAAAGACTTACCAAAAACTATAAATACCTAACAAGGTTATATAATCTGTAAGTGGACTGACCCAGTAAAAGCTTTATGTATGTAAAGTATCCAACGCATATGCGTGTAATTGGTTTGGAAAAGTCACTCTCCACTTACTTTAATTTTCTATCTATCTTATGAAATTAAATTGATGCTTCTTCATGCCCTCTTATGATAAGTCCAGCATAATTTCCATAAAGATAGGGTGCATAATGTATTGCATCGGGGAAATCTCTTGTCATACTCAAATAAGAGATGTTTTCCATCATTTTTTCTTTTGCTTTATTAACTGCAATTTTTGCAGTTTTCCCATGAATTAAAAATGAAGAAAGTATGTTTGAAGGTTCAAGAAAAAATTTTGCAATCTTGTCTCTTCTTGGAGAGGCTTCACTGTCCGGATCTCTTCCAACAGCAAAGTCATATTTATATCCAATAAATACCAATGCTCCCCTATTCACAGACTCTATTCCTAATTTTGATGCAGAAGAGCAGGTTAATGAATAAATAATTTTACCTTTGAGAATATCTAGATTTTTATCATCACATGAAAAAAGAATTTCGTCCTTATGGCCAGATATTGTTCTTGATGATCCATGGCCGTTAAAAATAATCAAATCAGGATTTTGACTTATTATTCTTTCTACAACAAATTTTTTATTTGCTGCTTCTTTTTCTAAATTTATTGTTGTTATTCCAATAGACTCGGATAATTTAATTAACTCTTTACTATAATGATAAAGATATTCCATAGTATCATCATGTTTCGGCCTTGAAAATAAAATACATTTCATGTTATCCCTCTTTTTTGATTTTTATGAAAAAAGCCCTTTTTTAAACGCTCTAAGATATCCTAACTGGATATTAATTATTTCTTCACCAATTCTGCTTTCACTTTTAACTTCTTTTATCAAATCATCTCTACTTAAAAATTTGCCCTCTTCTGATCCAAGAGATATTTTAAAAGTAGGAGGCGTTTGTCTTAATCTTTCAATTACTATTTCTTTTTCAATTTTCTTAAATTCATTTTCTTCAGTCATATTATCTTTAACTCCTGGAGTATTTTTAAAATTTTCCTTCCTCGATCAGTATTGTTTTTTATTTCATGATAAGCTATATTCCAGCTTATAGGTTCCTCATCTAAAACAACAACTACAAGCCTCCTTTCGTCTATAGGAACATCAGAATAAACTTTAAAAAAATCTTCTGCCCTTTCAATAATTTCCATAATATCTATAAGAAGGAGTTCTATTTAAAGATAATTATTTAGGGGACACCACCTACACCTTCAAATCCAATGAGCAGTACCTCATAAAAACCGAACCCTCAAACATAGTCCACAACCCGAACCCCTAAATGACCAAGGTTATTACCTCATAACAGGCGAACAAGTCCATCTTGACAAAATGAATAAACAACAAGATGAACTTGAGAGAAGAACCAGACATAACCCTAAAATTCCCCCTTACAGAACTTATTCTTCTTTTAGTCATGATGCTTATAGTTATCAGACTTCTTTTTAAAAAAGAAATAATACAAACCGAAAGAATTATTGCAAGAGATATAAGAAGAATTGAAGCGGGATTGAAATAATCATCTGCCTGCCCACCCCCTAGACTATTGCTTGCTTATCTCACTTCATATTACACACATTACCAATACATATCACATTATTTATCAATATCTTTTTCAAGAAGCCACTTCCAAACCGGCTTTATAACTATTTTCTTACCATCCTCTTTTAATTCATCATCTTGATCGTATGTGAGAATCAATCCTTCTTTAAGTTTGAATTTATTCATAGCTTCAGCGAGTCCTTTAATCTCTCTTTCCCGATTATCCTGATTTAAGTCATAACAAACCTGTATTGCTCTGGCTATTTTTGTTCCATCCCTTATTACAAAATCGCATTCTCCTTTTTCAGAAAAATAATATATCTCATCCTCATTTCTTTTTAATTCCAAAAATACTAAATTTTCAAGTATCCTGCCTTTGTTCTCTGAAAACTTAAATCCAATTTCAGTTACAAAACCATTATCAATACAATATATTTTTCTAGGATTTTGAATCTGTTTTTTTACTGAAAAATCAAATTTATTAATGAAAAAGAAAAGAAAAGCATTTTCAAATGACTCTAAAATAGATTTGACAGTAGATAAATTCTTTATCTGTATTGTTTTTGATAAAGACCTTGTAGAAAGTTCATTCGATACATTAGATAATAAATATACAGATATCTCTTTAATAGGTTTTTCAAGATTTTTATTAAATCTCTTTATAATATCCCGATAAAGTATATTTTCATAATTTTCTTTTAATAATCTTTTATCATTATCTACAATAACCTTGGGAATTCCCCCAAATGAGAGAAATTCTAAAAACTCTTTTCTCAATTGCGATTGTACTTTAAGGTCCAGTTTCCAATCTTCTTTTTTAATATGTTTAGCATCTAAAAATTCTTTGAAACTAAATGGATAAAGATTTACATTTATAGACCTTCCAGTTAAAATAGTTGAAATTTCTTTACTTAATAATTTGGAATTCGATCCAGTTATAAACATAGGATGTTCTTCTTTTATTCTATCTGCCCATTTTTCCCAACCCCTTGTTTCTTGAATTTCATCTATAAAAATAGGGCAATTTTCTTTATAATTTTGTTCATTTAAAAAATCAAGAATCTTTTGAAAATCTTCTATTGCAAAATCAATCAATCTCTCATCATTAAAATTTATGTAAAAAAATTCTTTTTCTTTTAGTTTTAACTGACTCTTTATTATATGTAACAATGTAGATTTTCCAGATCTTCTAACTCCAGTTATAACAATTGGAAGCTTCAAATGAATAAAAGATAATACTTTTTTTGTTAAATCCCGATCTACAAAGCTATTCTCATCTCTGAGTTCTTTTTGTTGTTCAAATAAAACATAGTAAAGGTTTTGTTGGTTCATATAAATTATAATAAGTAAGACTTTTTAAATCTTTCTAAAGTGATACAATTTATGTATCACTATAACATAAAAGCGATACAATTTTTGTATAGCTAATTTTAATTGGTAATGAACACCATTTTTGTAAATCTTTTCAATGGGATTGAACAAAATATAGATTTTTTGTTCAATGAGATTATTGGCATCCTATGACCTCCATGTTCACCAATTAATCCAAATGGACCCATCCTACGAATATCAAGACAATGAACAATACCTGATTAAAACAGAACCATCCAACATTGTTCACAATGGCGAGCCATTGAATAATGAAGAAGACTATTACTTCGTAACAGGTGAGTAAAAGAATTTTTAGTAAAAAAATAGAATAGGAAAACGCTTTTACGAATAGAACTAGACATAACCCTAAAATTCCCCCTTACAGAACTTATTCTTCTTTTAGTCATGATGCTTATTGTAATAAGACTTCTATTCAAAAAAGAAATAATCCAAGCAGAAAAGATAATACGAGATATTAAAAGAATTGAATCTGGTTTGAAGTAATCATTTGCCTACTTACTTACCCACTCCTCTAAGTTTTACATTAGCTACCAATATTAATCTTACACACATTACTAATACAAGCTTCATTTTACACACATTACCAATACTCTAAATTATTCAAATAGTAACATTTATATAGCAAATGATACATTATTATTACATATGATACAAAAAAGTAGCTTATTTAAAGTCCTAGAAGTGTTCTTCAAAGAACCGACAAATCTTCATTTTATTAGGGAAATAAGTAGGGAGATAGACTTAGCAGCAACATCTACAAAAAATAATCTAAATCAACTATTAAAAGAAGGCCTAATAGTAGAGAAAAAATCAAAACCATTTAACGGATATGTTGCAAATAGGGAAAATGAGGATTTTCTGTTTTATAAACGAACCTATAATTTGTTTAGTTTAAATAAGCTAAAGAAAATATTAATTGAAGAGCTTCATCCAAGAGCGATAGTCTTATTTGGATCCTATTCAAGAGGAGAAGATATTGAATCAAGCGATATAGATATTTTTATTCTTTCAAAAGTAAAAAAGCCAATTAAACTTGAATCATTAGAAAAAGAATTAAATAGAAAAATTAATATTATGATTTTAGAAGACATAAATAAACTAGAAGAAAACATTCTAAAAAAGATTTACAATGGAATTGTTTTATCAGGAGAAATATAATGGAAGATGAAATATTTAAGATAAGTAAAGATATTAGTAGGGCAAAAGATTTGTTTCAAATCTCCAAAGAAAGATTAGAAATAATAGAAATTTTACCAAAAGATAAGACATATAAAATTATTGAAGAATATTATGAAATATTCTTAGAATTAATGACAGTTATAATGTATCTTGATGGTTATAAAACTCTAAGTCATATAAAAGTTTTGGAATATGTCTCACAAAAATATAATATTCTTTCAAACAATCAAGTTCAAACAATAGATACATTGAGAAAATTTAGGCATGGAATTGTTTATTATGGAAAAAAAGTAAGTAATGAATATTTGATAAATCACCAAGAAGAAATCACAGAGATAATAAAATCTTTAGATAATTTAGTAGAATCAAAACTGAAAAACGAGGTTCAATAAATAGCCATAAATTTCCACGACGACCTACAAGTTCACCAACTAATCCAAATGGATCCATCCTATGACTATCAAGACAATGAACAATACATCATCAAAACCGACCCCTCAAACATCGTCCACAACCCAAACCCCTAAATGACCAAGGCTACTACCTCGTAACCGGTGAGTAAAAACATTTTAGCAAATAATTAGGATGAAAAACGCTTTTACGAATAGAACCAGACATCGGAAAAATGTAAATTTTTACGAGACTGAAAATATCAATTTTCAGGATAACCCTAAAATTCCCATTTGCAGAACTTATATTATTGCTTTGCATGATGGTCATAGTTATTAGACTTCTTTTTAAAAAAGAAATAATACAAACCGAAAAGATAATTGCACGAGATATTAAAAGAATTGAATCTGGTTTGAAGTAATCATTTGCCTGCCTCTGCCAATATCACTTATTTTATACCAATTACCACTCATACAAATTCCAAAACCATAAAATTTATAACCCTTAAAACACTATAATAAACATGGAAAATAACTCTTGTGAAATTGAAGTAATCAAATTAAGAGAAGAAAATAAAGACCTAAAAGAAGCCATAGCAATTGCTTTAAATAAACCTCTTTTGAGAAAATTAAATGAGGCAATAACAAGAATCAATAATGGGGAATACATTAACGAAGAAGAATTCTTTAGAGAGCCGAGAGTTTAAGTTTTATATCTTCCTTATCTAATTGTCTTAGATATTTATCAGTATTATCCTTATGTTCTAATGCAAGAAGAAGCACTTTAACTTGAGATTCTTCAACAACATAAAATATTCTATACATTCTTACGTGAAGCTCAAATAAATTTGCAAAATACTTTAAAGGTTTTCCAACTTCCTTAGGATTTATCTTAAGTTGTTTAAGCTTTTTATCTGCTTCAACCTGAATAGAATTATCTAATTTATTAAAATCTCTCGTAAACTCTTTATCAAACTTCAATTCATAAACCATTTTTCCTCTTTTTTACCCTATGCCCTAAGACAACATTAACTAATGAATTAATAAGCTATACTTTAAATTTATTTCTATTTTAAACTTCCTTCTTTTACGTACATGAAACTGCCTGCTTGCCCATACCACTAATTTTAGCCCCAGACTTACACATCTGCTTACTTACACACTTCCCTAAGTTTTACATTAGCTACTAATACTAATCCCACACACATTACCAAAACAAAGAAACCTATTCAAATATTTCATCTAAAGTTTCACCAATTAACTTATCTGCTTCTTCAATAGGAAATCTGACATCATTAAAATGAGGTCTTTTAAGTTCATTCTTCAAACATTGTAATGCTTTTTCTTTTATTACTTTTTTATCATTTGTATTCCAGTTAAATTCTGTCAAATAATCTAAGATAATTCCCCGATAATTCTCTATTTCACTCATCATATGGGGAATGGATTCTGGCTTATTTGTATATTTAACTAAAATTTTATGTGCAGTCAATCCTCCGATTTTATCAGCTATTATTTTAATAATTGCGTTTTTTCCCATAAACCACCTCGAATTTGTTTTCTTGTATCTTCAATTAAATTTTTTAAATAATGTAAAGCATATCTCTTCTCTTCATTAGATTGTTTATTATTTTTTAATCTTTCTATTAAATTTTTACCTAATTCCTCATATAAAGATTCTTTAAGCCTCTTATTATCTATGATTTTACTTAAAAGAAGTCTAACAACTAAGGTATTTCTAAGAGCACTATATATTTCTTTTCCACTCGGTCTTGGATCATAAATATCGCTCCAATCTAGCTTCATATGAAGATCAATATTATAAAGTTCAATCTTTTTAGGTATTTTTATATCACCATAAATTACCTTATGATCTTTTAACTCATATATTAGTGTTGGGCTATTCTTATAACTTTTTATTAAATTTTCCTTGCTTATTATTTCTATATCAGACACTATAGAATTATCTTTCAAAATATTCTTAATTTCCTTTATCTTTTTGTATTTATCAATTTCTTTCTTATAAATTTTTGATTTAGTTACAATCATAATATCTATGTCATTATAATTCTTATAATTATTCTGTATAACAGAACCATATAAAATAATAGAATCTACATCATTTAAACTGCTAAGTATAATTTTCTTTATTTTATTTTCAATTGACTTAATTTTCTGATTATATTCCATTTTATCAAGCAAGTATTTTGCATCCAAGGAACCTATTTCTTTAAGTTTAGGTCTTATGAATCTACTAAGGTAATTTGAATCCGTCTGATTTAATTTAGTATTATTCATCTTTCGATGAATAACTTCTAATTCTCGTTTAGTGAATATTACACTCTTAACCATATAACCAATATAATGGTTAATAGGTTTATATAGCTTTCTAAGAGTATGGTAAAAGCAAACCAGACATGTCAAAAATCTTAATTGATAAAATAAAACATTTTCACTGATTTTTGATCAGACTGAAAATATCAATTTTCAGGATAACCCTAAAATTCCCCCTTACAGAACTTATTCTTCTTTTAGTCATGATGCTTATAGTCATCAGACTTCTTTTCAAAAAAGAAATAATCCAAACCGAAAAGATAATACGAGATATAAGAAGAAATATCTGGATTGAAGTAATCATCTGCCTACTTACTTACCCACTCCTCTAAGTTTTACATTAGCTACCAATAAAATTCAACATCAAAAGATTTATATACCTAAAAAGGTATAGTATTATACCATTATTGGTATAATAAAATGATAACCAAAAACAAATTAGAGATATTGAATCTATTTCGAAGAAATATTTTCTTAAAAATAAGTATACTTCAATTAGCAAAAGAACTTAAGAAAAAATCCTATCCAAAGATATATGATGCAATAAAAGAGCTTGAAAAAGATAAAATAGTAAGATCTGAAAAAATAGGGAATTCAAACATTATTTCAATCCACTTAAATTCAGAATCAATATTAGAGCTATCCTACCTTGATGAGCAAGAATCATTGTCTAAAAAAATACCCAATATAGAAAAAATACTGGATTTTAAAGAATTTCTTGATGACATAGTCCTTGTTACAGGAAGTTATGCAAATAATAAACAAACATCTAAATCAGATATAGACCTAGTTATTATAACAAAAGAAGACCCATTTAAAAAACAAAAACTAATAGATAATCTAACTTCCTTATTCCTACCTAAATTCCATCCAATTGTTATAAGTTATAAAGATTTCATAGAAATGTTACTAGATACAAAAGAAAATTATGGAAAAGAAATCTTTAAGAATAGGTTATTATTTAGAAATTCAAGAAGATACTATGAACTAATCAAAGAGGCAGTAAAAAATGGTTTCAGAGGTTAAATTATTTCTAGACAGATCAGAAGATGAAATATTCCTTTCTCAAAAAGATTTAGATTCTTCAATTGACAAAAACATAAAGGAAATTCTTGGAATTCCTTCTGAAAAGACTTTTTATCATTCAGTCATAAGTCATGCCTACTATTCTATATTTTATGCAGTTAAGGCTTATCTCTTTCAAAAGGGCATAAGAACAAAGGCCCCAGAAATCCATAAAAAGACTTACCTAGAGTTTAAAAAGATTATAGATAAAGATATTTTAGATTATGAACTTCTAAGAATATATGAAAATGAGATATCAAAAGCAGAATCATTGCTAAACATATTTCTTCTTGAAAAAGAAAAAAGAGGAAGATTTGTCTATAACTTAAAATCTGAAGCCAATCTTCCCTTTGCAAGAGAATCAATAGAAAATGCTAAGAAATTTGTTTCAATAATAAAAACAATACTTGAATTATAATTCACCTTACCCTCTTTTTTTCATAACCCTACTAATCAGCAGTAAATTTATCATCAGTAAAACAATGATATTTTCCACCACCAATATGTTTATGAACCCCCTAAAACTCCAACATATATCCCTTTTTTACAATGAAAACAGAAAATCAGACACAAGATAGATTCCAAAAAAAGATTCTAGCAGATGTTAATGAAGAGATTTCAATCCTTGTGAGAAGAATTGAGCTTAATTTTGGCCTATCCTTTGATGAAGCAAGAAAATCAGTCTTCCTTGCAATCAAAAACCTCCATCAATAAAGGTTTTTGATATAATCTTAAGATTATTTACTCATTTACACATATATCTATGCTCATTTAATTTGTTTTACATTAGATACTAATAAATCAATTTTCATAAATATTCTTTCTATGACCCAATTTTATAATCTTAATTATCTTAGAAGTAGTATCTACATCAACAATAAGCCTATACTCTCCAACCCTTAATTTAAACCCATTAATATTCTCCAAATGATCTAAAAATCTAAAAGGATTTTCTTTACATTGTTGAAGTTTATCCCAAATTCTTTGTTTGATACCAATTTCAAGCTTGTTCAAATCCCCTAAAGCTCTTTTTTCAAAGATAAGGTTATACATTTCAGATTACCAATAGATAAAAAGTCTATAATATAGAATCATAAACCTAAAATTTTCTTAGCTTCCCCTTCAGTGTAAAATTCCCCTTTCTTTATTCTTTCCCTTGCAGATTTAATCTCTTCTATTGTCTTCTGGCTTAGTTTAGGTTCTTTCTCACAAGTTTTAACTATGTGAATCAATTTTCTTACAAGTTCATCATAACTTTCACTTTTATACTGTCTAAACTCATCAAGTTTTGATTTTGTTTCAGGACCAACTCGAATAGTAGTTTCCATCTACATACGTATACATTTGTATATTTAAATATTTCTATAGTCAGTTTCTCATTTTACCAACATTACCAATATATTTCAACAATTATTAATACTAT
>Ga0208245_1002082_pt1 | contig 10852 bp, 9 predicted proteins | sample RifOxyC1_FD_184035 | JGI IMG/M metagenome (GOLD analysis project Ga0208245, IMG submission 184035) | Soil microbial communities from Rifle, Colorado - Rifle Oxygen_injection C1 (SPAdes) | ecosystem: Environmental > Terrestrial > Deep subsurface > Rock core/Sediment | place: Rifle, Colorado... | reverse complement strand
AGGAAAGACCAAATCTGTAAGTTAGAAAAAGAAGGGGAGGAAAACCGCCCAGGGTATATTTAATTACAGGTTCAGCCACACCCCAAATAATAGTGACAATTACCAAAAGAAAGTAAGCCTTTAATCTATGGGAATTCATGTTACTTCACTAATGATACAAGATTTTCGAAAGAAGTTTTTGTTTGCTCTTTGGTTTTTAAGTTTTTAAGAGTAATTGTTTTTGTTTCTATTTCCTCCGGTCCGATAATAACTACATAAGGAATTCCCTTCTTATCCGCGTATTTTAACTGTTTATCCAGCCGAATAGAATCTTCAGGATAGATTTCTGTGTTAATTCCAGACCCTCTTAACTTTCGGGACACATCTATGGATTTGCTTAATAAATCCGAATTAAATACCGTAACCAACACTTGAGTTTTACTGATTTGTAATTTTGGATATTTATTGTTGGTAATAAGTAGTTCTTTAAGAACCATGTCGCCCATGGCAAAACCCACTCCGGGGATTTTTGTTTTACCGCCAACAGCCATTGTTAAATTGTCATATCTGCCCCCACCCCAAATAGAACGAAAAACACCCTTAATATCCCAACCTTCCAATACAGTTCTTGTGTAATAATCTAAGCCTCGGACAATTGTAGAATCAAATTCAACATATTCAGATACGCCCATTTTTTCAACAGCTTTCATAATTTCTACGAGCCATGGCGAGTCTTTATAAGAGTTTTTGTCAGCTAAAAGACTCAAGAGTTTATCAGTCTGTATTTTTGACAAATCGCTGTCGTTTAACATCTCTTCAAATTCTTTTGCGTTTACTTTGTTTTTTTTGTCAATTGTTTTAAATATGGAAAATGTTTTTTCCTTTAAAATACCAAGAGAAGCAAGTTTTTCCTGAAGAAATACACGATCATTAATTTTTATTTTTACCATAGAAGGGGTTAATCCTACTTTTTTGTAAAATGTAGCGGCAATTTGAATTATTTCAGCGTCGGTGAGGGGATTTTCTGAACCTAAAATGTCTATATCCCATTGGAAAAATTCTCTACCTCTTCCTTTTTGAGGTGTTTCGTATCTAAATCTTCTGCCGTATGTAAACCATTTAATTGGGAAAGTCAGACTTCCTTCTTTTTTTGCCACCATTCGAGCAAGAGTAGGTGTCATTTCGGGCCTTAGGGCCAATAACTTATTCGATTTGTCTTTTAATGTAAATGCCTGCTTTTTAACTAGTTCTTCACCGGATTTGGCAGCATAAAGATCAAGGGGTTCTAAGATTGGCCCCTCGTATTCCTGAAAACCGAAACTTTCAGAAACTTCTTTAATATTTTTATAAAGCCATGATTGAAATGCCATGTCTTCAGGATAGAAGTCCCTAAAGCCTTTTAATGTTTGTAATTTTTGACTTGACATATAAGTTATGCTCTGTTATTATATCAGCAACCCACCCCGCATTCTTATGCGGGGTCTTTCATTTTAATGATTCTTAATTTGGCTAGGCCCTTTTTTGTGTTATTGATATTAAACGTATTCTTATAATTTAAAATCGTGGGTTTTAGTGATTGAAATGCAATCGCAAGCGAAAATCTGTTAGGCAAAAATACAGAATATACTGAATAGTTCAGTTTTTTTACAACCTCTAAAGCATACGCAAAATCAGCATCCCCGGAGAAAATAACTGCTTTATTGTATTTCTTAAATATAGCGTCTTGTACAATATCAACAGCGAGATGAACATCAACACCCTTTTCTTTTTTGGACGACAGAGATCTGTAACCTTTATAAAAATATAGATTTTTTGTGTTTTTAACTTGATTGAAGAAATCTTTTTCTAACTTGATATATTTTAGTATTTTTGGATCCTTTACCCGCTTTTGGGAGGTGTACGAAGCGTAGAAATAGATCTGATATATTTCGAAAAGTTTGTTTAATTCTTTAACCACACTTTTGAATTTTGGGATTTTGTTTACTCCAAAAAGTTTTGCTAAGCCAGCTAGTAAGTTTGTACCATCAATATATACATAAGTTTTATTGTCAGTCTTAGGCCTTTTTGTAATTTTACTTTTAGTAAAAGCTATGCCGTATTCGATAGGACTTTCTTTTTCAAATTGTTGCGCAATTTCTATCGCATTTTCCAAATTACGGGCTTTTCTGGGTTTTCCGTACGAATTACCAGTATCAGCGTTGCACACAGAGACTTCAAATGAGTCTTGGTTTATAAGAATGTAATTATTTGCCGACATATTTATGAGTTTAACATAATTATTGCGTCATAAAGAATACCTGTTAATGTTTTTTCTTTCAATTAACAGTCTTATCTTATCTTTTGGTTTAATTTCTATGTTTTCAACAATACTCATAAAAATAAGTTTTCTTTCCCAGTTTATTATTTCTTTTATTAAACTTAACATTTGTGTTGATTCTTGCCTTTTAATATTAAGTTTTGTACTCCCCATATATTTTTTCTCTAAATTATTAATAATAAATTTGAGAGTTAAATATTTGTTAGATATATTCTTGTTTATGAATAGTTCAACCATCCTTAATCTTTTGAGAATTATTTTATTAATTTCAAACAGATACCTGTCAGTTTTGGTGTATTCGGGAAAATGGTCAGATTTAACAAATTCCTTATAAGAAATATTTTTATTATTTAATAAACCAATACAAAGGTTCGTGTAGAATTTCGCATCGCGAAATAAGGGTTTTATTGTTTCTAGAAAAAGAGGGGAGTAGGTATCGCATGTTTTAAAATATTGTTTTTCTGCCTGTACTTTTTTGATGTCTTCCAAAAAAGATATAAATTTAGTTGGAGAGATTGTTTTGAAGAATTTATTTTTATCTATTATATTAGGGTAGGAGAATTCTTTTGAAGGCCGAAGAACTTCTTCCCAGTATTTTCCAAAAAGTGTTTTATAAGCGTTATTAAGACTAAGTGATCGTTTATAGGTTTTGGGGTTGGCAAGATATTCAGCAAATGTTAATAGAAAAGGTAGGTTAGCGTATGCTTCGCGCATGGGGTTTACTAGTATTCCGTTTAATTTTGTATAGACTTGTAAGTCAGGATTGTTGCATCCTCCTAAATTAAAAACACTTTGCGCACTCTCGCAATTATTAGAGGGGTAGTTGCTCCAGTATATTATTTTTTTATTATTACCTGTTATCTTATTTGCCGTCTGGTAGTTTTTCAGGGTGGCTTTTTTAACGAACCTATCTCCGCCGGTCCAAATAATCTTTATATTTTGATTAAGCCTACTTTTTATAATTTTACTTAATATGGATTCCTTTTTGAAATAGTAGTCATAAAAACAAAAAATGTAATTATCTAATTTAGTTGCGTATTTTTCATATACTTTATTAGCTAGTGTTACTAGCCATTCAGAAATCTCCCTTTCATTGTTTATTTTTAGATTGTCTTCTGTATCATACAGTTGGGGAATATCATCGAAAAGTAGGCCAATATTTTTAATGCCTGTGTTTAATATCTGATCAATTTTCCGAGATATTTTCTTAAAGTACACATCTATTGAAAATTTATTTAGATTTTCTGGTACTGAAGGGTTGAAAGCATAAGCAAATTTAATTTGATACCTTTGGCATAAAAGTACTGTTTTAGAAAGATCTTCAACCTCTTTTTGCGGGTATAAAATATCCCATTTTTCTGTAACATATGGATCTTGTTTGGGGCAGTATAAGTAAAAGTTAATATCTTTTGACCTTTCGCCTACAAACTTGATTATGTTTTGCCGTTCTTTATTTGACCAAATAGGAAGAGGTCTACTGAAAAACCCCTCCACGATACCATACAGATTATTGTTTTGATTATTTTTCATGGTTTGTAATTATAAATTGGTAGGGGTATATAATTGATTGGTTTTTTATCTCGATCGTCAGTTTGTGAATTTCCTTCTAACGCCGAGTAACGATCGAAAACTGGAATTTTCTGAGTGCTTCTTTTTCTAATTAGTACGCCATCACAAATAGACTCGTTCGAAGAAGATCTTATTATTTGAGATTTACCAAAAACGTTTTTTTGTATACCAATAAGCTTTTTAAAAATAGATTTAAAATCGGTAATTGTTGCTATACAAATGCTACAACCCTTTTTATAAGTGTAATCCAGTTGAAAACTTCCTTGACCAAAAATATTTTGAAAAACAGATTGTGTGAATTCTTGAAATTCATTTTCAAAAATTGCAGGTACTGTGAATTCGTCTAGAGTTTTATTAATTTGATCTTGGATTCTGTCTCTAAGTTCTGCACGTCCTTTACTGTTAAGTCTGGTGATTGGGATAGCTCCGAGGATGGGGAGATTGGTCGTACCACGGGTAGCATCTTTTACAGCTGGAGGAGCGTCTCGCCACTGAGCTACCGGTGGTGTATTTTTCTCAACATAAGCTTTGATAGCTCTTCGAGAATCGAAATAGACAGTCGTGTCTGGGTTGACCGGTAAAAATTTAATGCCAGGTTTCCCGGTTTTTTTGATAGAAGTGGTGACAACTTGTCTCACCAGACTGTCCCAGATATTGACATACATTTCCGGATCCAGCCCACCACTAGCAAGATAAGATTCCGGTTTGATGGCCAAATTGGCCACCAAGGGTTTAGTGAAGGCCAGACTATAGACAAATGTCATAAGCTGGTCTTTATCAGAAACTTTTTCAAAGATAATTCGGTTAAAATCACCTAACCTAAGCATTAATTCACATCCAACATAAAAATCTGGAAATGCTGCAGTTGGGTATCGTAAATTATCCCAATTTCCGGGTCCTACAATCATACCTATTAAGGAATCTTCGGCGAATGTTTTTTCGAATGTTTGAAGCAGTCTGTTTGGAACTTTAACCACATCATCGTCACACAAATAGAAGAAGGGTGGTTTATCTTCCTTTCCATTCGTACTAATCCCTGTTAGTGCGACGTCAAAGAGGATTTTACGAATAAGGCTGAGTCTGGGTTGAGAAGATTCTTTACGTGCAGGAATGTCATCAAGAAACCCACCCACCCTCCCATAAAAAGAGTTAGGAAAGCGGATACTTTCATCAAATTCGGCGAATGGAGGTTTGTTGCCAAAGCAGAGGATACTCAATTCTTCACTAGCAAACCCAACTTGAGATAATAGGTTAATAACGGTTCTGAGTAGCGAATCTACAGATTGATTTCCAAAAGCAGTGTAAGGGATGAGAGCGACGCATTTTTGTCCACCCATTCCAGTTGTGAACTTTGTATCTACAATTTTTTGTATTTTCTCAAAATATCCCGGATTTCGGGTGCACATGTCCTGAAAATAATCGTAAATAGTATTCGATACTGGTAATTTTTCCATGGTTTCACTTACCCGTTTATAATTCCTTCGGGCATAATCGTTTTTATCTATAAACTTTTCAAATTCCATAAGGGTGGGTGAGGGGAGTTGAACCCCCGTCTCCAGCTCCACAAACTGGCGTGATACCGTTTTACTACACCCACCAAAAAACCCTCGCTCCAATCGACAACCAAAAACAATGGTTATCAAGGAACGAGGGTCTTTTCTAGTTGCACTAAAAAAGGACCTCCCGCGGTCCCATCCTTTATTCCTTAGAGTATTACTCTCCAAGGCTCTTGCTCCATCTCTACTTAAAGTGACAATGGGTGGTATCTTTTTACGCTTTTCCCTGCGTCTAGTATTTGGCTAGCTTCTTCTACCGCGTGACTGGTAGTAGTAACGAATTTATCAAACTAGTCTGTATTATAGCAGAGGATATTTTTCTGTCAAATTTAGGGCGTGGATTCAACTAGGAAGATGGTTCTTTCGGTGGCAATTACCATATCTCCCGCTTTTATATTTTTATTGGAAAGTTTGGTTTTTGCAGTGATTGCGATTTTATCCGTCTCATTAATAATGATCTCTTTTTTGGAAATTGATTTTACAATGCCGGTAATAATCTTAATTTTAGGGAAAGAACTGGGCTGGGTTATTAAAATTCTTTTGGTATCAAGGACATGATTTCCGTTTCGATATCCCATGGCAACGATATAGTCTCCGATAGCAATATCGGTGAATTTTACTTCCTTGGCAGACGGCATTTGTTTAATGACAGTAAGGTTTTCGTCTTTTGCCGAAATTTGTTCAATTGTTCCGGCATCGGTTTTAAGTTGTATGGTTTTTTCCGCAATGTCGGTGACCGTTCCTAAATAGGCCTTGGGAGAATTTAAGGCATCTTCTACTTTTTTAATTACCGCTTCTCTGATTCCTGATTCGGTTGATGTCTCTTGACCGGCTGGTTTCGGAGTAGCAATTTGAGTTGAATAAATCAGTCTCAGGTCCTGGGATAAAATATTTTTGTTTTGGTCGATTGAAGAAATGACGATTTGATTTACGCCCCCAGATAAATCTATTTCTTTTTCAAAAACACCTTTTTTATCCGGTTTGACGAGGTAATCGGTTAAATTTCCTGAAATAATCACCCAAGAATCTTTGGAAGTAATACCGGATATGCGTTGCGGCAGTGAAGTTATCACATCATCATAATCAGGTTTAGCAATTGTTAATCCAGCTTGGGTATTGGGGGTTGGAGTGGGGGAGGTTTGGTCAGGATTATCTTTTTTAAATGCAAAATTAATTCTATAAACACCAAAGCCAATGATGAGTCCCAAGACAATTCCTCCTATAATTGCAAACCAGACTTCTTTGCGCATCCTCGCAATATAAATTATATGCTTGAAAGAGTCAAGTTTGTTTGGTAGCATGGCGGTATGGATATCCAACTTATTGGTAAAGGTTTGTTTAAACTGAAGGGAAAAACTGCTTCAATTATTACCGATTTCTCAAGTTTTAAAGTAGAAGTAGAAAAACAAGTAAAAATGGAAATTTCAGAACCCGGAGAGTATGAAGTTGGGGGAATCTCTATTTTAGGAATGCAGCTTGGGGAAAATATAATTTTTGTTTTCGAAATAGACGGATTAAGAATTGCTTACTTGGGAGAATTCAAAAAAGATTTGACCGACACTCAGATTTCAGAACTTGGGAATATCGATATTTTGGTAATTTTTGAAGGACGGGAGAAAATAATCGGACAGATTGATCCATATTTTGTAATTACCGAAAATTATCAAGGATCGCTTCCTGTAGAAAAGATAGACAAATTTTCTTTAAAGAGAGAAGATATACTTGAGGATCAAAGTACAAAGATAATTATACTGCCCCAAAAATAAATATGGCGGATGCAAGTCAAATTAGGGTACCGCCCCATTCGGAAAATGCTGAAGTTTCTGTTTTGGGGGCTTTACTTTTAGACAAAGACGCGGTTATCGCTGTGGCGGAGTTCTTAAAACCGGAAGACTTCTATGACGATCGGCACAGGGAGATTTTTGAATGTGCGGTAGAACTTTATGAAGAAAGAGTTCCGGTCGATGTTTTAACAGTATCCGAAAGGCTAAAAAAAAGGAAAGCCTTAAAGATGATTGGCGGGACAGGATATTTAACTGACCTTGTCAATAAAGTTCCGACGGCTGCCCACGTTGAGCATTACGGCAAAATTGTTAAAGACGCAGCGATTAAAAGGCTTCTTTTAGCTTCTGCGACTAAATTGGTTGATTTATCACTTGATGAAGGGACTGCTGCCGATGAATTAATGGATAAGGCGGAAAGCGAAATTTTTTCCCTTTCTCAAAGACATTTATCAAAATCCTTTACATTAGTTAAAGATGCACTGGCGGAAAGTTTCGACAGATTGGATGAACTGCATAAACAAGGGGAGGGATTAAGAGGAGTTCCGACTGGATTTAAAGATCTTGATGATTGTTTGGCAGGAATGCAGAAATCAAACCTTCTTATTCTTGCATCCAGACCTGGAATCGGCAAAACTGCCTTTTCCTTAGGGGTGGCTCAAAGTTTGGCAGTTAAGTATAAAAGACCTGTTGGATTTTTCTCGCTTGAAATGAGCAAAGAGGAGCTTGTAGACAGACTTCTTGTTGCTCAGGCAGATATTGATGCATGGAGACTTAAAACCGGAAAACTTGGAGAAGATGATTTCACAAAACTAAGTAATGCCATGGGTGAACTTGCCGAAGCCCCACTTTTTATTGACGATACTCCGGCTCTTTCGATTTTGGAAATGAGAACAAAAGCAAGAAGACTACAGGTCGAACACGGCTTAGACCTTTTAGTTGTTGACTATTTACAACTTGCAAGAAGTAGACAGTTAGAAAATAGAGTTCAGGAGGTTTCTGAGATATCTCAAGGATTAAAGAATTTAGCCCGTGAGCTTAAAATTCCGATTCTTGCCCTTTCCCAGTTAAATAGGGCAGTTGAAACAAGGGGGGGGCAGAAAAGACCGCAACTGGCGGATCTCAGAGAGTCTGGATCAATTGAAATGGATGCGGATGTGGTGATGTTTCTTTGGCGGGAAGACGAAGAAAATATAGAAAATATCAATTTGGAAATTGCTAAACACCGAAACGGTCCATTAAAAACAATTCAACTCTTCTTCAAAGGCGACCGCATTAAATTCTACGGAAAGGAAACAAAGAGGGCTTGAGTTTCTCAAAAGTCATATCGTGAGTTTCAAAAATTTGTCTGCTACAAAAATAAGATTATGACGCCGATAAATGCGAGGACCGATGCGAAGACTTTGTGTCCAAGATTTTTCTCCCCATACTTTTTATGCGAGAGCCATAGAGAAAAGAAAACTTTTGTGTCGAAAAGTGTAACTGCTATGCCAACCGGCAAAAGTTTATAACTGTATGTTGAGCCTATAAAACTGAGCGCCGTTAAAAATCCAGTAATTGCTAGAATAGAAAATGCACCCTTACTGATTTTGTAATTTAAATCGTTGTGATTTATTAGCATTATTACAAAATTAGCAACAACAAGACCGATAGTTGTAAGTAAAGCATAAGTTATTGGCGATGATAGATAAGTAGCTTGTTGATTGAAATTGTGTACAAGGCTGTAAATTAGATAATAAAAAACAATTTGTACAAGTTCCCGAACATCACCGATTTTTGTTTTTTTAACGGTAAGGATCAATAGGCCAAATACAATAGTCATAATTCCAACAATTTCTTTTATTTGGAGAACCTGTTTGAAAAATATTAAGGCTAATAGTGTAGAAAAAATTATCTCCAAAAAAGAAAAAGATTCTACATTAGAAAATTGCGATCTCTGATAAACAAAAACTTGGTAAAGTGTATAAATAACGTTTAAAAATAAAGAAATGACGAAAATTATTAAAAATTTTGGGTTATTTAGAACTATTTTTTCATTGATTAAAAGCATCATTATTATGATTAAGGGTAGACTCAGAACACGGTAATAAAAATTGATGGTACTTTTACCGAAATTGTATTTTTTTAGATCTTTCAGAAAAGACAGTCTTAATGAGTATCCAATTCCGGACACTGTCGCGATTATGCTACCTAACATAGTATTTTTTTGGCCAATCTCTCTGGAATCCCAAAATTTTTCCAAATTAAATCTGTTTGCAAAATACCCAATCTTTTTATGTTGCGAATTCCCCTTCTTATGGATTTTTTGTACAGAAGTTCGTGTTCAAAAATTACATTTTCAACAATCTTTTCTGTAGTCCTGATTTCTGGATAGCCTTTTTCATATGTGTTCATAACCTCTTGAATTAATTTGGGAATGTAGATATATTGGTTTAGATCAAGTATGTAAAATGAGTTAAGGAGGCGACGGACAAGTGTTCTTATAACTCTACCGCGTCCTTCCTTGGAGATAGTTATCTTACCTTCCGAAAAAATAAAACATAAAGATTTAAGATGGTCGATGATTATTTTTTGGTCAATATTTAATGTTTGTGATTTATCAAAGATCTTTGCTATTCTTCTAAAGAGTGAAGATTTGTAAATATCGTTTGTTTCTTCGACAATAGAGGTACACCGTTCTAGACCTATCACTACTTCAGTAGACGGGTTTGCAAGTTTTTCGACAGCAAGCTTATTTTGAGAGGGATCAATGTAATAGTAAATTAATAAACAATTGCCGATTTCCATAAATCTTTCACAGGGGCAGAGAGGATTGCAGTTTTTGTTTTTGCATTTTTTATTAATTTCTCTATCATAAAAAAATTCAACCTGTGGGCCGCAAAGTTTTATATTATCACTAAATTCAGCCCCACCGCCCTGAGTCCAAAAATTGGTGTTTTTATCGCCGTAGATAAGGTGTTTACCGGCTATTTTGAAAAGGAATTTTTTAAAATTTTCGGGCAGTTCAATTTTTTTGTCGTAAATAATTTCTTTATTAAACGCTGTAACCCAAATTTTATTGCTGTCTATTCGTAAGTTTTTTATGAGAAAATTCCAGATGTTGGAAATCGTTTTGATATCGTTGAAATCTCCAACTTCAAATGCTCCGGCCATTTCAAAAAATGAAAGATGGGTATCATCACCGACTTTATTTATGTCAAAATGCCTAACGCATTTTTGAATAAGACATTCCCTAAAAGGTTTAATTTTTATTGGCGATCTTATTCTCGGATCAAGTTGGACAAGTCCCGCACTCATGTTGAATGAGGTAGGAAAAGCTGGGTGAACAAGGGGGGCAGAAGGGATTATTTTGTAACCCAAGGATTGGTAATAATTCAACCATTTTTGCCGGATGTCGATATCTGACACGATGTGGCATGGGAGGGAATCGAACCCTCACGATGCTTACGCACCCTCTGTTTTTGAGACAGAGCTGTATACCGTTCCAGCACCATGCCTTATTTCGTATTTTACCATTTGGCTGTCTAGTTAGCGAGCCAGAGGAAGGTTGCGGCGATGGTTAAAACTTGGGTTAAGAGTCCTAAAAATGGGGGAGCGTCTGCTTGAATCCCTTTTTGAAATTTAATCCATCTTTTAATAGATTCATTATT
>Ga0208245_1002079_pt1 | contig 10863 bp, 14 predicted proteins | sample RifOxyC1_FD_184035 | JGI IMG/M metagenome (GOLD analysis project Ga0208245, IMG submission 184035) | Soil microbial communities from Rifle, Colorado - Rifle Oxygen_injection C1 (SPAdes) | ecosystem: Environmental > Terrestrial > Deep subsurface > Rock core/Sediment | place: Rifle, Colorado... | reverse complement strand
TCTGACAATGCTATTGTCACGGTTTGTGCATCTCGCTTCGCTCGTTCATGCACAAACCGCGCCAATTACGCATTGCAGGTTATCCAAATGTTAGCTGGACCCTGCGGGCGCTCATAATATCAAGAATGAAAAAATTTGTATAAATTGGACTATTAGTTCATTAATATAAGGAGTAATAAAATGCAGAAAAAATTAAACCTAATCGGGTTACTTATGCTGATCATATTTCTGCCTGCATGTAAGACAACATTAACCACTGTAAAAGCTTCATCTGTGCATTCATATATTAGAGTAGATAAGATCATCAATTATTTGAACTATAGTCCACTTGATAATGTTTACATAATAATAAACATTAAAGATATACCAATTAAATATTCTACAGAATCTGTTTCACAGATTATAAAAACTAAGATAGAAGAAGAATTATCTATTCGGTCGATTAAAACAGAAGTAATAATATATAACTTAAATATTGTAGATGATAAAATTAAAAATGACATTAAACAATATGGCACTAATATTGTAATTACTGTTGATCTTAGAAATGAGTCAATGCTAAACGATTTGGGAAAGCAATATTTAGCCGGCGGAGATTTGATTTTCTCAGTAAATGATTTTGTACAAAATAAAGAAATATGGAAGGCCGCTGTTTCATTAGAACGAAAATATATAAGAAAAGGTGTTTACTATCCATCAACTGTAGGAACTTTTAAAAGTGCGATTGAGATGATTATCGATTCTTTGGACGCTGATAAGATGTTTAAAGAATTGAAGACAATTAAAATATTATAATTATATATAAAAGCTCACTAATATTATAGGGAGAAATATTAAAAATATTCAGCTAACAATCGCTTCAACCTGACAATCCTATTGTCACACTTTTTGCTGTCGCTGCGCTCGGCAAAAAGCCGCGCCAATGACGCATTGCAGGTTAAGCAAATGTTAGCTGGACCCTTCGGGCTGGAATATAATAATTACCTAAGTTTAATAATGATTGTAATTATCTGAATAACATATGTTGAGGTTTTTATGAGTAACGAAACGAATATTTATGATCTTTTAATTGCTGTAATTCCTTCCATAATCATTGGATCAATTTCAACACTTACTATCATCATCTCTAATAAAAATAATAATAAGGATCAAATTACTAGTTTGAAAATTAGCAAGATCGAAAAACTTTATCAACGACTATTAAATATTAATGGTGAAATTAAAGGAGAAATAAATAATTATAAAAATGACCGCTTATATTTTTCTAATCAGAATAATATAAACAGAATTACTAAGGATATTGATTTATTAAAGGTTGAAGCTCAACTATATATAGGTATTGATTGGATTGATGCATTTAGCTCTAAAGCACAAGAACTTTTAAATCAAATTGTTAGTAAAGGAATTAGTATTTCTGAAAAAAAGAATCTCAATGATGGTACATATGAAGAGGAAGAAGATGGAATCAATTGGATTGTTCCAAATACTTTTGATAAATATTATGATATGTATGAAAATGTTTTTAATAAATTAGAAGATGAAATTGTCTCATTAGCACAAATAAATATTGGAATTAATAGCAAAAAAGTTAAAAAGGTGAATAGGAGAAGAAAAGACAGCTAACAACTGCTTCAACCTGACTTGCCCTTTGTCACGGTTTGTGCATCTCGCTTCGCTCGTTCATGCACAAACCGCGCCAATCCGCTTCGCGGAACGGGCGGCGCAGGTTAAGCAAATGTTAGAAGGACCCTCCGGGCGGGGAAAAGAAAATATTCGTTTTTTTCATGCAGTTGAAAAATCTCGATATTTGTGAGATAATTTTAGTATGATTTTAACTGAAAAATCGTTCTACTCTGAATATAAACCTCAATTATCACCAAATATTACTGATCTAGTTAAATCATTTGAATTAGAAAGCAAGGAATTTGATCTTGGATATAGAATTCAGGCTTCAGCTGTTTTTTCATCAAATATTGAAGGAAATACACTAGATCTAAACTCGTATATGAACTTAAAAATTAAAAAAGACTTGAAGTATAAAAACAAAGAGATTTCGGAAATTGATGATTTAATTAAAGCATATAATTTTGCACGAGAAAATCCATTAAATGAACTTAATCTTCTAAAAGCTCACATGATTTTGTCTAAAAATATTCTTATAAAATCAAATCGTGGAAAATACCGATTGGAATCAATTGGAGTTTTCAGTGAATCTGGATTAGTTTATTTGGCTGTTGAGTATCAGTATGTTGAAAAACATATGAATCAATTGTTTAAACAAATATTAGAAATATTGAAGACAAAACCATCAATAGAAGAAATTCTTTATTATGCTTCACTTATACATCTTAGGTTTGTTCACATACATCCTTTTGTAGATGGAAATGGAAGAACTGCAAGACTTTTAGAAAAATGGTTTTTAACTTCGATGTTAGGAAATAATTATTGGCACTTACTTTCAGAAAAATATTACAAAGACAATCAACAACAATATTATAATAATATTAATTTAGGTGTTAATTATTATGAATTGGATTATTCCAAATGCATTCCATTTTTATTGATGCTACCTGAAAGTTTTAAATAAGACTTCTAACAACTGGATCAACCTGACAATGCTATTGTCACGGTTTGTGCATCTCGCTTCGCTCGTTCATGCACAAACCGCGCCAATTACGCATTGCAGGTTATCCAAATGTTAGAAAGACCCTGCGGGCGGCGGAAAAAGAAAATATATGAAATATTTAATTGATCTTGATGGCACCATTCTTAATGGTGAAAATGCTATAAATAATTCAGTATTGTTTATTAATGAACTTCAAAAAAGAAATATTGATTTTCTTGTTATGACTAATTCAATAAAATCACCACCACTAATAAAAACTCGCCTTGAAAAGGCAGGGATTGTTATACCAGAACAAAAAATATTAAATCCGATTATTGCAATAAACAAATATTTAGCAAAAAATCAGTTTCAAAGAACATTCATCATAGGTAGTAAACTTGAAATTGAACAAATCAGTTTGTCAATAAGAAAAATTGATCCACAAATTATTATTTTATTGGATTTTGAAAAAGACAATATATCATATAATGAATTGCAGGAAGCATTTGTATTTATTCAACAAAAGGTACCTGTTATAGCAGCTTCCGGTTCGGGTTATTACTTAAAGAATAACTGGCTCTTCGCTACTTGGTGTGGGTAGTGTATAATCGAGTTTATGAAAGATCTGGATATTTTTCAAGCCGCTTTAGGCCTTGGCAAAGAATGGATAGTTGTAAAAACCGCTTTTAATGCAAAAGAGAAGCGGCTTGATATTTATCTGGATTTTTCTCCAGGAACTCAATTCCCGTGTTCAGTCTGCAATCTTCCGAGTAAGGTATATGATACAACCGAGAGAACGTGGCAGCATCTGAATTTCTTCCAACACGCAACATACATTCACGCGCGGTTACCACGTGTTGACTGTCAAATTGATGGCATTAAACAGATACAGGTTCCTTGGGCTCGTGAGCGTTCAGGATTCACCCTTCTCTTTGAAGCGATGATAATGGCTTTAGCTGATGAAATGCCAGTCTATTCAATAGCAGAAATGATTGGAGTTCACGATACACGATTATGGCGTATCATAGAGCATTATGTGAACAAAGATGTCGCAAAGCTTGACCTTTCGAAGATCCGGAATGTCGGTGTCGATGAGACCTCAAGCAAACGTGGTCACCACTATGTGACGTTGTTTGTTGACATGGATACATCCAAAGTTGTTTTTGTGACTAAAGGCAAGGATGCTGATACGCTGGAAGCATTTAAGAGTCATCTTGAAGCGCACAAGGGGCGAGTTGATCAGATTCTTGAGTTCTCCAGCGATATGTCTCCTGCATTCATTTCGGGCATTACAGATCATTTTCCCAAAGCACATATAACCTTTGATAAATTCCATGTAATGAAATTATTGAATGAAGCAGTAGACGCGACCAGACGCAGCGAACAGAGGCAGGAGAAAGATCTCAAATCATCACGATATGTTTGGCTTAAAAATCCGGGCAATCTCTCCATAAAAGAGCAGACAAAACTGGAATCTCTTTCGGGAAGAATACTTAAAACAGGACGAGCATATCGGATGAAGCTTCTATTCCAAGAATTATTCACATACGATGAAGATAGTGCGATTGAAGGTTTGAAGAAATGGTATTTCTGGGCCACGCATTCGCGTCTTGAGCCGATCAAGACCTTTGCCAAAACCCTTAAGAAGCATTGGGATGGCATTGTGAGATGGTTCAAGACAAAGCTGACAAACGGAATTCTGGAAGGTTTGAATAGTCTGGTTCAGGCAGCCAAGGCGAGGGCTCGCGGTTATCGCTCCGTCGAATATTTCAAGCTTATGATTTACATGGTTGCTGGGAAAATGGGACGTTTACCCATGTAAAGTAGCGAGGAGCCTCTTTTTTTCAAGAATTCTATCAAATCGTTAACTATTAAAAACTCACCTTTTGGTATATTATTTTTACTATATTTATCTAATACTTTATACAGTTCAAACCAAGATAACCAAAACAGACCTATCTCTTTTAATATTCTCATTTTTGTTGTATTCATAATCGTCACAGGCATAATCAAGTCATTAGTTAAGAATATCAATGTCTTTTTTTTTTGGTTTTATAATAATCTTCGAAAATTGAGGAATACCGAATTAATTGGTTTGAATAATCTTCTTCTGTTTCACCAATATTTTCTGCAAGATTTGAATGATACTTACATTCAATAATAACTATTTCTTCTTGATTTTCAATTACCAAATCAGGTTCATTAAATTGACTTTGTTCTTTACTACCGTATTTCTTCCAGAAATGAAATGACGAATCATAAATTAGTGATGATTCAAGCTTTTTGTTATCAATATCTTTTGATTGCGATAAAAACAATTTAAAATATCATAATTATTAAAATAACGGATACTACCAAATATTGTACTTGTTAAAACATCTTCAGAATATATAAAATTATTGTTGCGAGGTATTTTATTTCGTATTTCAAAAATCATGATTTTCTCTCTTCATTGCGCCGAAGGCGTCCGTCTAACATACGCTTAACCGGCAACGCGTAATGGCGCGGTTTGTGCTTCGGAGCGAAGCGACGAGCACAGAACCGTGACATAGCGTTGTCCGGTTGAAGCGATTGTTATGTTTCTTATATTAATGTTTTTTTAAGAAATACAATCAATGAATCAAATTCAATAGCTTTATTTTCTACTAAATATTGAAGTACAATCTCAATAATTTCACTCCGGCTTTTACCTCTATTTCGCAATTCTTCATCAATCAAATCATATAATTTCTTTCCATTTCTATCTTTTGTTTTATCGTATTTACTCTCATAATCTTCAATTATTTGAGAAAGACTTTTCTGATGAAATACCAAATCATTTAGCAATCTGAAAAATTTATGGTCAACATTATCAACTAATTTTGATTTGAGGAATTTTTCAAGACTTTCAACAGGCAAATAGTTTAATGGAATACTGTTACGTATTGAGTTTTTGCTTATGTAATCTTCTGCTTCTTTTTTTATATCACGATCCAAAATAATAGATATTTTTGACAATTTGCCAGTTAAATTGCTATTAATAACTTCATTTGCTAGATCAATGGTATTTGTAAATCCGCCGCAAGGCAATACATGTACAAGTTTATTATTAACCAATGAATTATCTTTCAATACCTTTCTTACAATTTCCCGAGCTAAGTCATCTTCGACCATTATGATATAGTCGTATCCTTCATGGTCATAAAGTATTCTTGTAGCATATGCAGGGTAACAAGGATTTAATATTTCAATTGTATCATCTGCATGTCTTTCCAAGAAAAAAATATTAGTTGGGGTAATACTACTAATTAATTCAATAGCATGTGTTGAAAAATATACAGCATAATTATATCTGTTTGAAATATCTTTTAAAAATGCTAAAAGTCTTTTTAATGATGATGGATGTAATGCCAATTCAATTTCATCTAATAATACTAGACACGGAACTGTTTTTTCTATTCTATCCGTATTACGGCGATCAATTGAATTCAATACACTTATTAAAAGATTTTCTCCAGTTGACATATGAAATTGACTAACTCGTTTTTCTTTCTTCTGATAGTAAAATATATCGCCATCAAATTTAACAATATTACCAGCGGCTCTGTTGTTAAGTTTCAATATTTTATCATAAAAATTTTCATTATTATGAAGTATTTTTCCTAGATTCACTCGTATAAAATCATTGGCTATTTCCAATCTGCTATCATCAATACGATCAAGTTTCATAAGCAAATCATACTTTGTATTCCTAAAACGATTTCCGAAGATTATACTTCCTTCGTAGAACCCAGCAATCTGAAAGTTTCCTTGAAAGGATTTTTGCCAACGCCCGTCATACTTTTTCCATTCTTTTTTTGAACCATTAAGCTCAAATAGAATTGAAGCATCTTCAGGTGTTTTACCAAAATAATCATTCATTTGCATATTGAAATAGGCAGAAGATGCACAAGTGATAACAGTACTTTTCCCTGAACCATTTTGTCCGGTTATTGCATATAGTCCTTTGTCAACTGGTAATGAAATAACTAAATCTTTTATTGATTTGATGTTTTTAATCTTCATGTCAAGTTTCATATATTCTCCTTTTCCCTTTAGCGCGAAGCGTCAATATAACATTTGCTTAACCTGCGCCGCCCGTTCCGCGAAGCGGATTGGCGCGGTTCGTGCATGAACGAGCGAAGCGAGATGCACGAACCGTGACAAAGGGCAAGTCAGGTTGAAGCAGTTGTTCTACGTCTTCATATTCATTGTTTTTAAAGTAATAATTATTTTTTAATAAATATTTAGTATGCTATTCTGAAAATACTAGATCTTTATACTTCTTATTTTTCTTTAATTCGTCAATTATCATTCTTTTTTCATTTTGTGTTAATTCTTGTAAATTATAATATTGATTTTGACCTTGAAAAGAAATTATTATTTGATAAGGGAATATTGTTGTTTTATTTGGTTCCAACTTATAGGATACTAAATATGGACTTGAGCCCCCTGACTTATTTGAATCAATATAAACCGCTTCAAATGAATTTGTAGAATATTCTCCTGGGTTTTGATTATACACAAATGTATTTTTATTTATTGTTGACACTTTAATAACATTATCAGAACTTAAATGTATTTTATAATACATATAATCATTACTTGATGAAGAATTTCTGTGGATTGTTCTAATAATAAGGTTGGATTGCCCACTGATTATTTTTGGAACTGATGTACATGATGATAGAATATAAATTAGAAATGAAAATAGTACAAATTTTCTCATAAAATATCTCCTAATAAATTGATATGCGAAAAATGTTTATCAAAAACCGATAAATAAATTTATATTTAGATATTTTTAATATTCTTACCCGAAGGGTCCGTAGAACATTTGGATAACCGGTTCGGCGTTATTGGCTCGGCTTGTGCGTCAGCGGAGTGGAGCGACGCACACAAACCGTGACAATAGCCGAATCCGGTTGATCTAGTTGTTCTACGTCTTACATTATTTTCTAATTGGTATCAAACTATTGATAAAATCTTTATCACCAATCGTCCAGAAAATATCATAAATCACGTTTACATTTTCTGGATCGATTACTCTTGGTAATAATAATTTCGAAGCATCTTTCTTATCATCCATAAATTCAAATATTGTGATAATATTTTTGATTTGATTCATTGTAAAATATGAACTATATGTCAATCGTTGAAGAAATATTCTCTGTGTTTTATATGGCCAATTTTCTTTAATCTTAAATATAATTGATTCAAATTCAAGATCTGTATATATACGTGAGAATTCATAAATATTCTCTTCTTTCTTAATTATATTCTTTATCTTGGCTATACTATTCTGAATTTCAGATACTTGTTCTTTCGTTAAATCATCAATAAGCAACAATGAATCAAGTTCATTTACAATCGCGATAACGTCTTTAGTATCCATTTCAAGTGAATGTAAATTACAGAAAACTCCAACTAAAAGAAAAATGAACAAAAAATGCTTTTTCATAAAATCCTCCATGATAATTTCAAATTCACTAATCTTTTCGAAGATAATAATAGACCGATTCCGCCCGGAGGGTCCGTAGAACATACGCTTAACCGGCAAGCCTGTCCCGCGAAGCGGGTTGGCGCGGTTTGTGCAGGAAACGAGCGAAGCGAGCTGCACAAACCGTGACAAAAGGCGCTGTCCGGTTGAAGCGATTGTTATACACTTCTCTTCATATTATAAATCTGCACTTTCTCTTAATACCTCTTCCTCAATAGCCTTCTGAACAAATTGATTTAATGATATTCCTTTCATTATTGCTAATCTCTTAGCTTTTTTATGAACTTCTGGGGCTATACGTACATTGAAGCTGCCTTTATAGGATTTTTCATTTTTTTTACCATTTTCTTTACATAAAATTATATAATCTTCAACGGATTCTTCAAAAGATTTTTTGAGTTCTACAACACTTGAGCCTTCGAATGAGATTAAGTCTTCAATTCCTTCAACTTTACCAAAAAATATTTCATCTTCAGAATTAAAATGTACTGAACCTATGTAATCCTTATAAAGAAGAAAGTCCTTCATATTAACCTCCTAGATTGAAGTTCTTCAATTATTTGTTGTATTTGGTATTGTTTCAACTCATTATTAGGATGTGGTTTATGTAATCTAATGATATGATTTACACTTCTGTCTATAAATGCGACTCTTGAACCAGATGTTTTACCACTTTGGCTTTCCTCATAACCCAAATTTATTAATATTTTTCGTAATTCATTGTAAGTAAAATCTTTAGGCTTTGAAAGCAGCCTTTTGATTAGCTTTTCTTCCTTGCTCATTTCTGAATAATACTCTATTTTTTCAAAAATAGCAACTAATATATGGTTGCATTTCTGACTTATCTATTCATTCTGGCCCGAAGGGTCTGTATAACATTTGGATAACCTGCAATGCGTAATTGGCGCGGTTTGTGCATGAACGAGCGAAGCGAGATGCACAAACCGTGACAATAGCATTGTCAGGTTGATCCAGTTGTTAGATTTCTTACATTTCGTTTACCACATTTCAACTATACAAGTTCCATTTAATTCAGATGTATTATCAGATGTGATACATTCTTCAAATGTGATATTTATATTATTATCTATCATATTAATTTTAATTGCTCCAGAATCAAAAGATGTGAAATTAAAATTGTTTGTCCAAGCCAATACCATCTTCTCATTCTGTCCATCTTGAATCGTTCCAAATGTTTTCACTGTGAAAATCCTCTCTGTTGTTGATTTTGGTATTACTATTTCTATGTATGGATATATATAGAATATACTACTATTTTTTGTTGTAATGTTTGAACCATTCTGACCCCATATATAGACATTCCAATTATCAGCATCTTTTTCTTCAGCGAATGCATTTGATACAGAAAACGACTGGCTATTTATTTTTCCATTCAATGGTGTAGAAGAATTATTTATTTTTTCTTTTGAATCTACTGGCTGTGAACAACTTGATAAGTAGATAAACACTAAAATACTAAAAACAGCCTTTATTTTCCCTTTCATGATAACTCCTTTATTGGAAATAGTACAAAAACTTATTGAAATATAAAATATGCAATAAAAACGAGGAAAAGTAATAATATTATGTTAAAATATTCAAAAAAGGAAACATAATGCAAATCTATTTAATAGAAGAATATTATTATCACTGAATCAAAGAATACTGATATGAAACATCCATCGTTACCGATATTGAAAAAATCTATCATAAGATATAGGCATTCTTATTATTGAAATAATCACTCATGGAATTAAAAATAATACAGGTTTACAATTATATATACCCTCCTCCGCGCGAAGCGTCAATCTAACATTTGCTTAACCTGCAATTCCGGCCCGAAGGGCTTGGCGTGGTTTGTGCCGAGCGCAGCGACAGCACAAACCATGACAACAGGAATTGTCAGGTTGAAGCAGTTGTTAGAGGTCTTGGATTCATTTTAAGTTGCTTCCAATAAATAATTCAATTCCTAACATAACTTCTTTAAGATTTTCTATTGATTTGTCTACTTTTGTCTCTTCTTCAAAATTATGGCCAGCATTCTCAATCTCTAGAACCTTCACAATTCCTTTACTTGATATCCTACTAAAGTTTTGTTTTTTTATTGTGTAATCATTTGTTCCATATACGATAAAACTTTTTATTTCTTTTTCAATAAGTAACTCTTGAAGTTCTGTATAGGGCATTATTGGGGTTTGAAAAATCACAATATCATTTTTGTTTATATACTTTTGTCTTATTTGGTTATATAAGTGGGCCGTACCTAAAGATTTACCAATATATATTTTTTGGTTGAATTCATTAGTTTTCTTTTTTATACATTCACCAATTAGCTCCGAATCAGTTTCTATCCATTTTGTTTTTGTCATAGAATCAGAAATTAGATATTCTGAATTATCACCATATCGTGTATCAATACCAAAATATTGCATTTTATTATTTATAAATATTGGTTGTAAATAGAATAAGGATGGAGCTGATAAATAATATGATTGTCCAGGATATATTATTCCAATTCTATCAGTAAATTCATTTGCTTCTTTTATACCAATATTTGTATTATTTAAGCCTATAATATTATTCATTTTATTCCTCTGCGCCGAAGGCGTCCCTCTAACATTTGGATAACCTGCAATGCGTAATTGGCGCGGTTTGTGCATGAACGAGCGAAGCGAGATGCACAAACCGTGACAATAGCATTGTCAGGTTGATCCAGTTGTTGGATTTCTTCTTCTATTAA
>Ga0208245_1002078_pt1 | contig 10863 bp, 11 predicted proteins | sample RifOxyC1_FD_184035 | JGI IMG/M metagenome (GOLD analysis project Ga0208245, IMG submission 184035) | Soil microbial communities from Rifle, Colorado - Rifle Oxygen_injection C1 (SPAdes) | ecosystem: Environmental > Terrestrial > Deep subsurface > Rock core/Sediment | place: Rifle, Colorado... | reverse complement strand
AGTTAGGTGCTGATGTTTTGGAAACTTTAGAAGCTTTGAATTTAGGAAATGGAGATTATGTTGAAGCTGCTTGTCGTGAGAATAGGAATGATGAATGTAGTTCTTGTAATGATGCTACGCTTGGAGTTTCTGATCAATATTCATGTTGTACTAATGAAGATTTAAGGGATTGTTATTGGTTGCCAATGGAGGGTGCTATTTGTGAAGAAAATAGTGATTGTCCTTTAGGTTATGAATGTGATGGTGAAAAATGTGTTGATCCTGAAGCTGATGTTGAACCTGGAATTTGTGTTGCGCAAGTTCCTGATGGATTAAAGTTTTGGGAGTCAGGAGATGATGTTTGTAGTATTGGTTCGACTACTTGTACTGTGACTAGAAGATTAGGAGGATTTAGTAAATTACTTGGTGGGAGAGATGATCCTGAGAAATGGAAAATCATTGATGAAAGTCCTGATGGGTGTACAGAAAGAAATTGGGTGGTTGCACAAAATGTTTATTGTAGGTCTTTAGGTGATTGTGGTGCATGGTATAATTTTAATGGTGATGTTGGTACTGAAGGTTTTTCCTCGACGTTGTTTGATGAAACTTTCTTTTTTGATATGGATCAATTAACTGTAAATGATTTGCCTGACTGGGGGTATATGCAGAGTAATGATCTTGATAAGGCCGGTTGGGGTTTTCATAGTTCTAGTATTTGGAAAAATCCTATGACTTATATTGGAATTGGAAGTGTAGTTGTTGCCGGTGCATTTAGTGCTGGGAGTTGTGCTGATGGTGATAAGAATGGTGGTGGAGAAAATAAACCTGAGGTTGCTGATGGAGAAAGTCTAGGTAGTTTAAGTGCTGGTGATGCTTGTATTAGTGATAATCAATGTCAATCTGGGAAATGTGGTGTTCTAAATATTGATGGTTCATTTTTTTCTGAATGTGTCGGTTCTTCTAAAAAAGCACCTTCTTTATTTAGTCCAACAAATCCAATGTATGATCCTGAAAATCCTGAAAGTAGTGATTTAGCTACTAAAGCTGGGTCTCAAGTACAAAGTAAAGTTACTGATAAAGTTTTTAATTCAATATTTAGTGAATGTATGCTTGGGGGAATAACTCCTTTTGGTGGGAAGTTGTTTAAATTTGAAGCAAAGAGTGCTGTTTCTAAAGTTGCAAACTGGGTAACTGTAATTGCTGTAGTATATTTAGCTGTAGAATATCTAAATGATAATGAAACTACGATGACATATACTGTGACTTGTGGACCATGGGTTGCACCAAAAGGTGGGGATAATTGTGAATTATGTAATGATGCGAATACTCCTTGTTCTGAATATAGATGTAAGTCTTTAGGGGCTGCATGTGCATTAGTGAATGAAGGGTCAGAGAATGAAACTTGTGTTGCAATGAATGTCAATGATGTAAACTCGCCAATAATTAGTCCATTAAATTCAGTATTAAGAGAGCAAGAGTTTACTTATGATGAAATAACTGATCAAGGGAATCCTGGGTATGAGATTCAAGAAAAAATTAAAGCGTTTACTCCAGTGACTATAGGAATACAAACTGATGAGCCTGCACAGTGTAAATATTCAACACAGGGAGCATTGGATTTTAATGATATGAGTAGTTATTTAGGGTCAGAATATTATTTGTATAATCAAACTGGAACTTTCAGTCTAGGAAGTGAAGCTGCTGCGCCTGAAATTATTGCTGAGACTGGAGGAGTGTATAATATTTATATTAGATGTTCAGATGCTTTGGGGAATGCAAATGAGAGAGATTATTTTGTGAGATTTACTGTTGATGATAGTCCTGATTTAACGCCTGTTGAAATAAAATATACGTCGATAGATTCAGGATCATACATGCCTTTTGAAGTTGATGAAACAGAATTTAGTTTGTATACTAATGAACCTGCACAGTGTTTATGGGCGAGAAATGATACTGGTTATGAGTATATGGATGGGGAAATGAGTTGTGCTAGTTCTGGATTCCAACAAAGTTCAGTCTATTTTGGGACTTATGAATGTTCAACAACTTTGACTGGTGTGAGTGATGAAGAAATAAATAGCTATTTCTTTAGGTGCAAGGATAATGCTGGAAATATTAATGAAGATAGTTATGAATTCAAAACTAAGAAGACTGAAAATGAGTTAGTTGTTGATAGTGTTGAGCCTAGTGGAACAATTTATGATGAGACCATTGAAATATTAGTTGGAACTTCTGACGGTGCTGATAGTGGTGTTGCTCTCTGTGCATTCAGTCCGAATGATGTTGATTTTAATAGCATGGTTGTATTTGCAGAAACGAATAGTACTGAACATTCACAAACTTTGACTTTGAGTGAAGGGGAGTATACTTATTATGTTACTTGTCAAGATATTGCAGGGAATAGAGCATCAGGTGAGACTACATTTACAATAGAAGTTGATGAGGATATTGCACAGATTGAAAAATTGTATGTCGACGAGATTTATTCTGTTTTGACAATTGAGTTTGATGAAGAATTATTATGTGAAAGAGCTAGTGAAGCATTTACATATGGTGAAGGAATTTCAATGAATACTGGAAGTGAATATGAAACTGAATTTGATGTGGATTTTGATTCTTTAGAATATTATTTGATTTGTGAAGATAAGTATGAAAACTTTGGATCTTATTATATTGATTTGAGTACTTGGAGCTAGTATTTATGAATTATGCTGAGAATTTCTTTTCTAAATTTTTGTGCTCTTTCTAAGGAAGTTTTTGCTTTTGTTTGAAGAAGAATTTCACCCATTTCATAAGTAAATATTCCTCTTTTTCTTCTTTCAAAATAATATTCTTCTATGATTTCGTCTGCTTTTTGTTTGCCTAAAAGTTCTGCGGCATCATTTTCTGCTTCTAATAAATCTTCAATAAATTCTTTTTGTAATTTTTTTGTTAAATAAAAATAATGAACTAAAACATCGAATGTGACTAGATGAATTGATAAATCTGTTTTTATTTTTATTCCTTCATTTTCTAATAATGCTCTTGTCATATAGAACATGCTGTAATAACTTGCATTAACTACCCAAAGTAATCCATTAAAATTTGTGAAACCAAATTGTTTTTGTTTCTCTGGATTTGTTGTAATTTCAAATAATACTTTTGCTGATTCTATTGAATCTTCTGCATTTTTGAGAAAGAATTCTGTGAATCTTGGATTATTTTTTGTTTTGATGATTTCTCTATTTTGATAATCTATGATTCTTGTTTTGATTTCTTTAAGTGTTTTCTCTTCTAGCATTATAGTCTCCATTTTTTGATTAATCTATAAAATAATTCTGCTCCAAATAGAATAATATGTTTATTTAGTATTTCATTCATTATATTTTTTTCATCACGTTTTACAAGCATTTCTTGTATACTTTCAAAACTTATTACTCTTGTTTCAAATGGGAGATTATAATTTGAAGTAATATTATCTAAGAATTTTTCGTGAAATTCTATTTTATCATTATTATCAACAATCAAAAGAATATCAATATCTCTTGGCTTATTTGATTCAATTATTGAACCGAATAATAATAAAATAAAATTGTTTTCTTCTATTTTATTAATTACTTCCTCTGAAAATAAGGCTAAGTCCTTGTATTTTTTATTGGATAATAAATTTTCTTTTCTTTGATATTCTGAACTTATTAATAGTTCGTGGTTTGATTTATAATTAAGGTAAAGTTTCTTATGTTTATCTAATAGAATAATATTATTTTCAATTAATGATTTTATGGATCTATGTGCTAATGAAACATGCATATTTAAGATTCTTGCAATCTCTCTTATGGAATAAGTTTCAGTAATATGCCCTGTAAATATCTGCAAAATTTTTGCTGTTGTTTTGTTGATTAACATATGTTCACTTTTTAGTGTATATCTGTTCACTTTTTAGTATATAAATCTTTTGTTTAATATATTGATTTAAGTAATTGGAATTTTGACTGATAGTCCAAGACCTAGAAAATATTGGGCTGACTTAAAATCTAAACTTTTAATTGAAGGTTCTGAGTTGTCCGCAAATATCGGACAACTGAAATTGCTATCTTCAGATGGAAAATATTATCTTACTGATGTTGGTGATACTGAACAAATCTTGAGATTAATTCAATAAATTCCTAAAGAAAAAAAGAAATTAAAATAGTTTTTTGAAGAAAATCTTATAAACTTGTTTTGTTTTTGTTATAAAAATGAAAAGAGGGCAGTTATTAGGATTACCATTGATTTTAGTTTTTGGGTTAATTGTAGGTGCGTTTATTTTATTGTATGGTACTAAAATAATTTTGGATTTAACTTCTGAAGCTGATTATATTGAATTTTTAGATAATCTAAAAGATTTGGATAATAGTATTGATTTGTTTAGTAATTATGATATTGGAAGCGCTAAAGTTTATTCAATGTCTTTTTCTGAGGATGTTGAATCGGTTTGTTTTTATGATTCTTCGCAAACTTTAGATTGTAAATTAAATGGTGAGGATTGTGATGAAACTTTTGAAGCTACATTTGATTTAGTAAAAACATCACAGTTTAATGTTTATGTTTTTCCACAGGGTGTTTTTGATCAAACAAGATTAGAAATTAATGATTTTAAGACGATAAATGGAAATCCACAATGTGTTAGTAATGGACAAAGTATTGTTATAAGTGCTGGGAAGGATTATGTGGGAGTAGAGCACTATGCAAAATAAAGCGCAGATGTCTTCTAGTTTTAATTATATCTTTGCGATTATTATTGGTGGAATAATTTTTATGTTCTTTGTAGGGTTTGCATATAAATTCATGGGGTTTGGAGAAAGTATTGGGGCTGCAGGGTTAGTTAATTCTTTGAATGATGAATTTGCAGCATTTTCAGCGTCGGATTCTGCAGAAAAAACTTTATCTTTTAATAAAGAAAGTTCGTTTAGGGTTTATGAAGGGAAAGTTATTAGTAATGAACAAACTAAACAAATTGATCATATTGTTTATGCACCTTATCTTGTTGAAGGAAGAGAAATTTTAATTTCGACTAAATCTTTAGAATTACCTTATCGTGTTGGGAATGTTTTTTATGTTGATGATGGAAATACCTTATATATATTAGTGTATGATTCGAATACTGAAGAAGTTGTTGAAGAGTTGATTAATTCTTATAATTCTATTCCAACAAATTTACCAAAATATTCTGTTGATGTTAATGATATTAATGTAAATGTTCAGGATTTAATTGGTGCGTCAAATAATTATGATAATGTAAGATTTGTTTTCTTTACAAAATATGATTCTGTATTAAGTACTATTCAAAGTAATTTTAATGCCTATGAAATATTATATGTTATATCCTCTGAAGAAGATTATAGTTCTGGGTATGTTGTTTATCCAGATAGTTCTCAAGTTACTTACTTAAGTTATCCGTTATTGATTGGTGCAATGATTTCTGGGGATGCTTATATGTATAGTTATAATTATGATTTAGTTTTGGAAAAAGTGAGTAGAGTTTCAAATGTATATCTTGAGAAATCTAAATTATTAGAGACGAAATTGCCTGAATGTGAATATACTTTGATTAAATCTGCTTTAAGTTCGTATATGAGTATACTTGGGAATGATGGATATAGTGTCTATGTAACTAATATTGAGAATGTTGAAGAAGAAAATCAAAAATTAGGTGGTGATTGTCCTGAAGTTTACTAAAAAAGGGGAATTGCAAATGATGGAAACCATGATGGTTGCATTAGTTTTTATTATTGTACTTATGGTCGGGCTAGGATTCTTTTTCAAGTTTCAGTTGAGTAGTATTGAAGAAAAAGCTGATACTAGTTGTTTGTTATCGAATACAGTAATGTTATCCTCTATAACTTCTATGCCTGAAATTCAGTGTAGTGTTAATGCAAATAGAGAAGATTGTATTGATACAAGTAAATTATTAGTTTTTGATGCGTCGAGGATATATCAAGAATTTTTTAATGCGAATTGTGATCAAAAAGTTTATTTTGTTGAGCTTTATCCGAGTGTAACTAATGGGACTTGTACACAAAGTACTTATCCAGATTGTAGTTATTATTATTTTTTTGAAAATGATGTGGATTATACTTCAAAAGTTATTATCTCAACACCTGTTTCTTTGTATTATCCTTTAGATGAGAGCTATAAGTTTGGGAAGTTAGTTATCGAGGTGTTACAATGAAAAAAGGGCAGACTGAGATCATTGGATTCATGGTGATTATATTGTTATTATTTTTTGGATTAGTATTTTATTTTAGGTTTGCTAGTAATAGTGATTCAGATTTGACAGGTGAGGCAGAATTAAATTTAGAAGTGTCTAATCTATTGAATGTAATTAAGAAGCAAACTATTTGTGATGATGAAAATTTAGGGGATGCAATCAAAGCTTGTGCTGGGGATGGGTTTGCTTGTGGAGAGAATGCTTGTGATGTTGTCGAGAGAGAAGTTGCTGAAATCGTTTCTTTGAATGGTTGGGAAGAAGATGAATATATGTTTTATATTGGAGAAGAATTGTATTCGCCAAGCACGTGTACTGGGAATACTCTTGCTGATGATTATATAGTCGAAGGAATTGATGTAAGACTCCTTATTTGTTACTAATTAGTGGAATCCAATAGTGGTTGTATAGTGCTATAATTTAGGTGTTTGGGACATATTTCCTTTGTTATTCTAATAAAGAGTGAAAATATTTTGTATAGATTACTCCTCTAGATGAAAAATCTAAGCCTCTATTGTATTGAATTTGGCTCTTTTAGCCTTAATCTATGTTCTGGAGTAGATGAATGTTTATAAATCTTCCAGAAAGAAATAGAGTAAAGATTTATGATAAAAGTGACTTTGATAAAAACAGTGATGACGTTACACGCAGAATAAATTTGCGAAAGGAAATAAATCTATTATCAATCACACACAGGGAGGTGTTGTGTAAAAATGCAAGAAAAATTTATAAGAAAAACAATTAAAAGAATTGCCGCTATAGGAACCGGTGTTGCAATGGTAGGAGCAACAATGACAGGAGCTATGGCTTTAGATTTGGCAGAATATCCATCCCCATTCGTTGTAGGCGGTGTCTATGACTCAACTAATGTATTAGTTGTTGGAGATGATGCAGACGCAGCAGATACTTTAGGTATCGCAGATATTACTAGTGGTTTACAATTTGAATCAAAAGTCGCAGTTGAATCAGATTCTACATCAGTAAGTGTTACTGGTGGTGTAACTGACACTGTTCCTTTAGGATTAGGATTGACTAACACCAGTTTATTTGATACAACAATGCAAGATGATGATGTAGCAAATTTATTTGATGGAACAATAACATTCCAAAGTAAAGAATATGATACATCTGAAGAATTGCAAATGGTTAGTAGAGTGAATCCAGTTATTGGAACAAGTTTGACTAGTTCTGATGATGATTATAAGTCAGATGTATATTTGGAAGTTAATAATAGAGATGTAATCAAATTTGCTTACAAGTTTGATGAATCTATAAACTTGTCTTTAGCAACTTCATCAGACCCTTTAAACATTGAATTTTTAGGTAATCCTTTGAAGGTTACTAGTGTACCAAGTACTCATGATAGGTTTACTGCTTATGTTGGAGAAGAACACTACTTAAGTGCTGGTGAAAGTTTTAGTATTGAAATTGATGGTGAAACAAAGACAATTACATTGCAAGATGTTTCTTCAACTTCTGCAGTTGTTGATGTTGATGGAACCAGTAAAATTATTACTGATGGATCAACCTCAACTGTAAATGGTGTAGAAATTACTGTTGATGATGTATTCAGTAGAACTGAAAGAGCAGAATCTTCAGCAAACATCATTGTAGGAGTGCAATCTGCTGAAACGTATCTTGATGGAGATGCTTTTATTGGTGAAAGTACTGATGAACCAAATTGGGTTTGGAACTTAGAAGGTTTAGCTACTAAAGGTACTGCACAAAACTTCTCTATTGAAAACGACTTTGTTTACGATGATGAAGATGATGCAGTTGCAGTTGGGTCATGTATAGATTTACCAAACGACTATGTGCAAATTTGCTTTGATAGTTTGAGTGTAGCTGCTGAAGATTATGCAACTTATACCTTTGAAATTGATACGGAAGATCTTTCATTGCCTATTGGTACTGGAAATGAATCTGTAAAGGTTGTAAGATTGGCAACTACTGTTAGTGAAGGTATCGAATTGTTGGCATATAGTTCTACTAATGTAAGTTCTAATGACAATGTAACTAGTACTGTAAGAGTTAAGGAAGTCTGGTTATATACTGGAAGTTCTGGTGCTGGTGAAGAGATGGGAGATGCTGCTGGTTCATTGTTAGTTAATAACAAGTGGATTGGTGTGTTCTATAAAGATTCAGCTGATTCTAAGGTAAAGTTGTATGGACAAGTCAACGCTTCAGCTTCAGGTGTTGAAATCTTGAGGATAAACTATGGGAATACTAAAGACACAAATATTCAATTAGAAACTGTTGGATATAAGGCTATGACTTCTGGTCAGGGAACTGAAATTAACTTGAGTCTTGATATTATTGGTGATTCTACCTCTGGTGATCTCTGGGAAGGTTACGATGATATTAAGATGAATTGGGGTTTAACTGCTGCTAATGGTTCCTTTGATAGTTTAGGGGACACAGCTGCTACTGAAGAAGGTAGTGAGTTAACTTGGGGTAATCAATCTGCACTCAATATTGGAGCAAAAGATGAAGACCATAGAACTGCTTATGGTATTATCATCAGTGATCCAAAGAGTTCTTCCAGTTCGGATAAGGTTGTATTGAGTATTCCACAAGACCAAGTAAAAGCAAACATCGTAATTAAAGGAACAAGTTCAACTGTTTCTAGTGGAGATGTAACATACGTTCCAGTACAAGTTACACCTGTAACCAAGTTTGCTTCAGAAGTATCAAGTGCAAGTGCTTACAACTTAATCCTTGTAGGTGGACCATGTGCTAACGCATTGGTTGAAGACTTGTTTGATATGACTTGTGAAAGTTGGGCTTACGCAGAAGGTGAAGCTGTAATTAAATTAGCTGAAAATGGAGACAAAGTAGCAATGTTAGTAGCTGGTACTTCCGGTGAAGACACAAGAAGAGCTGCAAAAGCTTTATTGAGCTATAGTGATTACGACTTTAGTGGTTCCGAAGTTATGGTTAGTGGAACTAGTCTAGAAGACATTAACGTAGAAGCTATCTAAGGCTAAAACCTTTTTATTTTTTTATTTTTTTAGAAAACCTTTTTAATTCTAAGATTTTTTCTATTGTTTATGAGAAGGTATAGAACTAGAGAAGAGATTGCTGAAAGAAAGAAGAAGATATTTACTGTTGTTATTGGGTTGTTTTTTATATTTATCATGGTTATGAGTGCTTTGTATTATGGGTTAGATGATACTGAAAAAGTTGTTTATAATGATTTGAAGTTTGTAAATACTGGGCAAGGATGGGTTGCTTATAATAGCAAGGATAAAATTATTATTTGGACTGATCCTTCAGAATTAGAAAATTATAATGTGGATATATCTGGGTTTGAAAGTTTGACTAAGATTTATTTGAGTATTAATCCAGAAGAGAATGTAAAATATGCTATTAATGATTTGTATAATAATTTTGAGTTCGAACAGATTTCATTAGCTTGTTATGAGGATAATGAGCTTTGTAGTGATATGGTTTTGAAAACCTGTGAGGATGCAACTCCCTATATTGGGGTAATTATTTTAAGAGAAGCAAATGAAACCAAAGTTAGTTTAGATGGAAATTGTTTGATTATTGAAGGTCAAGATTTATTAAAAATTGTGGATGGAGTGGTAGTAGAAAATGAAGGACAATAATTTATCTTATGTTATATTAGTTTTAGTAGGATTATTATTAGGGTTTGGGGTGTTTATTTTTTTGAATGAACCTGAGACTTATGTAGAAAATAATTATGTTTATAGTAATGGTCAAGAGTTGTTTAATGTGACTGTTGTTAGTGCAAATGAATCTTATGTTCAGTTATATGTTGGGGATGATGAAACACCTTATTTAATTGCATTAAGGAATGATCCAGCATCATTAGAAGATATTGTTGTTGAAGGAGTATTGAATACAAGAATTTTCAATGATGAACAGATTTGGTTGACAATTAATCCTAATGCGAATCTTACTGGGAAAACTACTGTAGCTGTGCTTGAAGTGGATAAAATCATTGATAATGAAAATCTTTATGGGATTCCTGCAAATGCGGCTATGACCATGGAGAATGAATATAATTATCCAGTTAAGTCTTGTTATGATGGAACTGATAAGTCAACAGTAATATTCTTTACTTTGGGGTCTGAAACGAAAGTATATACTGATGAGTATTGTATCATTATTGTTGGTACAACTGAAAATGAAATTATCAGAGCTGCAGATAGGTTTGTATTGACTTTGCTTGGAGTAATGCAGGCTTAATTTTTTACTATTAATGGTAGTTTTAAATTAATTTTATTTCTTTTTTTAAAATTGAATATAGAAATTCCTATTATTTTACCATTTTTTTCACTTCTTCTTTCGAAAATATCATTTTCTAATTCATTAAAATAAGATTTTTGTTTTTTTCCAATTCTTAACTCTAGATAATCTCCTTTTTTATCATAATAAATATTTAGATTTTCTTTCATTTTTGAATGCTCCTGACAAAGAAAGCTGTAATAATAAATCCTTTGTCTTTTAAATATTTTACTGCAATAAACAAATATCTATTTTTTTCTTTAATATATTTATAATAAAATTTAATTCTCTTATCATATTTACTTTCTTTGATTATATAACTCTTTTGAATTACTAATTTTATTTCTTCTTCTTTATTTGAAAGTTCTGGATGTTCATTAATAATATGTTTCCATCTTTCTTTT
>Ga0208245_1002076_pt1 | contig 10870 bp, 12 predicted proteins | sample RifOxyC1_FD_184035 | JGI IMG/M metagenome (GOLD analysis project Ga0208245, IMG submission 184035) | Soil microbial communities from Rifle, Colorado - Rifle Oxygen_injection C1 (SPAdes) | ecosystem: Environmental > Terrestrial > Deep subsurface > Rock core/Sediment | place: Rifle, Colorado... | reverse complement strand
TGCAGCCTTACATAACTCTTGAGCTTTAATACTGTAGTCATCCAAAGCATTTTTTTTCGAATCGGATAATATTGCTGGAGTTATTTTTTCGTACTTTTCACCGGTTCGTCTGAGACTGCTTAAGGCTATTCCATCGTAGTTTTTGATAGTGCATAAGGTAGTCAGCCTGGTGGTGACGAGGTCTGGAAAGGTAGTGGGGGATGATTCTTGTTTTTTTAAGAGTAAGTTTCCAACGCTTGAAAGGCCGAGAATACTTACTATGGAGAGAAGGACGGCCGTGACAATATTTCTCTTCATGGCTTTATCTTATTACAGCGGAAGGTCGTAGTCTATTTAGCCAGTAATTTTTGATGGATTGTTTTAAGTTGCTAAAAACCAATAATAAGAATGAACACAGTGATATTGAAGCCAAATTAAGCTGATTTTTGCGTTTTTGTTGCGGGGACTCTATGAAATCAGAACCTATTTTCTATCGTAACCTGTTCTTGTTTAAAGAGAAGATTTAGTCTCCCTCTTTGGTTCTTTTTCCCAAGAATAATCTGCGTTTAATTGTTTGGGCTGACTTGGCAGCTGATTCCTTACCCAATAACTTGTATACCGTCTGGCGTTCTTCCCCGATAAGTTTTGTATGTTCAGCATCATCATCAATCAGGGTTGGGTGCCTGATATCTATGAGATATTTGATTACTGCGTTTTCACCACCCGCTTGATAGGCATGAAATGCCTGGACTTTTTCAGCCCCCTGAAGGTCAAAAGTTAGGCACATGAGGTCAAAAGTGTTTTTTATTTCCATTTTCGGCATGGTACAAATTATAATCCTAGAACCTTAAGAAACAAAAAATCCGCCTATTAAAGCGGATTTTTAAAATGTGTTGCGGGGCCGGGAGTCGCGCCCGGTCTGGAAGATTATGCTGATCTGACTTGTGTTACCACAAGAGTCGGACTATATCATCACCCTTCTTTGCATTAAGCTTCGAAGGGGCTTGGCGTGTAGTCTCTACGGACTCGCCCCAAAAAGGGGATTGCCTCGGTATTTTCCTTGACGCATTTAAGAATCTCACTTAAATTAACCATTTTGGGTGGTTCAAGGGTGTTCACCGATATAGCCAAGTTTGCTTGGTCGTATTACTACGAAGAGGGCCCATACTACTAGCCTTCCGTGCAGCTCTACACTACCCCGCACGTTTTAAAAGAACGAGGTTATTTTAACAGTATTTCAGGGGTGGGTAAATGCACAACTTATCCACAAGTGTGTTTGGGTCTGAACAGGGCCTTTTTTTGAATGAATGTCCTGTAGTTTTGTGAGCGAATTATTCCAGAAATGAGGTGGCGTACATGATGAGAATGCCGACAGCAAATACGGTAAAAGAGGTGAAGGATTTTTGCAGATTAGTTTCTTTGCGCAGTTCTGGTAACAGATCTGAAGCTGAAATATAGATAAAGCCGCCAGCGGCAAACGGAATGAGATAAGGAAGAAAGTAATGAACGTGGGTGTCGAGAGCAAACCCCACGATAACTCCCAAGAGAGAGATGGTGGCGACGGCAAAATTGGCCAACAGAGCTTTGGTGCGGCTGAAGCCGGAATACATCAGAACTCCAAAATCACCAATTTCCTGGGGAATTTCATGAAGGGCCACGGCAATGGTGGAAATAATCCCCAGTCGGGGATCGGCGATGAAAGTGGCGGCGATGATGAGGCCGTCGATAAAGTTATGAATACCGTCTCCGACCAGGTTCATATAACCGAAAGTGTGAACGTCACAATGGCCATGGTGGCAGTGGCGCCAATGGAATATCTTTTCGATGACAAAGAAAAGGACGTAGGACAGCAGGACGGTGGAAAATAAGGCAGATGAAGGCAGAAGTTCGGCAGCCTCGGGAAGTAAATGAATAAAAGCTCCGCCCATTAAGGCCCCCGCAGACAGAGAAACTAAAAGCAGTAGGCTATCCTTGAGCTTTTTGGGATCGACTGAAAGCGTAATAATGCCGGCAAGCGAACCGCAGCTGATGATGAAGGCGGAAAGTAAGGCTTGGAAGAAAATACTCATGGTTTATTGACAATTTTGGCAAAGGCCAAAGAATTCTAAGTGATGGGTGTTGATTTTGAACTTTTGGGCGGAAGCTGAGGTTTGAGCGGTTTGCTCGATGTTCTCAGGGAAGGAGATGTCGATAATTTTTTTACAGTTGGTGCAGATCAGATGATGGTGATGATCACGGTCGGCTGATTCGTAACGAAGCGTGCGGTCAGTGAATAAGACCGGTTTAATAAGACCCTGGGCAACCATGGAGGTGAGTTGGCGATAAATGGTGGTTTTATTAACCGGAACTTTTTGCAAAAGATCTTCAGCTGAAACCGGAAGGGGAGTGTTTTTAAGCAGCTTGAGCAGTTGGGAGCGGGTTTGGGTCAGGCGGTATTTATTCATGCGCTTTATATTATTGCAACTTAGTTGCAAAAGTCAAGAAACCGTAATGGGAGTTATAATTAGGGCATGGAATGGGACAAAACACTACAACTGGCTGAGAAATTATTAGAAACCGACAGTTCGGTGGTGGGAGAAAAGTGGTGGAACAGTCGAGCCAAGCGTTATTATGAGTGGATTTTGGGTGCAGCTATGTTAGTGCCAGCATTGAGTGTAGCAATGTTTGGGGCGGTTCCAGTGTGGTGCGGTGACAGGAAAAATCCGTTTGTGGCATTAAGAAGGGTGCATCCCGGGATGGGGGAGTTGAAAATCCTGAAAGTGCGAAGTATGCACGAGGGATCGGAGAAATTGGAGGCTGATTTACCGCCGACAATTTTATTAAAAAATGGTTATGATCCCAGAGTCACTCCTGTAGGAAGGTATCTGAGGCGCTTTAGTGTGGATGAATTACCTCAGGTGTTGAACGTGGTAAATGGAGATTTGGCGCTCGTAGGTGCAAGGCATTGGAGTCCCAGGGAATGGGATACAATGATCGAGCCAAATTTGGACAAAGATCCTTTCAAAAGTTTGATTGGGCATTATAAAAACGGTTTGTCGTGGGGGGTGGTAGGGCTGGGGTGTGTACTATATCGAGACGGAGTGGATATGGAGAGAAGGTGTGAACTGGAGTTGATGTATGCGAATAGGGCTAGTTTTGTTGGAGATTGGAGAATAATCAGACATATGGTAGCAAGTGGGGTGCTAATGCGGGGAAAATGAGATTTATACCACTGCCATTTTGTTGCCAATTTTTCCGGTGTGCTATAAATTAAACGTGGGTGAAGAAAAATATGATGTGAGTGAGATTGAGAGGAAGGCGGCAAAGTACCATGGGTTAGACTGGGACGGATTACCTGTTAGAGACAGAAGAGATATTAGGGAGCTTAGTAAGGGAATTGTGGAAAATCCGGCCAGTGCCGATGATAAAGGTAGATTAATCGAAAAAGTTAGGCGACGGTTGAGAGATTTCTTTAACGGATCAGAGGTGTTGAATACGGATGTAGACTTGGATGCAGTAAAAAATGAGATGAGGGCCAAAGGCAAGCTGAGAGCAGCGGAGGCGCTGGAACAAAAAGCTCGAGATCGAGTGCTGGGTAAAAAGGGGGATTAAATTGAATATTTGTGCTATAATAAGGCCATAATTCATAAACCTGATGATTCGGAGGGTTGGAACCGAGTCTGATAAAGGGCTGGCTAAATACCAGACGGAGGCAAAACCGTAAAGTGTCGCAACAAGTGTCGTAATTAACGGAGCTTGTCAAAAGTTATTTTGATGACGTTCCTGGTTTCGGCCAGGATTTTTATTTTTTAAAACATGAAGGAAAATAAATTACAGTTTGGAACTGAGGCCCTGAGCTTTTTTGACGGCCAGGGTTTAGTTTGGGTGCTTTCGTGAGAATGGGTGCGGAGTTTTTCAGGTCAGAGCTTTGGATTTGATGAATCCGAAACAGAGGACAATTTTAGAAGACCAGCTGTTTTCGGCAGCTTGCGTCGGATTTAAGCGGATGCCGACAGTGGATTTCAGGGCGGATGTGGCCTTGCATGTAAGAGATGGAGTACTGTATGTAATCTTAAAAAATGAAACGGCTGTGGGGTTTGCGGTGATGAAGGATTTTCCGGAGGTGAACGGCACTTATATTTCGGGAGTTGTGAAGGGAGAGGGGACGCCATCCGGAATTGTGGAGCGGATTGTGGCGCAACATGCGAAAAAGTTTGGAGTGGTGGCCGTGAGGACCCAAAATGATCGGGTAGTGGAAATAATGAAGAATGTTTGCTGCGAAGTGGTGCCGGTTGATAGGGAAGCAGGAGTAGGGGAAATGGAGGTATTGAGACATATGGGGTTAGTGTCAGATAAAGTTCGGGAAAACATGATTGTAATGGGCCATTACGGAGACGCTCCAATGATTGGTGTGGGTGAGAGAAGAAGGAGTAATAATGAATTGGTGCGAAAAGCTACGGACAGATTGAATTATCAACAGGGTGACGCACTGTTATTGGTGGGTTATGTAAGGTGATACAATGAAAAATATGAATAAAAAGAGAATATTAACCGGGGACCGGCCAACCGGGAAATTGCATCTGGGACATTTGGTGGGCAGTTTGCAGAACAGAGTGAAGTTACAAGATGAATATGAGCAATTTGTAATGATTGCCGACGTACAGGCCCTGACAGACAATTTTGAAAATCCACAAAAAGTCAGGGATAACATCAAAGAATTGGTGTTGGACTATCTGGCGGTGGGTATTGATCCGGCTAAAACTACGATTTTAATTCAGTCTCAAATTCCGGAAATTGCTGAATTGACAGTGTTTTATATGAATTTGGTGACACTGGAAAGAGTGTTACGAAATCCGACCGTAAAAGATGAAATAAAGCAAAAGGGGTATGGGAAAAATATTCCGGCGGGATTTGCTATGTATCCGGTGTCACAAGCGGCAGACATCACAGCCTTTGCGGCCAACTTAGTGCCGGTGGGGGAAGACCAATTGCCCATGATTGAGCAAACCAGGGAAATAGTGAGAAGATTCAATTCTTTGTACGGGGAAACTCTGGTAGAGCCAGAGGCGTTGGTAGGACAGGTGAGAAGGCTTCCGGGAACAGATGGTCAGTCCAAAATGGGTAAAAGCTTGGGAAATTGTATTTATATTTCGGATGATGAAAAAACGGTGACAAAAAAAGTGATGGGAATGTATACGGACCCCGCTAGAGTTCATCCGACTGATCCGGGGAATCCGGATGGGAATCCGGTATTTATTTATCATGAAGTGTTTAATCCGGATAAGGCAGAAGTGGAAGATTTCAAAAATAGGTATCGGGAAGGAAAGATTGGTGATGTGGAAATAAAGAAAAGATTAGCTTTGGTAATTAACCAGATGCTGGAGCCGATGAGGGTCCGAAGAAGTGAGTTTGAAAATAAGTCTGAGGAGCTACATGGAATTTTGAAGACTGGGACTGATAAGGCCAGGGAAGCGGCTAAAGCAACCATGGTCCAGGTTAGGAAAGCCATGAAAATTGACTATGAATAAAAGAGGGGAAACGGTAAAACAAGTGGAGGTATAATTGGACGATGATAACGATTGACGACTTTTCAAAAATTGAAATTCGGGTGGGGGAGGTGGTGGAGGCAGTTGATGTAGAAAAAAGTAGTAAGTTAATTAAGTTAACCGTAGATTTCTTGAGTGAAAAGAGGACGATTTTTACCGGAGTGAGGACATATGGTTATACCCCGGCTGATTTTTTGAATAGGAGATTTTTGTTTGTGACTAATTTAGAACCAAAAAAAATGGCAGGAGAGGAAAGCCAGGGAATGATCCTGGCTGTGGATGGGTTAGAGTTGCCCTTTGGGGAGCACGGAGCGGCGAAGCCTTTGTTTATTAGTGCGGAAGGATTGCCGGTGGGGGCAAAGGTGAGATAAGGGTGTATGGATAGTCAAGAGACGGGTGAAGGTATGGTGAATTCGGAAAAATGGAAGAAGTTTATTAAAGGATTGGAGTTAATGGGAGAAGCAAAATCAGCCATTAATAGAAACTTAGGTCAGGGCTATAACTATGAGGCCGTGGAAAGAGAGATTGTTGATATTTATTCAGGCGACAGGCAGGCGGCCGCAATGCTAATAAGGTCAGCAAAATTGTTTGACATCTATTGGCAGGCAATAGATGGTGAATGGCAAAGGCGAACCGGGTCGTCTGGAACGGTGGGCGATAAAATCGAGGGGGACATAGCGGCCAAATTTTATGAGGATGTAGTGGGGATGACGCCAAAAGGGGGAGTAATGCTTGAGAGGACTGATATAACGATTCATATGAGTTTGTCTGGAGAGGAAGATTTTAAAAATTTAGTCAACAAAGATTTAAAGACCGGAAAGACATTGCCGCAATCTACACTTGGCAGGTTGGGGGGAATTAAGCTAGGTATAACAACGAAGGAAGGAAAGAAAGGAATGTTGACTGCTCAAAAAAGAATGTTAGGGGAGAAGCGTAATGTGCCAATACATGAAAGAGAGCACTTGGTTCAGGAAATTTTTACTAGATGTAATTTGATAAATTGGGGAAGGGAAAAAACTTCCAATTCAAATCGACACTACGCCCAATTGGCTGTTGAGGCGACAGGGGCTGCAGATCCGAACGAGCTCTTAGCAGCTGTGAATTTGACGGTAAATGCTGGCCAAGCAGGTAGTGGACTATATGACGAAATAATGGTGGGTGAAAGAGCGGCAATTATTTCTGAAGGATTGAGTTTGGATTCCGAGTCATTAATAACGTATTTGAGTAGGGATTATGGTTGTGGATTTGTGGAGATGGGATTTGAAAAGTACTTAAATGTGCTGAAACAAAATGGCAGGTTAGAAGCATGGCAGGCTAGTGAACATAGAGGGAAAGCTGATGAATTGATGGCAACTCTAATTGAGGATAATTTAGAAAGACTAAAAAAGGGAGCAGGAGTCGAAGATAATTTGGTTCGGATTTATGGGGATAGAAACAAAGTTAGGGGAATGTTGGAGTTTGTACCCTTGCGATATTGGCCGGTGGTGGAAAGAATGCTTATGAAGTATGGGTCTGAGTACCGGTAGAAGAATTGGGAGTATTAGTATAGAATGTGTCAGCATGAACGCGAAGCAAAAAACTGAGAGTAATAAACAAAATGGGGGAAAGAGAAAACTACCGATTAAGGGAGTCATAATTCAGATGCGGTTTGATTTCCAAAAATTGCTGTGGGTACTGGTAGTTCTTTTGATGGGGTTGTCACTACTGGAACTGTGGAATAGCGGGGAACAGGCCAGCCATGAAGTGCAGCTGTCACAGATGTTGGAGGACATAAAACAGGGCAAGATTAATAAAGTCGAGGTATACACCGACAAATTGGCCTTGTTTTATACCGACAAAGAAGGAGAAATATTTACTTCGCGAAAAGAATTGAATGAAAGCTTCACAGAAATATTAGACAGAGCAAACATTGATCCGACCAAAATTAATTATGTGATTAAGGACCAAACATTGGGTCAATTGGTAGCGGCCGTATTGCCGTCGGTTATTGGTACCGGAGTAGTCCTGTTGGTGCTTTTGTACATGTTTCGCCAGGCAAGAGGAGCTCAGGATTCAGTATTTTCGTTTGGTCAATCTCGGGCAAAACTGTTTGACAAAGGCAAGCAGTCGGTAACTTTTAACGATGTAGCCGGAGTGGATGAAGCCAAAAGAGAATTGGAAGAAGTGGTGGACTTTTTGAAGAATCCGGCAAAATACAAGGCAGTGGGAGCCAGAACTCCCAAAGGAGTACTTTTGGTGGGACCTTCCGGAGTAGGAAAAACTTTGTTGGCCAGAGCGGTGGCAGGTGAAGCGGCGGTGCCGTTTTATTCGATGGCGGGATCAGAGTTTATGGAAATGCTGGTGGGTGTCGGGTCGGCCCGGGTGCGGGATTTGTTTGCGACAGCTAAGAAGGCGGCTCCGTGCATTATTTTTATTGATGAAATCGATGCAATCGGCAGACAGAGGGGATTCGGAATTATGGGGGGGCACGATGAAAGGGAGCAAACACTGAATCAAATTTTGGTAGAGATGGATGGGTTTACCCAGAACGATAATGTGGTAGTACTGGCGGCGACCAACAGGGGAGACCTGCTTGATCCGGCTCTACTTCGTCCAGGTCGATTTGACAGAAGAGTGGTGGTGGATTTGCCAGACATTGAAGGGAGAAAGGCAATTCTACTTATCTACGCTAAAAACAAACCCATTGAAAAAGGGACCAACTGGGAAGCAGTTGCAAAAAGAACAGTAGGTTTTTCCGGTGCGGATTTGGAAAATATGCTTAACGAGGCAGCTATTGATGTAGCCAGACAAGGTCATAAAGAAATAACCATGAAAGACGTCGAAGAGGCGGCGACAAAGGTGAAGCTGGGGCCGCAAAAGAAACGGATCCAAACCGAGGAAGACCGGAGAATGACCGCATATCACGAAGTAGGACACGCGATAGTCAACTGGGCCCAACCGGGTTTAGATCCAGTACACAGAATTTCCATTGTGTCTCGGGGAATGACACTTGGACATACGCTGGTTCCACCGGCGGCTGATCGGGTGCATGAGACTAAAAAACGGTTGATTGCCCAAATAGCCATGGCTTTGGGAGGACGAGCGGCTGAAGAGATGGTGTTTGATGAAATGACTACCGGTGCGTCTTCAGATATTGATCATGCGACAAGTATTGCCAGAAATATGGTGATGGAATTTGGAATGAGCGAATTGGGTCCGGTTAACTATGGACCAGAAAGAGATGTAGCGGAGTGGGGAAAGATGTATTACGAGCAGCAACAGATTTCCCAGGATATGCAAGCAAAAATTGATGTTGAGGTGAAGCGTTTGGTGGATGAGGGGTACACTCAGGCGGTAAAGATCTTGAAAAAATATCGCAAAAAAATGGATGAAGTGTCGGCTAAAATTTTGGAGATTGAGAACATGGATGGCGATGAGTTTGCGGAAATGATGAAGAGTTGAACATGTCAAGCGCAATGAGTAACAATAATAACTCGACCTCGTATGACAGTAAATATTACTCTAACAACAACGTGGCGTACGTTGATGGGTATAGCCTGGAAGAACGAAGGCGGAAATATGCCGATGTTATTGCTAACATTTGTGAATTTATGTTTTTTCCTTGGATTGACTTGGGTTGTGGCCCTGGGTTTTTAGTGCAAATTTTAAGGGATATGGGTCGGGAAGCTTATGGGTGTGACTTTTCGGAAGTGGCCATAAAGAAATTGTCGGATTTAAAAACCAGGCGATTTTTAAAGTCGGCTGACTTAAGAGAATTACCATACACAGATAGTCAGTTTCGGTCTAGCTCGTCGTTTCACGTACTTGAGCACATCGAAGAAAAATATATTGAGAAAGTAGTCATGGGGATTGTAAGGATTACGAAAAGTAGATTCTATGGAATTATTCCTACGGTCGACGGGATTTGTGAAAGGGATAATATTATTAGAAAAAGAATTTATGAGGATGTTACCCACAGGACAATAAAGAATAGGGTGTGGTGGGCGGACAAGTTTACTAAGCATGGTTGGGTTGAGAATGTGGAATTGGAAAAAAAGTTTGACAGAAAACAGTATGGGTGGGTCTTTGTCTTTGATGCTGTACAGACTGGAAATATAAGCATTTAGGTTTTTGTTGACCGGTGATTTAATAACAGTTAGAAATTGACGAGGCATGGTAAAGATTGAGTGGTAAAATTTGGAAGTGAATAAATTATTGTTAATCGATGGGAATGCGGTATTACATAGGGCGTATTATGCAATGCCGGACTGGAGAAACCGGTCAGGTGAAGCAACTGCCGGGGTGTATGGATTCCTGTCGATGCTTCTAAATGCTATCGAGAAGTTGGCGCCGACTCATTTGGTGGTGGTATTTGACACTCCGGAGCCGACTTTTAGACACGTAATGTATGTGGGGTATCAGTCGGGAAGGGAAAAGGAGAGACAAGTGTCGGAAGATATTTGGGGACAAGTAGAGAAGCTGAAGTTGGTATTTGAAAAGATGAACGTGCCAGTGTTTACCGTTGCGGGCTTTGAGGCGGATGATGTAATCGGAACATTGGGTGTTCAAGCGTCGGTTACCGATGAGTTTGAAGTGGTTATTATTACTGGTGACAGAGATCTGATGCAGCTGGTGAATGACAAAGTTAGTTTGTATATGCCAAGGAAGGGGTTGTCAGATACCGAGCTGGTTGACAAAGGCAATGTCGTGGAAAGAATGGGAGTTAACCCGGATCAAATAATTGATTACAAGGCGCTGGTGGGAGATTCCTCGGACAACTATCCGGGAGTGCCAGGAATCGGACCTAAAACTGCCATCGACTTGATTCGGAGTTATGCCAGCTTTTCGAATATTTATAACAATTTGGAAAAAATTAAAGAATCAGTCAAATTGAAACTGGCGGATGGATATGAAGCGGGAAAACTGTCCGAACAATTGGCCACGATCAGAACTGATGTGCCGGTTACATTAAAGACGGATGAGTGCGTATTGCCAGCTTCACAAAAAATTACGGAGGTTTTACAGGAGTTGGGGTACAAGAGTTTAATTAAACGAATTGGAGGAAAAGTATCCGATAAAGATGATAACCAAACTACTCTCTTTGAGTAATCTGGATGTATATAACCAGTGGGTGAGGTTGCAGGTGTATCCGGAAGGAGCGCGAATATTAGGACATATCCTGGGAACAGATATTAAATTGATTTTTGTGGATGAGGCAAGAAATAAACAAGGAAAGCTGCTTTTGCAGTGGTGGAAAACAAATCCAAAGGAGAAATGCAGTAAAATGCTCTTATGAGAGTAGCTTTGGTACACGACTATTTAAAAGAACCGGGAGGCGCAGAAGCGGTGTTGTTAATGTTAAAGGAAATGTATCCCGAAGCCGATGT
>Ga0208245_1002074_pt1 | contig 10876 bp, 19 predicted proteins | sample RifOxyC1_FD_184035 | JGI IMG/M metagenome (GOLD analysis project Ga0208245, IMG submission 184035) | Soil microbial communities from Rifle, Colorado - Rifle Oxygen_injection C1 (SPAdes) | ecosystem: Environmental > Terrestrial > Deep subsurface > Rock core/Sediment | place: Rifle, Colorado... | reverse complement strand
CTAGCCCACCTAAAAGCTTCGTCTTTCGAAGCGTGTACGTCAGCTCCGTGCTCAAGAAGAAGTTTTACTACTTCAAGGTGCCCATTTCTACTAGCCCACCTAAAAGCTTCGTCTTTCAAAGCGTGTACGTCAGCTCCGTGCTCAAGAAGAAGTTTTACTATTTCAAGGTGCCCACCATAACTAGCCAGTCTAAGAGCATAGTCTTCTTGAGCGTGTACGTCGGCTCCGTTCTCAAGAAGAAGTTTTACTACTTCAAGGAGCCCATTTCTACTAGCCCACCTAAGAGTCTCTTCTTCACAAGCGTGTATGTCAGCTCCGTGCTCAAGAAGAAGTTTTACTACTTCAAGATGTCCATTATTACTAGCCCACCTAAGAGTCTCTTCTTCACAAGCGTGTATGTCAGCTCCGTGCTCAAGAAGAAGTTTTACTACTTCAAGATGTCCATTATTACTAGCCCACCTAAGAGTCTCTTCTTCACAAGCGTGTATGTCAGCTCCGTGCTCAAGAAGAAGTTTTACTACTTCAAGATGTCCATTATTACTAGCCCACCTAAGAGCCTTGTCTTTTTGAGTGTGTACGTCGGCTCCCTCTTGAATCAATCTTTCCACTACCTTGGCAGTAATTTTTTCTTTTTTCCCAAGAATAACCCTGGAAGCCCGCCACTTCTCAGGCTCTTTTTCAGGGTCTAGCACCATTTCTGCGTCGGTAGGAATGGTAACTTTTCTGAGCCACGGGCCATGATATAAGAAAGCTAGAATATCTTCCCTAGCAAAGTAAATTCCCCCTGGACAACAAGAACCTTCCTTCTTGAAAGGAATAGGGTCTACGTTCAAGCCTGTCTTGAATTGTAAACCGTGGTGACGTTCGTTTGAGTTGAGAATCTTGTAGAAATTCATGAAAAGTCCTTCTTGTTTTTATTCTCTTTTTTTAGGAAAGCTTTTCTTTTTGGGGACTATAAGGGTTTTCCCTCTTTGTTTTGCTCCAGATTCAAAAAAAGCACACCTAAAAGCATATTGTGACTCTGGAGTTACCGTGCAAGCATATTCAACTAGTTTGTGCTCTCCAAAAAATACGCGAGCCCCTTCTGGGCAGTCGACCGTACATTTGAAGGCCCCCTCCTCCTCTCTTAATAGCTTGCATTCACCACAACACCTTTGTCATCCTCCCCTGGAGGCTTGTCTGTAGATATCAAACTTTGTTTTTCTCCTCTATTTCTTTTAACCTCTTGTTTGCCCATTTTACACATTCTTCTACAGTATCAAATTCCGCGTCAACTTCTTCCGGAGTTATTGGGTCGGTTACAGAAAATTCCTGATCATAATCCCAGGCCCAGAATACAAACCATTTTTTAAGTTTGTTATGTTTACTTATATCGTAATCTATATATAGAGCTCCATATTTTGGATGCTTATATGCCCAACCTGTTGGTGTTAAATCCTCTACTGTTACAATATCTTTCCTTGTTGTTTTTTTCATTTTTTTAATTCCTCTTTTTTGTTGTTTTCCTTTTTTAATCTTACTTTCTAGCGCGCTAAAAAAATAAGTACCCAACAAAACTTCCAATCACAAAACAGAATAGCGAGAAAGATAATAGAGTACAAATATAGCCTAAAGCGGTACCAAGTTTTAATTTGCCATAGTAGTTAAAAGTACTGGACAATATTCCGATTACGGGAATTAAAAACAACCATACAAAAACTATTGTTAAAAATGATGACATTGATTACTCTTTTCTTTTCTAGATTTTTTCAGCGGTTAAGAAACTTCTTAATCCCATTTATCTATGGGTATTTTATAATATATAGACATACCAACGGCACTTCTATCTGCACCTTTTTCAGTACCCCTATATTTTCCGGCGTGCCCAATTTCATGGAGAATTAAAAAGTTTAGTTGCGGTTGTGTAAGGTTTAGTTTGCTAACCCATTGGGAATCTATTACTATCATTTTTGCCTGAGTAGATGCTACAGCAATGGTATTCCCAGATAGTCCCCATCCTTTTAACATATATCTAAATTTATTACTATGTATAAATAAGATCCCTAGATTGTATTTTCTTAATAAAGCACGAATTTTATGGGGAATTGTTAGGTTAGTTTTGTTTAGTAGCATAATGCTGTTTTTAGACCTTTTGTATGGCTAAATTCAACCCTTCGATAGGAGATTAAGTCTTTCTATTTTTTGTTCCGCCATTTTCGTCTTTTGTGAATAATTATTGAATTCTTTTACTAATCTTTTTTTGCAACTATCTATATCTATTTCTTTTAGAGGAAAGTAAATAGGTCCGTGGTGAGGACAACTATATAGAAGGAATAGTTCATCCCCAAATTCAAACGTATCTTTTGTATCCTTCACACACACTAAGGCATTCTGCGAGTCTGTTCGTCCTTCTATATATAGTTCAAAACAGGTAGAACAGTATAGTTTCATTTGCCTTTCTTTGTGTTATATAATAGTTTTTCTGCACTTTCCGTGGTGTATTTAACTATAACGTCAAATTGTGTATTATCTATAGCTATACTACATTTTTTAGATAGTCCTATAGTAATCTTGTTAGCCCCCTCTTCGGTATGGTCTTTTTCTCCGGCATGAGCTATTTCATGTAGTAGGATATAGTTTAGTTCTTCCTGGCTTAAACCTAAGTTTCTAATCTTGGTTTCATTCACGACTATCAAATGTAACTTAGAAAAAGCCATAGCTAGAGAGTTCATCTTACACCCACATACCTCTTCTACAAAGGTATAATTCTCGTCACTTAAAAAGATAGCTACTAACCAATATTTGTTTAATAGTTTTTTAATCTTAGTTGGAATATACAAATGGGTTTTGTTGAGTATCATAATTAATTTTTTTCCCGGCCAAAAAATTCCAATCATATCGAAAAACTAAACTATCTCTACCTATTAATTCTTTCATACTTATGTCTAATGTTAAGATTTCAGATAGAATATTACATTCTACAATGTAAAATTTTAGCGACGACATGTTTGTTTTTTCTTTGCTAGAAATGTTGATAGTATTTCACACTTGATTTTTTCATTTCAATAACTGGATTTTTGATGAGGTGCAGACTAGTGGAAGATGTTTTTTTGCGTGGGAAAAAACACAACAAAAGTCACAGAAGGGTGATTCTAGATAGTTTGGGGAAATTTAACCAGCAGAGGGACAAAGGAATTTTAGAGGGAACTGTCATTTCCCCTCCCCTTCTTCTCTAAAACTAGGACCACTTTAACTTGTCCATTACTACCAGCTCATCAAAGAGTCTTATCCTCACAAACGTGTACGTCAGCTCCGCGCTCAAGAAGAAGTTTTACTATTTCAAGGTGCCCGTTCATACTAGCCCACCTAAGAGCCTCGTCGTCGTAAGCGTGTACATCAGCTCCGTTCTCAAGAAGAAGTCTTACTACTTCAAGGTGTCCATTCCTACTAGCCCACCTAAGAGCTACGTCTTTTTGAGCGTGTACGTTGGCTCCGTGCTCAAGAAGAAGTTTTACTATTGCAAGGCACCCGTTCTCACTAGCCCACCAAAGAGCCCCATCTTCACAAGCGTGTACGTCAGCTCCGTGCTCAAGAAGAAGCTTTACTATTGCAAGGTGCCCCTTTGTACTAGCCCACCTAAGAGCCACATCTTCACAAGCGTGTACATCGGCTCCTTCTTGAATCAATCTTTCCACTACCTTGGCAGTAATTTTTTCTTTTTTCCCAAGAATAACCTTGGAAGCTCTCCACTTCTCAGGCTCTTTTCCCGGGTCTAGCACCATTTCTGCGTCAGCAGGAATGGTAACCTTCCTAAGCCAGGGCCCATAGTCCAGAAAAGCTAGAATGTCTTCCCTAGCAAAGTAAATTCCCCCTGGGCAACAAGAACCTTTCTTCTGGAAAGGAACAGGGTCTACGTTTAGACCGGTTTTGAATTGTAACCCGTTGTGACATTCGTCTGAGTTGAGAATCTTATAAAAGTCCATGTTTGTTCCTGTTTCATTCATCTTTCACTTTCGTATGCCAGTGGATCTATTTTAGATATTATTTTATGCAAGGTACTTAAATAATTTAATACTTCTAAATATTGAGTGTTTGTTTTCTGTAGCTCAATAAATAACGATAAGGTTACATATTTTAAATTGTCTACCAATAGTTTTGTGGCCATTGAAAGGTTTTCAATATTCAAAGAATGTACAGCATCTATCACTTGTTTTTCAGTTATGGTCATTTTTCTCTCCATACTATTTTTAGAATACCCCCGGTAGGATTTGAACCTACGACCCACAGCTTAGAAGGCTGTTGCTCTAATCCACTGAGCTACGGAGGCGAGGTGAATAGTTTAAACTCGTGTTCAGGAGTAGGGTGGCTAAGTTTCTAGACACCTCCACCAGGGCACAGTTTAATCTCATATCCGGGAGACAAGGGCTACCCAGGATTTGAACCTGGAACGGGGTGGTTAACAGCCACCTGTTCTACCATTGAACTAATAGCCCGTGCTTTTTGAAACATCAGTCCCGTATCGTGTCTTATCACCACTTCAGTCATATGCTGCTTATTTGGGTTCTCAATCATGACCTTGCTGATACCTCCCTTTCTAGGTATTTTTGCTTTTCTGGCTGCCTCGACAAACATCCATCGTATAATGTCCTCGTAATTCTTTTCGGTAACGATATTTTGAACACACAGAACAAATTCTTCTTGTGTCGGAACAAAATCTAATGTTAGAACGAGTATCCTGGATGGTCTTGTTATTGATATGCTTATTTCCGTGACTTGTTTAAGTTTTATGTAAGACATATTATCTCCAATAACAGTAGGCACAACTATGTTCACACTGCTTACGATTGCTCAAAAGTTCTACCTTGTTTGCTAAACAACAACAAGAAGTACGCTGTAAAGACTTGTTAACTGTTGTAGATGGCAAATCTAATACATTAAGATCTGTTAGAGAGACACACCCGGAACAAGACATACCTGGTTCCCCACAAACTTCTGCTTCAGAGAATTCTGCAGTTTTGATGGCTTCTCTATCTTTTAAGCTGGCGTGTTTATTATGGCCATGGCAAAAATCCCACTCAGATAGTATCTTTGGAGCTACCTGTTTTAGTCTTGCCCTTACGTGCTCATACATATCCAGAAACGAAATTCTAGTTCTCCCGCCTCTATGACTATAAACAGCCAAGGCCCTACTTATACCTTCGGGGGTCGGAATAATAGGGTCAACTCGAAGAACAACCTTGTCTGATCCAAACTTTGCTAACAAACGGGAATACCCAATCATAGCGGTTCCAATATCTGGAACTTTTGGTTCTATGGGTGTTCCTGCCCATCCCGTTACCGTGCAATGAAATATACATTTATTATAATCAAACTTGTTGATTAGTTCGTACAAACCTAGAGGGTCTTTAGTAATTAATATAGCTCCGTCTACTGTATGAAGCTTCTTTGACCATTCGTCAAAATGAACGTAGGCATCGCCTCTTTCGGTACTACCTATTTTCATCGCGGACTCCCTATAGTCGGGAAGACTTTGTTTCTTAGAATCTTTCATGTTCTAAAAATTGAGCAGAAAATTCTAATCTTGTTCTAGAATTGTAAATATTTCTTCTTTTTCCATTTTTAATTTTAAACCGCAATTAATACACACGTAGTATTCATCAATCGTGTCCATATCTATTTGTTTCTCGTATCTTTTGCAGTTGGGACAAATTTTAGACATTAGTTTGTAGTTCTCTCTAGCTCTTCTTTTCTTAGCATTAGTTCATGCTTCCATAAGCAACCACATTCTGGGCAGCCAGCAATTGCTATTTCTAGCATTATTTCGTATCGATTGCTCTTTGCTCCACACCTGGGACAAATGACCTCTAGTGTGTTTTTTTCCACCTCAATCCTCCTTTTTATAGTAGTTTAGATAATTCCTAACATTTTCATTTAGAAAGCTATCCATAAAATTTCCCAAAAACTCATATAGAACACCAAACTTGTTATCCCAAGAAACCCTGAGTAAGTTTTGTGTTTCTAACCAAGTTCTTATATGTGCATCTTGTTCCAATTGATGAAATGAATAGAAATACATAAGGTGACAAGTACAATTTTCCAAATGCCAGAAAACTCTTCCTATATATTCGTCGTCACAAGTACAATCTTCACACTCTTTTGAAGATTTTTTACAAGAAGCACACTTGTCATCCTTTGTTCTTTCTATTTCTTCTTCTATATAACATTTAAATAAGGACATTTTTATCCATTTTTTGGTTACATAAGGTTTTTTAGTGCGCGAAAAAACCTATTCCGGGATGGTCTTGCAGATAAGTTCTACTAAATTGTTGACACTCTCTTTTATTTGTCGGCCGACTTCCCGTACCTGATTCTTACTGGTTAGAATTTCTTCGTAGTCTGAAAACTTCCATTTTCCACAAGACACGTCAATAATGTCTTGAAGAAGTCCAAGCGTGAAATTCTTTATTGTTATTATATTTTCTTGTTCGTTTGTACAGACGTATAAGTTATTCATTTGTTGCTCCATTCTTCTAAGAGTTTTACTACTTTAATGTGTCCATTATAACTAGCCAGTCTAAGAGCCTCGTTTTTCGAAGCGGGTACGTCAGCTCCGCGCTCAAGAAGAAGTTTTACTACTTTAGTGTGTCCATTCCTACTAGCCCACCTAAGAGCTACGTCTTTATAAGCGTGTACGTCAGCTCCGTGCTCAAAAAGAAGCTTTACTACTTCAAGATGTCCATTATTACTAGCCCACCTAAGAGCCACGTCTTTTTGAGCGTGTACGTCAACTCCGTGCCTAAGAAGAAGTTTTATCACTTCAAAGTGTCCATCCGCACTAGCCCACTTAAGAGCCACATCTTCACAAGCGTGTACATCGGCTCCTTCTTGAATCAATCTTTCTATTACCTTGGTGGTAATTTTTTCTTTTTTTCCAAGAATAACCTTAGAAGCTCTCCACTTTTCAGGTTCCCCTCCTGGGTCTAGCACCATTTCTGCGTCGGTAGGAATGGTAACTTTTCTGAGCCACGGGCCATGATGTAAGAAAGCTAGAATGTCTTCTCTAGCAAAGTAAATTCCCCCCGGGCAACAAGAACCTTTCTTCTGGAAAGGAACAGGGTCTACGTTTAGACCGGTTTTGAATTGTAACCCGTTGTGACACTCGGTCTCGTTGAGGACTTTGTAGAAATTCATTTGTTACCCCATTCTTCTAAGAGTTTTACTACTTCAGTGTGTTCGTTCATAATAGCCCACCTAAGAGCCTCGTCTTCTTGAGCGGGTACGTCAGCTCCGTGCTCAAGAAGAAGTTTTACTACTTCAAGGTGCCCATTTCTACTAGCCCACCTAAAAGCTTCGTCTTTCGAAGCGTGTACGTCAGCTCCGTGCTCAAGAAGAAGTTTTACTACTTCAAGGAGCCCATTTCTACTAGCCCACCTAAGAGCTACGTCTTTTTGAGCGTGTACGTTGGCTCCGTGCTCAAGAAGAAGTTTTACTACTTCAAGGTGCTCGTTTTCACTTGCCCACCAAAGAGCTACGTCTTCTTGAACGTGTACGTCGGCTCCGTGCTCAAGAAGAAGTTTTACTATTTCAGTGTGTCCGTACTCACTAGCCAGTTTAAGAGCCTCGTCTTCCTGAGCGTGTACGTCAGCTCCGTGCTCAAGAAGAAGTTTTACTATTTCAGTGTGTCCGTACTCACTAGCCCACCTAAGAGCCACATCTTCACAAGCGTGTACATCGGCTCCTTCTTGAATCAATCTTTCCACTACCTCGACGGTAATCTTTTCTCTTTCCCCAAGGATAACCTTGGAAGCTCTCCACTTCTCAGGTTCTTTTCCCGGGTCTAACACCATTTCTGCGTCAGCAGGAATGGTAACCTTCCTAAGCCAGGGCCCATAGTCCAGAAAAGCTAGAATGTCTTTTTTGGAAAAGTAAATTCCCCCAGGGCAACAAGAACCTTCCTTCTCGAAAGGAATTGGGTCCACATTTAGACCAGTTTTGAATTGTAACCCGTTGTGGTTTTCTTTTTCGTTGAGAATCTTGTAAAAGTCCATAGAAGTTCCTCATCAAATGAGTTTTGTAAATATTCCGTCTTTAAAGTTATATAGTCCATCCTCAATAATGATTTTACTTTTCATCATAGTGTTTATTTTGCACAGTTTTAACCAAGCCTCAGAGACATCTTTGTCCTCATGGGAAAGTTTACTCCAACCTCGGGCATAGGAGTTTATATCGGGCTCTCGTTCCCTAGTTTCTACGTATGGTCTTTCGTTTGAGATAAGAATAAGTTTCACTTATTACACTCCAAAAATCAGAAAAGGAGGAGGGTTTGTTGATAGAACGAACTCTAGACCTTTCACTTGTTTTTTTCTTTTCTGCGGCCAGTTCATAGTCAAAATCTGCCCACTTTGAAAGCTTATCCTTATTCACTGACCCCCCCCTATTTTGCAGTCGTTCCAAAACCATCCCCCCTCTGAGTTGAGTATCTCCGTCCTATAGAACGTTCCAATAGATGTCCCTCAATATTCTAACCTCTATCGACTGAGGTAACACAGTTCCTATTCTCCCAGTTTTAAGGCCTTTCACACGAAGGCCTGTGAGGCCAAGGTTATCTGGATAATCACAAATACGTTTCATGCAGACCCCTTTTTTTCGCGGCGCCTCAAAAAATATGCCCCAAAAAGAAACTTAATAGGGATAAAAAAGAAAAAACAAAAATTAATATAAAAACTATAGCAAGAAGAAGAGCATCAGAAACTGTGCTCAGTCTTTTCTTTAACCAACCGGTCAGTTTGTTCAAGTATCCGTATATGTTGGTCATTGTTTCTTAACCATCCTTCAAGATTTTCTAATTTGCATCTAATAAGTCTGTTTTGTTTCGTTAATTGTTTCAGTTCTAAATTTAGTTGTCTAGATGTCATCCGCAACACTTTCTACAATAATTTATCACACTTAGGCATAAAGGAATTTCTACAAGAGGGAAGGAACATCTAGCACAAGAAGCCCTCGTCTTATTCAGTTGGACTAGTTCTTGCGTTGAAATCGTAGCTTTTGTTTCTACTCCACTGTTTCGCTCCCAGGCTATTAAGAAGTCGTATTCTGCAGGTGTTACTAAAAGAAGGTTGTTCCTCAGATAGGAACAAATATGTACCCTTTGTGCAGAACCACTATAACCTAGCCAAATAGTGGCTGCTTGATTACCATGTTCATACGGACAGTAAGAATAGATTCTCGAAATAGTACATTTTCCGTATGTCCGTTTAGACGTTGGATCCTCAGATTTACTAACGCAAGCACATGGAGAATAGAATACTACATCTTTAACTGGTCTTGTAGGTAATTCCGTATGTAGCGTCAAACTATGCATAAATAGCTTTTCTATATTACTTTCATAAGGAGGAGCATTCAATATATTGCTGACTATTTTGAATAGGCTGTCTCCTTCTACAGAATATCTGCCTAGTGTTGGGTGTTCACTTATCACCGCGCACACCTCCTATTAAAGACCAACAAAAAAAGGAGGGCAGCCTTTAGCTGCCCCCCTTCAATGGCTACTCCTCTGTTTCACCAAGGGCGGAGGCGAACGGTTGATAGGTGAGAGTATCATTCAGACGGTCTACTTCTTCCTGCAAGAACGGAATTTGTCTGCCTTCCGCCCAAGCGATGCGCCCCTTCAGCTCCTTGATCTGTCGACCGAAATACTTCAGGTCATATTGGTACTTGCGAACGAGCATTTTGAGTCCTTCCATCTTGGTCTGGTCGGCTTCTTCTCCCTTGGCTTCCTCGTCGTCGAGGTCATCCAACTTGAGCTCCAAGGTTTCCCTGATGTGTGCATGAGAGCGCCGATTCTCGGCGAGCTTTCGCCTGTAACCAGCACAGATACTTTCCATACGCGCCAGGTTGTCTTTGGGGTCTTCTGGGATACGATTTTCGGTGCTCATTTTTTCTTTCTTTCCAACTTGGGTTGAGCTAGAATTCTCAACTGTTTTTTGTGCTTTTACCACTGTGGTAAAGGCGGTTAAAGACTTGATACCAGTTGTCTAAGTTTTTCCAAAGTTTTTGTTGGAATATTCGGTTGTTCAGTATCCTTCTTCTCCTTGTACTCTTCGGTTTTCTGATTTTTTACGTCAGGGCCAAGATAAATGTAGTCCGCTGCCAATTCAAAGTAGTTGTCGTAGGTTCCGTCCGGCCTCATTTTCGAATTGGTTTGTAGTCTGCCCGTAAATCCTACTACTTTGCCCTTCTTACCATATTTGACCAGAACTGCAGACCTGACCCCCCATGCAGTTATACAAAAATAATCCGTCTTTTCTGTTTCCCCTTTTCCAACTATTCGATTTACAGCTAGCCTACAAAAGGCTCTGTTGTGACTAGGGTTTCCATCAATTGAGGGAAAAAACATAGGGGTATCAACCAATCTACCTTGTATTGTCGCTATATTTATATACATTGTTTCTCTTTCTTGTGGTTCTTAATCAAAATATCCTCCTCGACAATTACACAAAAAACTTTGTTTTCTTTTTAAAAAGGGTGATTCCTAATCCAGTTTTTTAGAAGTTCTACTACTCCAATTGAGCGTGTACGTCAGTTCCGTGCTCAAGAAGAAGTTCTACTACTTCAGTGTGTCCATTCCTCCTAGCCCGTCTAAGAGCCTCATCTTTACAAGCGTGTACGTCGGCTCCGTTCTCAAGAAGAAGTTTTACTACTCCAAGATGTCCATTATAACTAGCCCACCTAAGAGCCTCGTCGTCGTAAGCGCGTACGTCAGCTCCGTGCTCAAGAAGAAGTTCTACTACTTTAGTGTGTCCATTCCTACTAGCCCACCTAAGAGCTACGTCTTTTTGAGCGTGTACGTTGGCTCCGTGCTCAAGAAGAAGTTCTACTACTTTAATGTGTCCGTTCT
>Ga0208245_1002071_pt1 | contig 10900 bp, 10 predicted proteins | sample RifOxyC1_FD_184035 | JGI IMG/M metagenome (GOLD analysis project Ga0208245, IMG submission 184035) | Soil microbial communities from Rifle, Colorado - Rifle Oxygen_injection C1 (SPAdes) | ecosystem: Environmental > Terrestrial > Deep subsurface > Rock core/Sediment | place: Rifle, Colorado... | reverse complement strand
GGGTTGTACCTGGGCGTCTTTTCAAAATCATTAAACCGGGCCCCTTTCTTCGGCAAATCACGCTGATCACCTGCAAGGCTGAGGAAGTTCTGGCTGAATATCAATCACTCTCAGACTTGGCTGCTTCGAAAGATATTTACCTGAGACTTCCTCCTCCAAGTTTTGCTGCTGCGCTCCTGAGCTTCGGCCGGCTATCGGGTGTTAGGGCCGCAACTGGTATCCCCCTCATAATTGCGGAATCCGCGCAGAATCCTGATGCCGACAAAATTTACTGTCTCATTCAGACCTCTCTCGCAGGGGCTGTCGAGCACGGCAAAACTTCTTGCCTTCGCAATCATTACATAATGAAATTCCGAGGCTACGCGAGCGTGGGAGTTAAAAAATCCACTCGCCTCATCAAAGTGCATGTTGATCACAAGAATAGGCGGACGACACGCTTTGCTGTTCTGGACCTTGAGCTCGGCCTTATAAAAGGCATGAACGTCACCTTAGGCGGGGACCCAATCCGAAGCAGCAAAGATAGTACTGGGTTTTCCGTCGGAATTGCGCCGGTCGTGACTTTGCGCCCGGTTCAGCAATGATGAAGGCGGTTCACTGCGGACCTCTCAATAATTGCGCGGTGATTTGCTTGGCATCGAGCACACGGCTCAAGCTGTTACGCTTCCATGAAAAACCTGGTCCGTTTCATCGCATACTCGTGGCTCGCGGTGGGCAATGCCCGCTTCGGCGCTGTTGCCTGGAAGTTTTTTTAAATAAAGAAAGATGAATAAATGTTTTGATGGAAATTTTTGTTGACACGATTTTCGCGGGTTTCAGTCTCGCCCTGGAAAATGGCTGATTTTGGTTCAACTGGAGCGTGTAGTCCCGCTCCAATCGCATGATCGAAGGCGCACGTCCCATTTCTGGTAGTGGTGTTTTTCTTGCGCTTGTAGAGCCTTCTCGCGCTGAACAGAGGGGCTCGAAATCCGTGATATTGCCAATTCATGAAATACCTGAAAAGCCTGAACCGGGAAGAACTTATTTCTCAAACCGATCTGCTCGTTAAGAAAGAACGGGAGGTCACGGCGGAATTGATCCGACATTTATGCGAGATCGAAGCCAGGCGCCTTCATCTCGAGCTTGGTTTTGGAAGCATGTTCGAGTTTCTGACGAAATATTACAGCTATAGTGAAGGAGCCGCGGATCGAAGGCTGAGTGCCATGCGCCTTTCCAAATCCGTTCCGGGCGTGATGGAAGCGATCGAGACTGGGACGCTGAGTCTCAGTGCCGCAAGCCAGGCGCACCATTTCTTTCAACGAGAAGAAAAGGCCGGAAAAAAATATTCCGCGGAACGGAAAGCGGAAGTCACGCAAACTCTCGCGGGGAAGTCCCGTCGCGATTGTGAGCAGGAGTTACTCAGACTTTCACCTCAAAGCGCGATTCCGGCGGAACGCGAACGGATGATCAGCCCGGATCAAGTGGAAATTCGATTCGTCGCCGACGCGAAGCTTGCGGCAAAGCTGAAGAGGATCAAACAACTCCTTTCTCACCACGGGGATCTGGGATATGCCGAGCTGATTGAGCGCATCGCGGATCAGGCGCTCAAGAAACTGGACCCTCTCGAAAGACCGGAAAAGACTTCTTCCGTAAAATCACCGCAATCGGCGAATTCGTCCGAAGCCCGCATTCGAGAAACCCCGCCGGCGGTGCAAAACGAAAACATTCCATCAACTATTCAGGCGGGACTCAAAAAAGTAATCGTCCGTCGTTCCAACATCCCGATCGCTGATCGTCGGTTCCTTTGGGCGCGGGCACAAGGGGCTTGCGAGTATGTTGACCCGCAATCCAGGCGCCGCTGCGGCTCGAGGTGGGCTCTTGAGATCGATCACATTGTGCCGCTCGCGAAGGGTGGGGCGCACGAGCGCGTTAACTTTCGACTGTGTTGCAGGAGTCACAACCAGTGGCTCGCCATTCAACAGTTCGGGATGCCATTCATGACAAAGTATTTAGGCGAGCGCAAAAATCGAACTCGCTGAAGACGATAGCGAGAGAAGAGCGTGGCCCGGACAAGCAGTAAAGAAATGGTCATCAATCGATCGAATTTAGGCCCGGTAGAAGCCTATCTACGGACAGGGGCTAAAGCCGTCTAAGCCCGTCTCGGCGCTCCAAATACGGCGCTCAATTACGTCGGCATTTCTTCCGATAAGGATTGGTGGATATTCGAAAAAACCGATCGTTTCTCAAACCGGGTTTTCTCTTCCTTCTGCTGGCACTAGGAAGTGTTTCAGTCCTCGCGGCGGATCATTACCAAGTCCTGGGAGTCGCTCGAAACGCCTCGCAGGAAGAAATTAAAAAGGCCTATCGTAAGCTGGCGGTGCAGTATCACCCGGACAAAAATCCCGGGGACAAGATCGCGGAGGAGAAGTTCAAACAGATCAACGAGGCTCATCAGATCCTTTCGAATCCGAGCGAGCGTGCCTACTATGATCAGTTCGGCTCCTCCGGACGAGGCCCACGCTGGGGCGGAACCACTGAGACGGGCAGTGGCTGGAATCCGTATGGCGGTTGGGAAGACAACTCGAATGGCTTTCGGCGGGATTCTCCAGGAGCGGGTGCGACCGGACTACACGAACTCAGGCCCGGCGTTCTTTATGATCCGACAACAGGCGTCGAGTATCAATGGGATCCTTCTAACGAGCGGTTTTACGGAAAAGATCAAACTTATTATTCCCCCGATGGAAAGCGTTTTTGGTGGAATGGGCGCCCGTATGGCGCTCCCGATGACGCACGATTCGAACCGGATCCCGGAAGAAGGCAAGGGGCATTTTATCGAACCCCTCGCGCGCCAACGACTCACTCGAGCGCTTCGGAGCTTTTCGATCGTCTGCTTGACCCCAAGAATCTTGAGAGTCGCGGCGCTCTCGTCGAAAGAGCGCGGCGTCTCGACTGGACTCCTGAAATCACGAAGGACTTCGTTGAAAGGGCCTCCCTTCTCATCGATTCGACGGAATGGCCTGGCGGGCTCGCCCTCGACGGGTCCAGTCTGGCCTACACCGAAAAAAATAGGCTCAAAATGAAGGCGCTCCTGGATCTTCCCTTCATCAAAGAACATCCGCAAGTAGTCGATAGATTCATTCAGGCTTCTCGGGTTCACGCTTTAGACGGTCTCTTCTTTAGAGACTATCTCAATCAGCCGGAATGGAAGTCGAGCCCGCATGCTCTTCGATGGTGTCGGATTTATCTGAAAGAAGCTTCTTGGAGGTACTTCGTTAAGGACTATTTCAAGCCACCTTACTACGACCACATGCGTCCACTTTTGGGGGAAATGCTTTCGAAGCCCAAAGAAACAATCTACTTATCTCAAACTGCCTTTTCGGAGTTTGTTAAGGATGTTCTTCCGGCAGATCCAAAAGCGGTCGATTTTTTCGAAGAACAAATTCAACAAGTGGTGGAAAAGAGGGGATGGTCGAAGCGAGATTTCGAAAGGTTGCGCCACTTGAACCCGGACAAAATGGATCTGTATATCAGGGCGTGTGATTTTGAACATCCGGAGGAGCGCGGGAATTTCTTGAGAGCTGGGTTTGCGAAGTGGCGATCCAAAAAACCTTGCGCTGACGCACTGAAAACGCTGCTAGACGATGTGTAGTCATCCGAGATGCGACTGTTTCGATGCCAAATTATGAAGAGCCGCCTTTTACTGATTTTGTCGATTCTCTCGACATCCTTTTGTGCTCATGCTGACATACCTCAGAAGAACTGTATCGCGCTGCAGCTGCGAAACGTCGGCGCCGAAGCTGAACTGGATACGAAGCGAAGAGAGCTTCTTCAGCAATTCATCGACTTCGTAAAGACTCGCGAACCTGGAAAGAAGCAGGCCCTTGCGAGGGCGCTGATGCTAAACGCCCAGGAGGTTCTTACGCGCGAAGGAACCGTTTGGATGCCGACCGACGATCCTTTGGTCATTCTGATTTCTCCGCTGGAGGGTGGCTCTCAGCTCAATCGTTTTGCCCACGGCTTGCGGAAAGGGAACCATAAGGTTTCGCTCAAGTTGAATCTCTCAGAACTCGAGGACGGGGGGGCCGCTTTCGAAAGGAGGCCGGGAGTCACTCAGGAAACCGAAATCTGGTTGCCGGTGCACATTCTTACCGATCCGAAGGACGGCATTCCGATCGCCGCGCATGAAGTCCTGCACGCCCGGATTTGGGGGAATATTCTCGATCGAAAAGATTGGTTTCCAAGCGGTCGGCTGAACTTGCAACTTCAAGGGGACAGCGCAAGCGTAGATCTCGAGGAATTATTGACAGAGCCTTATGAATTGCGTCTTTACGCAATGAAAGAAATGACTCAAAACGCAACCGATGGCTGGGTTCCGAAGACCAGAATTCCTCGCCTTGTGGAGTATATCAGAGACAGAAGTGCCATTTCGAAGCACGTTCTGGATAACTGGGTCAAAACTTTAGAGCCGCTCTCCAGGAAATTCGATTTTAAGGGCTGGAAAATCGTTCGTCGAAATCAGTTGATCGGAGGTCGAAGTACGCCCGTAACCGGCCTTGAGTCACCTTCCGGGAAACAGATGATCTCCTTTCATTCAGGTCCTCATCCTTTTCAAAACGAGAAGGCCAGTTCTAGAGATTCCGTAATCTATGTGAACCTTGCGACCGAATCATCCTCGGTCGAGCTTTGGATGGCCGATGCGGATATTTTTGAACGGGCAATGGCGTGGCTTCAAAAGGGGTCGACGAGCGGGCATTCGAGGATGGATGAGGCGACGTCTCGTGAATTTTCCGCGGCACTCTTGCGTCCCGTTGAGCAACGACTGATGAAGCTGCATACTATAGCGAACACGAATCTCGAATTCACCGGAAAGATGACTCGGGCTTTGAGCCAGAACGATTCCGCCAAAATTGCGGCGTTTAGTCGAGAGATGCTGAAGCAAATATACTCGGTACTCGGAAAATAGAATTGGCCCCCTTCGCTGTTGATAAGGGGCTGGTTTCTAAGAAATTGTTGCGCCTTTTCGATAGAACTTGACGCCACGCGTTATGATGATATAAACCTTCGTCCATTTGGAGGACTTCAAGTGAAGATCACAATCACTGTTATTCTGTCTTTGTCGTTATGCAGCTTTGCTGCAACCAAGGTTTCGTGGGCGGCGCAAGACAGATGTGAAATGACCGCGACTCGTGCTGTCGAAGGCCAGTTTAGGCACTATTTTTTTGATTCCGGCAAACGAATCCGGAGCGTCGAAGTAGTGGACTGTGAACGAAAGCTGTCGCGGCGGGGCATGTATTACCAATCTTGTGAAGTTGGGGCGAGCACGGGTGACGGTGCAGGCGATGTGACCTTTGGTGTAATGCAAAGTGACGATTGTCGCAGAGCTTTCTCCGCTTTCATTATTGGAGAAGAATAAAGACTCTCCTCTCTCGAGCTTGGTATGGCCGATGCGGGGAAGTTTGTCCGTCGCGTACTCGTTGCTTTCCGAACTAGCGGCCACAATGTCTTGATGAACCTTCGCGGCAGCCGACGTACCGCCCTGTTTGCAGGATGTCGCAATCTTCCACTGGCGCCGCCCAGCCCGGCAGGGGCAGATACGAGGAGAGAGCAGACCTCCGTGGCCGCGCCCGCTTTCGCGCGTATCGCCGGGAAGATCTTTTAAATAAAGAAAGATGAATAAATATTTTGATGGAAATTTTTGTTGACACGATTTTCTCGGTTTTCAGTCTTGCCCTGGAAATCGGCTGATTTGGTTCAAGGAGCGAGTAGTTCCGCTCCATTCGAATGACAGAGGGTGCGCGTCCGGTTTCTCGGTGATGGTCTTTTCGTGAGGCTTGGAGCGCATTCTCGCGCTGAATAGGGGGGCTTGAATCCCGTAGTATTTCGAATGCATGAAATACCTGAAAAGCCTGAACCAGGAAGAACTCATTTCTCAAACCGATCTGCTCGTCAAAAAAGAACGGGAGGTCACGGTCGAATTGATTCGACATTTATGCGAGATCGAAGCCAGGCGCCTTCATCTCGAGCTTGGTTTTGGAAGCATGTTCGAGTTTCTGACGAAATATTACAGCTATAGTGAAGGAGCCGCGGATCGAAGGCTGAGTGCCATGCGCCTTTCCAAATCCGTTCCGGGCGTGATGGAAGCGATCGAGACTGGGACGCTGAGTCTCAGTGCCGCAAGCCAGGCGCACCATTTCTTTCAACGGGAAGAAAAGGCTGGGAAAAAGTACTCCGCGGAACGGAAAGCGGAAGTCACGCAAACTCTCGCGGGGAAGTCCCGTCGCGACTGCGAGCAGGAGTTACTCAGGCTCTCACCTCAAAGCGCGATTCCGGCGGAACGCGAGCGGGTGATCAGCCCGGATCAAGTGGAAATTCGATTCGTCGCCGACGCGAAGCTTGCGGCAAAGCTAAAGAGGATCAAACAACTCCTTTCTCACCACGGGGATCTGGGATATGCCGAGCTGATTGAGCGCATCGCGGATCAGGCACTCAAGAAATTGGACCCTCTCGAAAGACCGGAAAAGACTTCTTCCGTAAAATCACCGCAACCGGCGAATTCGCCCGAAGCCCGCATTCATGAAACCCCGCCGGCGGTGCAAAACGAAAACATTCCATCAACTATTCAGCCGAGGCTTAAAAAAGGAATCGTAGGTCGCCCCAAACTCCCGATCGCAGATCGTCGGTTCATTTGGGCGCGAGCGCAAGGTGCTTGCGAGTATGTTGACCCGCAATCCGGCCGCCGCTGCGGCTCGAGGTGGGCCCTAGAAATCGATCACATTGTGCCGCTCGCGAAGGGCGGCGCGCACGAGCGCGGTAATCTTCGACTGTGTTGCAGGAGTCATAACCAATGGCTCGCGATTCAGCAGTTCGGGCTACCATTCATGACAAAGTACTTGGGCGAGCGAAAAAACGCGAAGGACGTCAAACACTCCTGGTGATCCGGGAGTACCCGGCCGAGTGGATACTGCGGAAGCTGAGCTTTGCGGTGCTGGCAAGATTTCGCAAGCAGGAGTTGTTGGTGTCGGAGATTGCTGCGCGGACGGGTGCGCCGCAGGCGACGGTATATCGGAGAATGCAGGCAGGCATTTGAGATCGCGATAGTGGCGCAGAAGGGGCGTTCTTCTGGATCTTGCAATAACCGGAACCATTAATTTTTTTGCGCGATAATGGCACAGATTGACATCAGGAAAGCGGTACGTGAATGGAATGACGAAAAGGAAAGACAGGCGCTGCGCGATCAAGAAAGTAGAGGTGCTAACCGAAAGATCGAGCTATCAGACGAGCTTAAAAAGGTTGAGGATGCACTGAAGACAATGCAAGGTCCCGTTGAACGCAATCCTTCAGTGGCAATACAAAAACGCAAGAAGGCACCGAATGACGCAAGCTCCGCCGGAACAACTGAAATCAATACGGCCGTGTGCGGGGCAGCTAAGTAAGAGTAATTCCACCGTACAAGCGCGCATGACCGGGGTCGCGCGTTGTCGAGCGCGTTTACTCGCGGGCATATTTCATCCGCGGAAGCGTTAAAGCTTGGATGTGGGCCCCCAAAAATTGCCGCAACCACACAAAGAGACCCGAGCGAGACGAGGAAGCTGAGCGAAACCCGACCAAAGCGTACATAGATGTACGCTGCGGGAGTGGTAAGCGAAGCTGACGAAGTATCGCGAAGGGGATCTGAAGTGTGGTGGGCGCAGAAGTACGTTACTCGAACCACTTGTGGTGATCCGGGAATTCCCGGCGCAGTGGATTCGACCGAAGCTGAGTTTCGCGGAGCTGGCAAGATTCCGCGAGCAGGGGTTAACGGTGGCGGAGATTGTGGCGCGGACGGGGGTGGCGAGGACGACGGTGTTGCGGAGAATGCAGGAGGTTGAGTCTGCGCGGATCTAGTTCCGGGTGGATAAAGTTCAGGAATATTGAGCTTTTCTGATAAGTCGGCGCTCGGATGACATTTGTTTGGTGGTCATCTGGCCATCGGCCTGCGGCCAAATCGCAGATGCAGTCTTCGCCATTAATATGAACAGATGCGGCAAGAATCCCCAACCCAGGCCGATTCATCGAATCGGTATAATGGTCAAAAAAGGAACACCTGAACTCCACCAGTCGGCGTTTTAAGCCCAGATCACACGAATTATCTGCTCTTCTGCACGGTTCGTTAAGAACCCCCAGAGTGATTGTTCCGAAAATCTCGCTTTGACAACCAGCCCCTTTCTGGCTGGGGGACGTAACCACTTGAAAGAAGCCCCATCTCTTGGATGATTTCGCCCTAGCCACGTTACGATCGGTATGCTGAGCGAAGCAGCAGCACACGGACAAACTCAGATCAACTCACATGTCAGTTTGTCATGCTAAAGATTGACGAAACACTCGCATCGGGCTACTTCAGCAGCATGCTAGCCCCACGAGACACCTATTGCGCGATTCTGGCACGCGAGTACGAATCGCGGCGAATCCGGAATCCAAGTTATTCGATGCGTGCCTTCGCAAAGGTGATCGGGCTTGCGCCAACACGCTTCAGTGACCTCATGCTTAAGAAACAGGGTCTCTCGTCTGAGGCAGCCCGAAAAATTGCGATTGCGCTCGGGTTTACCGCTTCTGAAACGGATTATTTCTGTACGCTTGTGGAAGCAGAACACGCCCGCAGCCGGCTGGGAAAGCAAACCGCAAAAGAACGCCTTAAAGATCTCAGCGATATTTCCGAAAACGTCTTACAACAGGAAGTGTTCCATCTTGTTTCGGACTGGTACCATTTCGCTATCGTTGAACTGAGCCAAGCGCAAGACTTTACCGCAGACCCCGAGGAAATTGCCTCCCGACTTGGCATCTCGGCCTCCCAAGCTCAGTCAGCACTTGCCCGGCTTCGCAAGCTGGGCGTAATGAAAGAATCGTTCGGGAAATTGGCCCCATCCGACTCCTTCATTAGAACGACAACAGAGATTCCCTCGTCCGCGATCAAGAATTACCATGAACAAATTCTCGATAAGGCCACGCAGGCCCTCAATCTCCCCGTTCAGGATCGTGACTTCTCCGCAGTGAACGTCCTCATAGATGAGTCGCAGATGGACGAAGCCAAAGCAGCGATCAAGCAATTTCGGCGCGATTTGCTAAAGAAACTTGAACGAAAAAACAACCGTAACCGGCTCTTCAATCTTTCCATTCAATTCTTCCCCCTTGATAGGAGGCCCTCTTGAAACGATCATTCATTGTTATTAGCTTTCTTCTTGCTCAAGCATTTCTGCTCTTTCCGGCCCTTGCCGGGACTGAGGTCGGCAACGGCGGAAACCTGGTCGTGTGCAGACAGGGCGAAACAATCGTGTCAGCAGAACTTTATGATTATTACGAGGGTCGTGTGCGACGGGATTGGCGTCCCGATTTTGGGCCAAAAACGCTCCAGCTGAACGAAAAAATCGAATACGTCCTGACGCGCCTGGGTGAGATCAATCCGAATCGGGCTGATCGGCTCCGCGGATACTTTAAAACGTTTTTCGAGGAAGCGGAATTTTTAACCGGAATCGACCTCGTCACAATTCCTGATTCGGGAGATGGGTACGTTCCCCGTGGTTGCATTCTCAAGCAAGTCGCCCAGCAACGAGAGCCGGGTCTGACCAATTCCTTTCGCTATACCATCGATAAAGACTTCTGGGATGTTTTGGATCTCAACCAGAGAGCGGGTTTGATTCTGCACGAAATCATTCTTCGTGAATTGGTCCATCAGGAAGTTGCGCCGCATACAAATTCAATCGCCGCGCGTTACCTGAACAGCCTCTTCGCAAGCGGCGAGATCACGAAACTGACACTGAAGCGCTACATCGAGATCCTGAAGAAGCTCCAGGTTCAGAAAGCTGACATCCAATATGTGCCCATTCTCTTGTTCGGGCCGGAAAAGACGACCTGGCGTTACGATCCAGAATTTCCACATCAAGGACATGAGTATTACTCGGCACATATCAGTCCCGAGCCTTTCAATTTCAAGTGGCGGGGGCAAACGATAAAGATCCGGATCGACGAAGGCTGGATGTCGCTTCTTCTGGATCACGAGTTACCCTTTTCACATAGCTGCTATGATAGCATAGGGTTTCACGTTGTAGCGGGTGCTCTGCAGATCGATGATCCGAAATACCGCCTTCGTATCTCCGGGAGTTCGCCAGTCTTCGACTTCGAAGTGAAGTATGCGCCGTGCTACGGCATCCAGATGCTGTATGCCCACTCAGTGGATCACACGCAAGACCAGTTGGAGCTTGTTCTGCCCACGGACACGCTCACGCATTTTCGCGGTTATTGGCCCCAGTCAGGGGTTTTGGAGAAAGGAATAGTCGCGCATTGAGAGCTGAGAACGCGATTGTTTCTGCAGTTCGTCTCTGAGTTCCTGCGCACTAGTTTGGACAGGTGCGCTCACCGTAATGCCCTTGCGAATTAGGAGGACGAATTCCACTAGGTTGTTGATGGGCTTGCAAGCCAAGATCGCTGAGAATGTCGAGCGCGAAACGCCTCGCCATCCGCCGCCAAGTGTCTTTCTCCAAAGACAGGTGTCTTCCCAGAAAGACACTTTTTGAATCGCTCCTCAGGTCGGCGAGGCACTCATCCGCATAACTAAAGTACTTTTCGCGTTGGCACGAAGCTCACCGTTTCTTGCATTTTATATTTTGAGAGGATGAACGGGCGCGAGTAATCCAATTAAAAATCCAGGTCCGGCTCGCGACGATGGCTTCGTCGCGAAGGTGATTCCTGTACATGACGAAGAACAGACGGAATCTGGCATTTTCTCGCGAGAAAGCCGCCTCACGTTCGTCATGCCCAAAACGGTTTCCGCTCCTGACCACCCGCCTTCTACCAGTAGAAGTCAGGTGGTCAGGAGCGAAGTTTGGGCAAGTTGAAGTGAGGCGGCAGCGGTGAATGAATCAGTTGAATAAAATACCAGGATAATTCTGAA
>Ga0208245_1002066_pt1 | contig 10913 bp, 24 predicted proteins | sample RifOxyC1_FD_184035 | JGI IMG/M metagenome (GOLD analysis project Ga0208245, IMG submission 184035) | Soil microbial communities from Rifle, Colorado - Rifle Oxygen_injection C1 (SPAdes) | ecosystem: Environmental > Terrestrial > Deep subsurface > Rock core/Sediment | place: Rifle, Colorado... | reverse complement strand
TGAAATTAATCTTTCGGTCTTTCCACGATCTAGCCACCACGCATTTGAACTATCAACAACCTCAAGATCAGGAAAATACTTATCAGTAATTATATAAGCAATTTTAGCTTTTTTAGCTTTTTCTTGAAGGAATTTTTTTGTTGGTGTCATTTTTTTAATTAATTTTTACGGCTTTTTGTTTAGTAAATTCCTCCCATCTTTCTATAATTACATCTACATATTTCGGATCTAATTCCATCATATAACATTTACGGTTCATCTTCTTCAGCAATTAAATCACTTGAAAACCCTGTAAACTCTAAAACTTCAGGGCTTAGATCTTTCAGTTCTTCAATCACCAAATCCATATCCCAATCACTTTCATTTAATTTGTTATCTAGGAGTCTTAATGCTTTTATTTCTTCTGTTGTTAGATTTTTTAATTGCAAGACAGGTATTTTTTTCAGATTCAATGAAAGAGCACTTGCTAATCTACAATGTCCAATCACACATTCATTGTTTTCATCTACAACTAAAGGCTGAATAAATCCATATCTTTCAATGCTTTTGGCGACCTGAGCAATTTGTTTCTTACTATGTAGTTTTGCGTTTTTAAGATATGGCCTGATCAACCCAATATCCATATCAATGATTTGCATATATTTGATTGTTATTTATTTTAAATAATACCTTTTTAACAATATTTATGATATTGTCTATAGTCTGCCTACTAACATTACGCATCCTTGCAAGCTCCTTTCTTATCAAGTTACAATAGCGATTAAGCATAAAAATAGTTACGTAATCTGCCTTTAAAATTATTGTTCGCCAATGTGCATCGCCCTTTGTGAATGTTAATAAACCGATATCTATCGCATGTCTATTGTTTTCTCTACGTGTTACCCATTCCAAATTTTCGATACAATTATTAAGCTTATTACCATCCTTATGATTTACCTCCTCCTTCATCTCTTCGTTCTTGATAAACGCATTCGCAACCAATCTGTGAACTTTTACATGTTTTTTTCTGTCTGCAACAACCATTCTAATCGTTCTGTAACCATACCTATCTATGCTACCGCTTAAAAGATTCGACTTATACACTTTATAAATTCTGCCAGACTTTGATTTTTGTTCTCTGCAAATACTAAATACAACGCCTGTCAACGTAACTACGTAATTGGTATTTTCCTTACAAAAACGCCATTCATCACTGGTAAAGCCAAATTTTTCAATATTCTTTTTCAATAATTCAATCTGATTCTCAGGATGTTTCTTAGCGTTTTTTTCGTAAGGCTTTAAATCTGCGATTTTTACATTTACGACTTTCATAATTTTTCAATTATAGGAATTAAATAAGTTAAGGTTTTCGCTCTTTTATCATAAAAAAACTGTACAAGATCACCTTGTTTATTCGAATAAAACTCAGCACCTAACCCTTCATTAACTATTTTATAACTCTTTGGTGGATTTTGGAAAGATAGATGAGTGATATATGGACTGTCAGACACATATATTGGTATCTCTACTTCCCCATTAACGATCTTCCAATTGAGCATATTTTTATTGATTTATTCTTTACTTAAATTCTACATCGTATTCACAATTTGACAACCCTTTTTTAATAAATTCATTAAAAATACTATTGATTTCCTACAGGCTAGTCTGTATTATGTAGACGTAACATGATCGATAAGGTAAGCAATCAGCTAATAACACCTCTATCATATTACAATACATAATTTCTCTTCTGTTCGCCTCGTACGGCAGAGGGGAGATACCCCTTAGTCTTTATTTATTTCTTAACCTTAATTTTATGGAAACACTCTCACGCAAGGAACAAATAGAAAAAGCTTCACAACAACCCAGTCTGTTGTCTTACATGACTAGCCATGATTCGGAAACTTACGTTAAGAATAAAGAGAACAAGAAAGATTGGTTAAAAAGAGCCGAAAGCGGAGAAATAATGAGAATAATTTAATTTATTTAATTCTTAATTTTTATTTTATGAATACTAACACAAAAGCGGTGCATCAGCACTTACTAGCTAACAACATCAAATGTAATGTCAAATACATTGCAAAAGGTAGCATGAAAAATACTTACAGATTATGGAATAGAGATAGGGGATGGAATGTAGAACTAGCGAATCAACTCAACAGTTTAGGATTTAGAGGCTTTGATCATCAATCCTTGCATGAATTTTCATCCAATGGTAGTCAAATGTGCGTATTTGTTTGTGTTAATACTAATAAAAAAATACCTACAGAAGCGTAATCTACTTTCTAATTTTTAACTTTTATTATCATGCAAACCTTTCTCCCTTACCCTTCATTTCCCCAATCTGCACAGCGCCTAGATAGACAGAGGCTAGGCAAACAGAGAGTCGAAGTGCTACAACTTCTCAAGGCTCTCAACGGAGAGACTAAGGGATGGGTTAATCATCCATGTGCTAAGATGTGGAGAGGGTATGAAGAGTGTTTGGTACTATATGGTCTTGTTATTTGCCAAGAATGGGTCAGCCGAGGATACAAGGATACTTGTTTTAATAAAATCTTAGCTTATTCTGACAATCCCAATCTGATAGTTCCCCCCCCTTGGCTACGCAATAAAGCTTTTCATGATTCCCATAAATCAAATCTACTCCGCAAAGATCCAGTACATTATTCACGATTTGGCTGGAAGGTGCCAAAAGACTTGCCTTATGTATGGAATTAATAATAACTTTATTCTTCGCTATCCTTTCTTTATATCTTTTATCTAAAAAAAGATAGTCTCTGCTTACTTTCTCTTTTATTTTATATTTTAACTTTTGTTGTATGACTACACCAGAATTTATTAAAAAAATCAAGGAATTTAAAATGTCTTTTGTCGAAATCCTTACGATAATCCGTAACCATCTTTTTTTGACTGAAAGATTGAAGAAAGGGGGACGAATTTCCCAACAAAAACGAACTCACGAACAAAGACGCGCATATGCATTGAAAGCGTGGGAAACAAAAAGAAAAAAGAAGACAAATGCGAAACCTGTCAAGACTGAATAATTGACCTTTTTCTATTTTCCGATAAAATTAAAGAAAATTTAAGATTTATTTCCTAAAAATCTTAGTATGCAATCAACTATTATTCTTCCTAGTATCTTTAGAGAATTTAATTCATTAGATCAAAAAAATAAAGACGAAGGGGATAATATAATATTAGCCCTATTGTCTCCATTAATTGCGATGATAGCGGGCGGTCTATTAGCTTGTTATTTCGGATAATTTATAATAAATTAAAATGTTACTCCCTCAAGATATTTCGGAATTTATTGTTGAAAACTATGGAATGTTAGAGCTAAGTTTTGGTCTTGCGACTTTCATAATTGTTTTAATTATTTTATTAAATATTTAGGAAAAATAATAATATTATATTGTATTCCGCTCAATTGTTGTGGGTTATCTAGGCGACACTTATTTACATCTTGCAATTGAGCGGAATACAGTCTAAAATAAAGTTGTCGCTTAATTTAACCTTATGTATACAACAATTATTCATCCATTAAGACGTGCATTTATATTGTCTCTTAATGAATATGTTCTAATAGACACAATCTATCATCTTTCTCATAACGAAAGATATAATAGTTGGTGTGTCGCATCAAAAAAATACCTAGCCAAAACTTTAGATCTAAGCGAACGCTGGATTTATTCTGCTATCCAAAAATTAATTATTAAAGAATTAATAATTAAAGACGAAGCAACTAATTTTCTAAAAACGACTGATGTATGGAATGAGATGATCGCTAACAAAAACGATTGGCTTTTAGGTTTTACCGGGAAAGAAAGTCAATTTATAAGTGCAAAAGTTGCACAGGAAAAGCTAAAAGATGGTATGCAAAATTTGCAGGGTGTATGCAAAAAATTCATACCGAGTATGCAAAATTTGCAGGGTGAGTATGCAAAATCTGCATACAATAATAATATTAATAATAATATTAATAATAATTTATCTTCTATTATCATAGAAGATAGAGAAATTAACATTTCTCAAAACCCTGTTAGAAAAGAAATTAATATATTTAATAAAAAACTTATAACTTCATTATCAGCTAAAACCATAATTAACAGCAAAGTTATGGCGACTGAACAAGAAAAGTGTTCGTATGGTAATCAGCAGATTAACGAGTTCCTTGCTTGGTATAAAACAGTTTGCAAAGACCTTGGAGTTACTTTTGAAGACTTTTACAGAAGCGGAATGAATAACGAGAGGAATTTCGCGAAACACTTTTTGAACTATCGGATTAAACATCAGCTTGACAATGAAGACTTAAAAGAACGTCTTACGGAGGTTTTTAATGATAAGTGGGTATTGGGTAAGGCGAGTAACTTAAAAATCGTTTATAACGCCTTAAAATCGCTTCCTAAAATTTCAGAAGAAGCGAAGCGAAAACAAAATAAATTAGTTTATATAACCTTATAATAATATTATGAATATTTCTCATTACATTGTCAACTTTACTGATGACACGTCAAAAACCTATTCTACCAAAGAAGGCGAACAGATATTTAAACAGTTTAAAGAAGCTTTGTCAAAAGGACAGTTTTCGATCCCTATTATCATTGAAGACACAAAAGAAATTAAAAAAATCATTTCTCTTACTGCGATAAAAGAAGAAAAAGAAAATAAAACATATAGAAATTCTAAAGAGGCGTGTAATAATGAAGAGATTATGAAGGCTGTACAGCTATACTTATTGATTAAGCATTACTTATTCTTCAGTTACGAGAAGCAAAGATTACAAGGATGCAGAATCACAAAAGGTTTTACACAAGCGTATGAAGGAGCTTATTATCCCAACTTTTTCGCAAAAATATTCAGATTCAAATTATTTTGGGATTTGGAAAAAGTTAAATTATACGCTGAATATTTCCGAAACATTAATTACTATTCCAGACTTACCTTACTTTATCACCGAAAACTTTCTAAAAATTGGCATGAAGGCATGGCGCAATGGCTTTATGATGTTAATATTATTCCAAAACTTTCACAAAATGATATAAAAAAATTATTAGATGTTTATGTTTTCGAAGACTGGTATAGGCGTAAGTTTAATGATCTACCTAAACACTGGCATTTCTCAAAATATGTTAATACGTCAACATATCAAGAAGGAACACAACAACATGAAGATTATATGCTTAAAAATTATGGCAAGAACTGGGAGAAAGCTTTAAAATATAATGTTAATTTGTCAAAAAAGGCAGAACAAATATTCTCTAACTTCTAATTCTTAATTTTAAATTTATGACCGCAATCGCAATCAAAAAAAACAAAGACAGTATTGAGCTAGCTACTGATAGTCGGACATCAGTTAATGGAATTTTTAATGATAATACAAAAAAAATACATAAAATTAATGATATTATGTATCTTACGGGTACAGGAAAAATAAATGTGATTTTGCTTTTAAAAGAATATTTAAAACAAAACAAATTAGAATTGAAGGACAAACTAACAATAACTTTAATGATATTAGAATTTTTTAATAAATATTTTAATGAAAAATACGAAAATGAGACTTGTTTTGTTTTAATTGTTAAAGATAAGGCTTATATTATATATTCTGATTTTATCGTAAGTGAAATAGAAGAAAATGAATGTTGGTCAAGCCCTTCAGAATATGAGTTTTTAATTAATGAAATAGGAGTTAAAAAAACCATTGAGAAGATCTGTCAACTTTCTATCTATTGCGGTGGGGAAGTTCAATATCTTCAAGCCCCTTTAATAATTAAAGAAAAAGAAACGTCTTTGCCTTCTTCTGTTACTATCCTAAATCAAGAATATGATGTTGAAACAACAACAAAACTTGACTTATCGAGTCAAAACTTAACTGCAATTCCTGATGGGATTGAGAAGTTGATTAGTCTGCAAGAATTGGATCTACGGGGTAATCGGATCAGTGATCTATCACAGTTCCCGATCATGCCGAATCTACTAGTATTGAAACTAGGGGATAATCAGATCAGTGATCTATCACAATTCCCGATCATGCCGAATCTACTAATATTGTGGCTAGAGGACAATCAGATCAGTGATATATCGAAATTCCCGATCTTGCCTAATCTGCAAGAATTGGGGCTAGAGGGTAATCAGATCAGCGATATATCGAAATTCCCGATCATGCCGAATCTACTAGTATTGAAACTAGGGGGTAATCAGATCAGTGATCTATCGAAATTCCCGATCATGCCGAATCTACTAATATTGTGGCTAGAGGGTAATCAGATCAGTGATGATAATGAAGATGATAATAAATACGTACATGCTTTGAGAGATAGAGGCGTTACTGTTTATTTATAATTTCTTAATTTCATTAAAATGACAACACGACAAAAAGATGTTCTTGATTTCATTAGGAGTTATCAATTTCAAAACTGTTCATCTCCGACACTCAAAGAGATATGCAAAGCTATTAACGTTAGTTCAGAACAATCAGTTCTGAAACACCTTGAAGCTTTGATTCTACAAGGTAAAATCGAGAAAGGTAAAAACCCTAGAAGTATTAAACCTTTACCAGAAGTTAAAAAAGTGCTTGTAGAAGGATATAAAAATTTTCTTCTTGCAAAAAATATATAGTTTTGCTAGAATGGAGATGTTAAGAATTATTATTTCTTAAAAACTAAAATTATGAACGTCGTAGAAAAACTTTTAGAAAATTAGACTAAAGCCTTTTAATTCTTTTATTTTTTAATTTATGAATTATGTTTACAAAAATACGTAGAGGGGTATTCGAAACTAATTCTTCAAGTTCACATAGCATTAGTATATCTTCAGAAGTGGGTCTGATGGACACACTCAAGTTAAATGGTGATGGTGATGTTGAGTTGGATGGTGGCGAATTTGGTTGGGACGAGGAGAGCTTTAATGATGCACAAATTAAGGCCTCATACCTAGCTATATATTCTAAAATTTATTATCCAGACGATGAGATTGGCGAAGATAAGCTCAAGGACATACTCAGTATGGTCATTCAAGAACAGACTGGTTGCGACAGAGTAATTTTTGCTTTTACCAGTGAAAATGCTTATATCGACCATCAATCAATAGATAGTCAAACATATCATTATTTATTTGAAGATCCTGAACAATTAAGACAATTTATTTTCAATCCTAACTCTTATTTAAGAACCGACAATGACAATCATTAATTCTTATATTAACGGCAATGTTAAGGTGCAAATTTTTGATGATGGAACTAAAATAAGAGAGTATCAGAAAATTCCTAAAGTTAATTTTCCCGAATCAATTGACATTAAAATCACTAATTATTGTGATATGGGATGTGCTTATTGCCATGAGAACTCTAATACGCAAGGGAAGCATGGGAATTTAGATTTTTTATTGACAATTTTAAAAGAATTACCTGCTGGTGTTGAGTTGGCTATTGGTGGGGGTAATCCTTTGGCTCATCCTGATCTGGTTGACTTTTTGAAAACTTTAAAAGTGAAAGGTATAATTGCTAATATTACCGTTAATCAAGGACATGTAGACAGATACAAAGGATTAATTAAATATTTAATTTTTGAAGATTTAATAAAAGGCGTAGGGATCTCTATTATCAATAAAAACCTTACCCCTCTCAAATGGCTTCATCAAATAAGCGAAAATATTGTATATCACATAATAGCAGGAATTAACATGCCTAGTATTATTGATGAAATTATAAAAATAACGAATAATCCTAAAATTTTGATTTTGGGATATAAAACTTTTGGAAGAGGAATCAAATTCTATAATCCTAATATAGAAGAAAATATTAAACAATGGTATAGATCAACATCTAATTATATTGGAAAGGTGATATTGTCATTTGACAACTTAGCAATCGAACAGTTAAAAATTAAAAGACTATTTACGGATGAGGGATGGGACATGTTTTATATGGGAGATGATTTTCAGTTTTCCATGTATATTGACGCAGTTAAGCAAGAATACGCACCTACTAGTAGAAGTTTTATTAGGCAAAACTTTAAAAATTATAATTTAATAAAATATTTTAAACAATTTAAAAATAATTAATTATGAAACAAAAACGAAAATACCAAATTGTAGTTAGCTTGAGGGAAGAAGAAAGGGCAAAACTCTATGAAATTATGAGGTCTTTTGGGTTAAAAACTACAGGGGGAGCGGTAAGACAATTGATAATTTTGTATAAAAAGTTTCAACAATTTATTTCTTAATTTTTTTAATTAAAAAATGAAAAGCTATCACAAATATATAAAAAATATCATCAAAGAGGATCCTTCTGTAAAAAATGGTATGGAATTTGTGATAAATGTAAAAAAGAAACTTATGTTTGGATTAATTATTCATTAAACTTAAAATAATATGTTTAACTTAATAAAAAAAATAAAAAACTTTTTCTGTATTGTCCCTATATCAGTAACTGATATAACTGATGATAGTTATACTTATGCAGGGGATTGTTTGGCGGAAATTATCCAGAAAGAGAGAAGACAGCTTATATTAATTAATATAATTGGCTGGTTAATTGTTATTTTCTTAAATATTAAATTCTAATTTTTACAATATATGTTTAATCTTTTTAAAAAAATTGACGAATTTGAAAATCTTAAAGCTTCTTACGAGAAAGTTATTTTAAAGCTAACAAAAGAACGAGATGAAGCTCGCGATTTAAAGGAAATTCTTGAAAAATTAACAAAAAAAAGTGAAATTACTGGAGATCTCGTTAGTGGTTTTGGGTTGGTATCTAATAATTATTCGGATGGTGGGCCAATTCTTAGTATAGATGAAGATAAAATTCCTGTATATGTGAATGATTATTTTGGTGGTAAGTATATTAAGCAGGAATCAACGAAACTTGTTGAATTAGATCCGACAGGCAAGGCGACCTATCACTTCACAGAACAAAAAGCCGATAAAGGCTTTTCTTATAAATTAATTCAAAAATAACATAAACAACAATCAAACAAATGAACATTAAAGAAATAGAAAAATATGAAGAATGTTATAGATGTGGCAAGGCAGATGATACAGTTAGTTTTGCTCCTGATCCGTTTGCCAATGAATTTAATGATGATGATACTAATGTATATCAATGTGAGGACTGTCGAGGGAAATCTGCTTTAGATATTTAATTTTTATAAATGAATAAAAATGAACAATTTACAAAAATATGAGCAGATTTGTAATGACTTAACTATTGATTTTATCGAAAAATATTATTGCGATGAAGATATTCAACTTAAAGATGTTTATTGTGAGTGGGTGGCTCAAGAGGTGGGAGGTGTTGCTTGTATCAATGATGAGTTCTGGTCAATGAATGATATAGTTAATGTTTTTAAATATAAACCAACAAAGAAACAATTATTTGAGTTTTATTATCATCGTCTTGACGCAAAGATTCCGCAATATAATTTAAAAAATTTTATTAAATTACGAAAATGAATAAAGATATTGCAACTGTTTTCGTACAAATTGATGAAATAATTGATGATCTAAGTCATAGGCACGGTTCATCTCTACAAGATGATAGAGATAGACTAATTAGCTATGCGAATTACCTATCGTCTGAATTAACGCAAGCTGAATATGATTACGAGATTGAAGACGAAAAGATTAAACATCGCTATTCTGCTGGCGTAATTAAGAGACTAAGCGAATCGACTAAAGTTACTAAAGCGGAACACGAGATAAGAGGCTCAAAAAAATATTTAGATGAGAAATTAGATTTATGTTTTAAATCCTTGAACGTAAATAAATTAAAATATAAATATCAAATAATAAATCTTAAACTTAATTCTCTTGCTTCTGCAATTCGTAGAGCGGAAGATGAAGAGAAAAAAACGACTAATATCTAAAAAAACGTGGAGAGTAAGCAATCAGCTAATTTTATATTTTTGAGATACAAAAACTCCACGCTTTTCTATATTATACACATTTTAAACAAAAAAACAATAATTAAATTAAAAAATATATTAATAATTAAACAAGCTAATTTTATAAAATTACTCTTGATTTATTAAAATTAAAAGTATATAGTTTTTATGTTAAACAATCACTAATTTAAAAAATATGACAATCGTAACCATACTTGGCAAGGGATATGATGTTGAAACAACAACAGCTCTTAACCTATCGAGTCAAAACTTAACTGCAATTCCTGAGGGGATTGAGAAGTTGATTAATCTGCAAGACTTGGATTTATGGGGTAATCAGATCAGCGATATATCGAAATTCCCGATCATGCCGAATCTGCAAGTATTGGGGCTAAGGGGTAATCAGATCAGTGATATATCACAGTTCCCGATCATGCCGAATCTACAAGAATTGGGGCTAGATGATAACCAGATCAGTGATATATCGAAATTCCCGATCATGCCGAATCTGCGAAAATTGTGGCTAGGGGGCAATCAGATCAGCGATCTATCACAGTTCCCGATCTTGCCTAATCTGCAAGAATTGTGGCTAGGGGGCAATCAGATTAGTGAAGGTGATAAAAACGTACATGCTTTGAGAGATCGAGGCGTTACGGTTTATTTATAATTCTTTAATTTTAAAATAATGTCTACAATACAATCTCTCTCTCAAGAGATTTTGGAGGAAACGGAAAAACTTAAAGAATTAGTTGGATATGAAGAAGAAGAAGAGGAGGAGGAAGAAGATGATGACGATATTGATAGTGAGGATTTTCAAAAAAGATATGAGGCTGTAAAAAATAGTCTAGCTAATGACGATCCTTACGCTGAGATTATTCAAGAAAATTGCAGTCCCTTTTGGAATAATTTTACTATTTAATTTTTAATTTTAAAAATATGACAATCGTAACCGTCCTTGGCAAGGGATATGATGTTGAAACAACAACAGCTCTTAACCTATCGAGTCAAAACTTAACTGCAATTCCTGAGGGGATTGAGAAGTTGATTAATCTG
>Ga0208245_1002062_pt1 | contig 10943 bp, 18 predicted proteins | sample RifOxyC1_FD_184035 | JGI IMG/M metagenome (GOLD analysis project Ga0208245, IMG submission 184035) | Soil microbial communities from Rifle, Colorado - Rifle Oxygen_injection C1 (SPAdes) | ecosystem: Environmental > Terrestrial > Deep subsurface > Rock core/Sediment | place: Rifle, Colorado... | reverse complement strand
AGAAGAAGTGAAGGAGGAAGTGAAAGAGGAAGCAAAAGAGGAAAAACAGGAAGTGAAAGAGGAAAAGAAAGAAGAAGTGAAAGAGGAAGTAAAGAAAAATCTCGTCTGTTCTGTTCCTGATGGAACATTTGGAATAGACATTGAGAAACTTGGTGCTTGTGCCCAATGTGATATTTGGGATGCTTGCATGGAAAAAAACAATCGCATTATGGTGGAGAAACGGGCTGCTAGGGCTGCTGAAGGTGGGGGTAGACTGAAAAGGTAATCATAATTCCTGGGGAAGCTTGGTATGGATTAGTCCCAACTAAAGCATCAGTGGAGAAGATTTGGTCGAGCGGCTAATGCTTAGTGTGTGTAACGTGACGCATACCACTCCAAACTATCCGCTCTAGCTTCTTGTGTTTCCCCAGGAATCTTTTTATAAAGGAGGATTAATGGCAAAATATGCCATTGTAGATTGTAATTATCTTTGTCATCGCTCCTTTCATCGCCTCTCTGAATTAACTTATGAGGAAATGAAAACTGGAGTAATTTTTGGTTTCTTTAATTCTATCCTACATATCGCAACTAAACTAAAAGTAAAAGAATTTATTTTTTGCTGGGACAGTAAAAAGTCTTTTCGCAAGAAAGATAATGCAGTTTACAAAGCAGGAAGAACTGAGAAAAGAGAAGTTCCCCCAGAAGAAAAAGAGAGCTACTACTTAGCTTCCGCACAATTTGATGCAATCAGGATGGAAATCTTACCTCAACTAGGTTTCCATAATGTTTTTATGCAGGATGGAATAGAGGCTGATGATTTAATTGCCTGGGTAACTAAAAATCTTGATATGTCAGATAGTTATATCGTTTCTGCTGATAATGACCTTTGGCAATTACTCCATCAAGTTAGAGGAATTTATCAGATAGACAAAAAGAAAATTTTAACTGAAATGGATTTTGTTAATGAATATGGAATCTTTCCTAATCAATGGCCTGAAGCTAAAGCTATTGCCGGTGACAGAAGTGATAATATCATAGGGGTTGAAGGGGTTGGAATCAAAACTGCAATTAAATTTATCAAAAAAGAAAAGATTCCACAAAGTAAACTTTCATCTATCTGGGCGAATAAACAACTGAAAGAAGATAACTTAGGATTGATTGTTTTGCCTTATTATAAAACTCAAGAAATCAATCTAAATGGCGGTGATAAGTTGGATATGTCTCAGTTTGAGAATGTTTGCTTTCACTATGGATTCAGGTCTTTCTTACAAAAAGATAAATATAATGAATGGCGTAAAGCTTTTGGATTACTTTAAGAGGAGGTAAAAATGTATCAAATTGAAAAGGATATACCTATTCCTTCAATCAGTCATAAAAATAGACCATCTACTATTTACCCTTTGAAACAAATGGAAATTGGGGATTCTTTCTTTGTTCCTGATAATGATAAAGGAAAAAAATCAACTGTTAGGTCAGCAGTACTGGTTATTGCCAAAAGGATTGGAATTAAAATTGTAACTAGAAAAGTAGAAGGTGGGTTACGAGTGTGGAGAGTTTAAAATTAACTTATAAAAGGAGGTAAACCATGAAAAAGAAAATTGTTATTGCTGCTATTACTGTTTCTCTTTTTACCTCTCCTGTGTTTGCAGGTAAGAGAGTTAAAATCTATGATGAAAATAGCAGATGGACTGGATTTGTAGAGAATGGTCGTGTTTATGACTCAGACTATCGCTATAAAGGTCATATTGAAAAAAGTGGCCGAATCTATAACGAGAAATCCCATTACAAAGGGAAAATTGAGAGGCAGGATAGAAAGAAATCTCGTCACGACCATCATGAGGAGGAAGATGATTAAAAATCTCACTCAGATATTTACCGCAGGGTTTGTTACAGGAGGACTTTTAACAGGTTTTTCTATAGCAGTAATTTGGGATTTTTGGGGATTAGGATTACTATGGATTCTTTTTACTGTTATTGTTTTAGCATTGTCAGGTGGATTTTATGAAAAACTAAAGAGGTGTCAAAAATGGGAAGGATAGCAAGACGCAATCCAGAAGAATTGGCTAAAGAAGTGGCTGAGACTGCTACTGATCCTAGTGTTGAATTTAACAAAACTATTGCTAAATCAATTCGGTTTGACAAAGTAATAAGTACAGGTTCAACCTTACTTGATTGTGCTATTTCTGGCAATCGGGTATATGGTGGGGGAATACCTGGGGGCATTGTTATTGAGATATTTGGTCCCTCTGGATATGGAAAGACCTTACTTGTAGTTGAAATCTGTGCCTCTGCTGAAGTTAAAGGTGGTCTTGTTGAGTTTGATGATCCAGAAGGTCGTCTTGATAAAGAATATGCTCGCTTAACAAATGGTCTTGACCTTACTCAAAAAGGGAAATATCGAAGGTCAAAAACTGTTGAAGAAGTATTTGAATATGTCAAAGAATGGGAAGAAGCAGAAGGTTCAGGAGAAATTGATGTAATGGCGGTTGACTCTCTTGCTGCCCTCTCTACTAAAATTGAAATGGAAGATGAAGACAAACGAGGACAGATGAAGGCAAAGAAAATGTCGGAGAGCCTGCGTAAGAACGCTCTACGCCTTTCTGAAAAGCGAAGACTGTTAGTTTGTACGAATCAAATTAGACAGGGTTCTACTCCTCAAGGAGCTCCTAAAGAAATAGTTCCAGGGGGTGAGGCTTTTCCGTTTTATGCTTCTTTAAGAATCAGAATCGGTCCTCCTCCTTATTCCGGAAGGGGGGCATTTAAAATTGAAGAGGAATTAAAATTTGAAAAAGGGAAGACCAAGAAAGTAGTAGGTGTTCATCCATATGCCTATATTGTGAAAAACTCTTGTGATGATCCTTATCGTGAAGCTCCTCTTTACATTATGTTTGGTTATGGAATTGATGATGTCAGGGCCAATCTACAATGGATTAAAGATATAAAAGGTCTCCCACTGTATGATTGTATTACCAAAGATTCAAATTCCATGAAAAAGGCAATTACTCACATTGAAGAAAACAATCTGCAAGCTGAATTAAGAAAGAATACTATTGATTTGTGGATGGAGGTTGAAGAAAAATTTAAACAAATAAGAGCTCCTAAGGTAAGGTTTTAGTATGGATACAAAAGAAGAAGATTTCCAATTAGAAGTAAAATTTATCAATTTCCTTGACAAAAATCTTGCTTTGGATTTAATAGGATTCTTTCAAAGAAAAGGTTATGCCTATACAGGCAGTTCAGGGAAAGAAAATGAAACTACTTTAAAATTTTTAAAGGTGGTTTAAATGTCAAGATTAAAAAGAAATATTTATCAAAGCATTCCTGAAGTGGTAACAAAAAAGAAAAGAACCTCAAAAAAAGGAAGTAAACTTAAAAAGAAGGATCTTGTTACATTTTTAGTCAATTCTATGACTGAAGAACAATGGTCAATAATTTCACAACTTAGAGGATTACCAATTCCAGAAACGCATACTAAAAGCGTATCTTTTCTAAATGGCCTATTTAAAAAGACCATTTCTAGAGCAGGTGCTAAAGGGAAAGGTAGAAATCTTCAGCAATGGACTTGTAAAATGATTAGCAATTTTACTGGTTTGTGCTGGGGGAAGGATGAGGAAATAGCTAGTAGAGAAATGGGTCAAGCAGGGACGGATGTTAGAATGTCCATCAATGCCAGAAGGCTTTTCCCTTTTTCTCTTGAATGTAAGAGCGGAAATCAGTGGAATCTTCCGGCTGCAATTAAACAATGTCAAGCTAATCTCTACCCAGATACAGAATGGATGATTGTTCTAGACAGACCAAGTGTAATAAAAGAAGAAAGGATTTCTCCAATTGTAGTGGTGGACGGAGAAGTATTCTTTCAGATACTTAATAGGACTGGAGAATTAGTAGATTTAATAAGGAGGAACAATGGGAAAGATTAGAGAAAAAACTTATGACTATCTACTATGGGCCGATCTTCAATTGGGCGAAAGAAAGGATCTTAATGTTCCTACTGCATCAGGTCTAAATTCTCGCCTTCTTGAAGGTATAGGTATTGCCAATCAAGTGGGAGAATTAGCAAAGAAGTTTCAAGTAAAGAGAATTTTTCTCTTAGGAGATGTATTTGAACTTAAGGACAGAATCCCTGCTAGGATTATGATTCTCTTTGCTGAAGCAGTAGCAAAATTTCCATGTCCTTTAGTTATTCTCAAGGGTAATCATGACTTTGCGGAAGACGATTATGCTCCAGTGAGATTACTTGAAAGGGAAGGAAAAGTTAAGTTTATTGCTGCTCCATATATTAATATGGAAATTGCCTTTCTTCCATACTTTCGTAAATATGAAAATTTTAAAGAGGAATGGATAAAATTACATGAAACTATAAAAGGAGATACTGGTTTTGATGTCAATGTTAAATTATTTCTATTTCACAATACTGTGTCTGGGGCTAAGTTTGCTAATAATCGTAAAGCTGAAGGAGAATTTGATTTACCAACCTTTGCAAACATTCGTTACCTTGCAGGAGATATTCATTTACCACAGAAAGTAGGACCAATTCAGTATTTAGGTTCACCATACCAAGTAGATTTTGGTGAAGAAGGACAAGATAAGTTTGTTTATCTATATAAGTCTGATATAGATTTACTTACTTCAGTTGAATTAAAATACCCTAAATTTGTAAGTGTGGATATTAGTATAATTAATGATATAAAACAAGAAGATTTTGAAGGAAACTATGTTCGTATGACAGGAGAAATATTAAAAGAAAAGAAAGAACAAGTGGAAGAGTGTAAAAAGATATTGGAAAGTTGGAATCCTAAATTTGTTATTTCTATTGTAAAATATCGAACTGAGAAAAGAGCTAGGATTGAAACTGCTAAAGATGACCATCAAGCTGTCTTATCAGAGTTTTTACAACAATCTGAGACGGAGCTTAATAAACAAAAATTACTTGAAGTTGGACTTGATTTGATAAAGGAGGCTACTGCTTGAATATTATTATCAAATCTGTATCAGGAAAAGGCTTTCTCACTTTCAAAGATACTTTCATTCAGGACTTTGAAAAGTTTGGGAATACACCTGTCCTAATTGTTGGGGAAAATACTGTAGATGCCAAATCCTTATCAAATGGGTCAGGCAAATCCTCTCTTATTGAAGCTTTGAATTTTGTGTTTTTTGGTACTACTGGTAGGGCATTAAAGTATGCTGATGAAGTAATAAACTGGGATTCGGATGAATGTAAAGTGTTTGCAGAAATACAAGTAGGAGAAGAAAGTTATGAAATTAAAAGGGAAAGAAAATTAGGGAAGGCCACTACTTTAGATATTTTTCATAATTCAGATAGACATTTAAAACCAGATGAAATCCTTCCTCAAGCTGACAACAAAGCAAAACAAGCATGTCTTGAGCATTTACTTGGTTTCTCTTTCACGTCTTGGTCTTGTGCTGTTATGTTCCACCAAGATTTTATTGCATTCCCAGATTTGAAGCCAGCTCAAAGAGCTGAAATCCTTAGTGAGGTTGCAGGCTTAAATATTTATATCAATGCTGCCCAACTTTCCAGTAAGGAATTAAACTCTCTTATGAGCAGAGTGAATTTGCTTGAAAGAGATATTGTCTCACGGAATGAGAGCTTAGAACGCTTAAAAGTTACGGATTTTCAAGAGAAGATAGAACAATTCGAGTCAGACAGACAGCAGAGAATAATTGGTTTAAGAAAACAACAAAGGGATGAAAAATTTAAAATTGAAAACGAGAAAGAAATTAATCAAGGTCAACTTATTGTAACAAATCTTAAAATTGAGGAACATAATGTATTAATTAAAGACCTGGAACATAAAAAGAATTTACCCATAGACAATCCAAAGATTAAAAAACTATCTGAAAAAGTAGCTTTTCTGGAAGCTAAGAAGGAAGAACCTTTTTCTCCTCCTGTAGAACTTGGAGATAGAATCCAGGAACTCGAAAGTGAATTAAAAAATCTTCCGAACGTAGAAGAACAACTCCATGAACAAATTAAGTATGATTCTGGTTTAACAAAAGAAATTGATTATCTAATCCATAATATTGAAAAACTGAATCTTGAAATGCACAAGTTTCAGACACTTGGTGTAGGTATTTGCCCTACTTGTAAGCAAGAAGTCTCTACTGAGCATTTACGAAGTCATTTAACTGACATGGAATCTGACCTTCTTATTTTAGAGGCAGAAAAATTTGAATTAAATAAAAAGAAAGAATCCAGTTCCTTAAGCTTAAAAGGTTTTCAAGACCTTTTCTCTCTTTTAAAGAAGTATGAAATAGAATTAGAAGTGAAAAGAAGGGAAAGACAAAAACTTGAAATCAGCCATATTGAGAATATTAATACTGAAATGAACCTTTATAAAGATGAAAAACAGAGAATTGAGACTGACCATCTCAACCATCTCAATGACCTGATTCAGAATTTTAAAGATCAACTTCATGTTTTGCAACTTGAGCAGCAAGCACTACAGATTAAAATCGCTTCAGAGGCAGGGGAGAAGCTCGTAGCCGCTTTAGAATCTCAGATTGAGTCTGTGAGACAGCAAGAGAATACTTATGTAGGTATGAAATTGAAGAATGACCGGCAAATACAAGAGGTCCAGCAAGAAATAGATACTATGCAGGAAGAAGTAGTCACCAAAAAAGAAGAAGGAAAGTATCTTACTTATTGGATTGAAGGTTACAAAAGACTCCGTATGATGATGTTTGACTCCCTAATAATCCGTCTTGAAGAACTGTCTCAAGACCTACTTTCCGAGTATAGCTCAGAACTTTCAGTGACAATTACAGGTGAAAAAGATTTAAAGAGTGGCGGAAAGAAAAATGAAATATATATTGAAATAGTAGGAAGTAAGGGAAAGAAATCATCTTTCGAGGCATACAGTGGCGGTGAACGTCAAAAAGTAAAGATGGCGGTTAGCTTGGCATTATCTGAAGTGATTAAAGAAAAGTGTGGAAAGGATTTTAATTTAATAATTTTTGATGAGGCTAATAATGCTTTGGATGACATTGGGAAAGATACTAATTATCAAGCATTTAAAAAGATTGCCGAGAATAAAACTGTTCTTGTGGTTGACCATGATGGAGTTTTTAGTGATAGATTTGACCAGACAATCACAATTATCAAAGAGGAAAATGGGAGCAGAATTGCAGCATGAGCAGACTAAAAAGAAGAAAAATAATAAAAAAGCCAAGCTATTATGCAACTAAATCTACTTTTGAATTAGAAATAGAAAAAATAGTAATAAAAGAAGGATTTCCAAACCCAAAATCTTTTGTATTAAATTATATTAATAAAGGTTATTCTATTTTAGGTCTCCAAAGATATTTAGCAGAAAAATATGGATTAGAAGTATCAGAAGGATTTTTTTATAATAAAATTAGAAAATTAGTTCCTTCTACTTATAACAGACATACAAGAGGACATTATAAAAGGAGAGCAATTGCTACTGAGAAAGGTCATTTACGAAGTGTAAATCATTTAATAAAAACTTTATTTTTAAAAGGACAAGGTAAATTAGAAATTGCTAAAACTTTTAAAACAAGGTCATTTATCTTAACAAGAAACAAAAATATTTATCCTTTTGATTTTAGTGGAAATGAATCTTTCCCTGATAAAGTAAAATTAGGTATGAAAAGATTTAAAAATTATTATAGATGGTTACAAAATGCAAGGAAGATTGGTTTTGAATCTGTTGTAGAAGCTATAGAATATTTGTTATCAGAAAAGAAATTATCAATGAGGGATACAGCATGGATTTTTCAAGTTACAGAATGGAGATTGCGAGTAAGAATATCAAAATGTTTATATTTGCGTGAAAAACTAAATTTATTTAAATAAAAAGGAGAAATAGAAATGGGAATAAAACAGCTTGTAGAACCTATGTTTGAGAAGACTGGATATCAAAAGAGTAGTCTTCATTACATCCTTCAAAGGCTTCCAGAATGTATTAAAGAGGCTCTTGAAAAAGATGGGTCTATCCAATTAAATGGAATTGGAACTTTCTCTTTGAAAAAAAGAAACGCTAAAGCTGGTAGAAACCCTAAAACTGGTGAGAAAATTGAAATTCCTGAAAGAACGGTTGTGAATTTTAAAATGCACAAAAGTCTAAGAAATAATTTTAAAGGGGAATAAGAAATACCGGAGATTTGCGCTGAGGGGTGGTTTGGCATCGAGTTTAGGATAAGTCCATATTAAATCCACCCCAAGGCGCATACGAACAACCTGGGGCGGGCCGGCGGGAACCGGGACATCAAGATAGGTGGCAGATGAAAACTTACCGAGGTACATGTTTACTTCAATGGGACGCTATTGATTTAGTGGCCCAAGAGAATATCGGTTTATCTGTCCAAGCCGGATACTCAGAACTCCGGCCCCCAAGACTATTTTGGTTGCGGCGGCCTCAGGGGCCAGACCCTACGCCTGGGGCCTGACAAAGATGGTGGGTGAGGCCAGCAACCAACGCCCGCCGGAGCGTTATCCGGCACTTAACTTAAAAGGGAGGATTTATCATGTCTGATGCAGCAGAAGGAATTATTGATGTTAGTGCCCCAAAGGAGTATCTAACTAAAGATGTTTTCATGCGAGAGAGAGTTGAATCATTTATTGTTTCGGTCCGTGGGGCTTGTGCAGCATTAGGAGAATACTGCTCTGTTCCTCCCTTGGCCATTATGGAGTTGGTATCTGAAAACCTTGTCAGTACAACAAACAAACCAACTTAGCGTTAACCCTTTCAAGTAAGCCAAACGCCCGGCGCCCCCGGGCGTGATGAGGGGCACTTACTTTAAGAGGAGGAGAATATGTTAAAATTTCATGATAAGTGTTGTTTAAGTTGCCGATATTATAGGGCTGGACAGAATTTTTCTGATTGTTTGAATTTAGGAAGAACCCTTTCATCAACTGGAGTGCCTTATGCAGACATGGCAAGGTACTGTGATTTGTGGAAAAGACGACCAAAGTCATGGGATATTTACACTGATAAAAACCCATTTTGGGAAGACAAATATATTTCTCGTATAACACAGTCAAAACTTCCAGGTAGGAGATAGCGCCCCGGCGGGTAATCCAAGGCACTCCGATGCTGAGAGAGGAGAATAAAAAATATTATATAGGTCAATATTTAATAGGAAAGTCATGCCATGAATATAATTAATAATCCACAAGAGATAATACGATTTTTTGATGAAGTAGCAAAAGCTGGTAGGGCGGGTGGTTACTTTAGAAATTCTAAACTTTTCCCTGATTTTGTTGTTTGGAATACCACTGGAGATGAAAGACAATGTGACTTCCCATCTATCTATTTCCCGAATAAGGTTTTCCATAGCACTTTATATGGTTCAAGGAGCTTGTATTGGGACACCGTGAAAATGAAGGAGTTACTCCACCACTGCGATAGGAGAACAAAATGCAGATAATAAAAACAACAGACCATCATTATAAATGCCAAAGTTGTCTGGAGCACGACAATCCGGGGGGTTGTTTTCCCTGGTATGGAAATAGTTATTGACGGAACAGCGTTTACACATAAAACATTTATTTGCGTAAAGTGTATTAACGAAGCAAAGCGTTATCTGGAGGAGGAGTAATGGGAGATAATCATTATAAGGATCATATCATGAGGCGAGATACTATCGAACTCGTCGCCCTCCGCACCGAACTGATTAATAAGGGCGCAAGAGAAGACGAACTTCTAAGGGAGATTGAACATTACCAGGTTGAGCTGGAAAACGAGAAGGCAATGTTCCAATCCTTAGCCGATCAAGTGGCCTTAGTGCTTAGGCCGCGGTTGGCTGAGGCAGAGAGATTGTTAAGAACCGTAACCTGGAGCAGTAAAATACACCTTTCAGATTGTGATTGCGCCGATTGCGAGGCTGTTGAGAAGTTTCTTTCTGTGGAGATAAAGTAATGAATAAAAACTACATTCTCAATATTCTCAATCACCCCGAAGTATTGAAAAACAGTCCGACCTCCCATGACATGGTATGGGTGAGGCGGGATGATTTGAAAGCAGCAATAAGATGGGCTGATTGGGCCGGGTATGACGATTCTTACGAATACGATCGACTTAAAGCTGTCTTGGAGGAGAAGCCATGAGCGGTGAAGGAGAAGCCATGCCCTCAACCATAATCATCCCGTGGATAGGTGAAACAATTTCAAATCATAATACCACTACCAGGATAAAAGTCTGGTACATTGATCTTGATTTTACCATTGGAAAGGAGAAGAAATGACAAACCTATCCTTCCGCATGACCATTACCACTTATTACAGGGGTTTCAGGATTAACTCAGCTTGGGGCGAACCAAATTGCTACCCGGAAAAATGGGTCTCTTTCATCATTGGATGGATCAGTTTTTTGTTGGTAATCAGAGACAATTGCCCTAATACAGAGGTAAGGTTATGACCACAGAACAAGAAATGCGAGAGTGGACGGCTAAGTTGATGGGATGGAAAATATCAGAACCCTTTTGGAGAAGAATGGGTCACAGAAAACTTTTGGATAGACATAGACGACTGGCACCCAGACGAAGACCTGAACCAGACTAAAATGGTTTGGGAGAGGATGAGGGGGTTGGGATGGTACTTAATTGTGGGATATAGTTATGAAAGAGGGGTTGTCCCTGTACCATATATTGCAGCATTCAGTAATTCTGAATTACAGAAACACGGGCCTTAAATCTTTAATATTGACCTCGCCCACGCCATCATCAAAGCGGCAATGGCCGCAATGCCGGAGGGGGAATGATTTACTTCAACCTCTCCACTATCTTATCGCCCCAAAAGTTTGTCGGGGATCGATTTATCTAATTGTCCAGAAGTCCCCAGCGAACCGGGAGGCGAGATATTCAAAGTCGATGGTGAATAGGCCGTTGTCTCCCCAGTCTCCCCAGCTATTCGGCCCGCCGAATCTCCCTTTGTGCTTATCATACTTGCTGAAAAATAGATCATGACCGCCAAGAGGTTT
>Ga0208245_1002061_pt1 | contig 10946 bp, 15 predicted proteins | sample RifOxyC1_FD_184035 | JGI IMG/M metagenome (GOLD analysis project Ga0208245, IMG submission 184035) | Soil microbial communities from Rifle, Colorado - Rifle Oxygen_injection C1 (SPAdes) | ecosystem: Environmental > Terrestrial > Deep subsurface > Rock core/Sediment | place: Rifle, Colorado... | reverse complement strand
ACCATTCAACAATTGCGGGAACTCCCGCTTCAACATATTTTTTTACTTTCTCAATAGATGAATTCTTTTCGTAAAAAGCCTCAAATCCTATCTTTTTAACTCCTTCAACAATATCTATTGGATCGCAACCATAATCATGAGTTGCGTGTATTAGTTCAGCAATTTCATCAATCGTTTTTATTACACCATAATAATCAAGAATTGCCTTAACCGCGAATGGTCCACAAAATCCTTTTGTTTGTTTGGAAATATTTAATTTAATCATGCCGTAATTATACAATAACCTGCTCACACATCCAGAATTAAACTTAGTTTGTTTTTAGGAAAAATATCATCAGGGAATAACTTAATAAGATTAATATTATGTTTCCTTACTAAATTAAGTTTTCTTCTTTTTAATAAATCATATCTTTTAAGTTCGCCTGCCAAACCAAAAAATTCAATCCATTTGTTCCCAATAACAAAATCACAAGTAAAGCGATTTTTACCCGGATAGGGAACATCTCTTTTATGTTCTATTCCTTTTTCAGACATCCAATCATCAATTATTTTTTCAGTAAACGAATCACATTCATGTCCGTCTTTAGCAATATGTCTATTTGCAAATAAAACAGGATTCGGGTCAAAACCAGCTATTTTAATAGCATTATTCCAAGTACCAAAACGTGCACGGATAGCATGATAATATTTAAATTCTCTCTTACAAGGAATTCTTTTATTAATCTGAACAAAGTTCCTTATTCTACCTATAAGTAAATCTGCTGGTATAACTTGAGCTTTATCTTGACATGTCTCGGAACAATACTTTTTCGCATCACCATTATAATTCTTCCCACAATACCCACATATTTTCATAACTGCATGGCGCTTAATATATTTCGAATTGTTAACAATCGCTGCACATCTTCGTGAACAATAATGACATTTAGATCTTTTAAAATCATTTAACTGTCTAACAAAGACGTTCCCACAACCAGGCCTAGAACATACTAACTTTATTTGTTTATTCCTTGCTTCGCTTTGACACTTAACAGAGCAAAATTGCCTCCAATTAAATTTTTTAGCTTCAGTAATTCTACCCGATTCACGATAATAAACTTTGGAGCAAAATGAACATTTGACAGGCAGCAGTCTCATTATTTAATTTAAATACGAAGTAAATCCGAAGTCAATACCCTCTTTTCGTATTATATAAGGTATTTGTCGGGGTGACTGGGCTCGAACCAGCGAAAACCTCTGCTACCCCATAGCAGCGCTCTACCAACTGAGCTACACCCCGAAACGACAGCTTGTATTTTAGCAGATATTGAAGGTAGAATTAAGCCTGTGATTAAAAAGATTATTAAATCTCCTCTTTTTTGGATATTTGTTCTTGCTTTCTTTTTAAGAATATATAAATTAGGTTCTTTTCCTGTTGGCTTCCATGTAGATGAAGTAAAGGTTGGTTGGAACGCTCTTTCCATTTTAAAAACAGGGAAGGATGACAAGGGAAATTTATTTGCTCTTTATTACAATTCCTTTGGAGACTTCAGACCTACAGGAATATTCTATGCAACCATTCCATCAATTATTGCCTTTGGAAGAAATGAGTTTGCAGTGAGATTTCCTGCCGCACTTTTAGGAGCTCTAACAATATTTCCTCTTTATTTTCTTGTTTTAAAAATTAGCAAAAACAAAAAGATTGCCTTAGTTGCAACTATTATTCTTGCTCTTTCACCTTGGCATATTTCGGTAAGCCGGGCAACAAGCGAAGTCGTAATTTCAATGTTTATAGCCCTCTGGGGAATTTATTATTTCCTTAAAGGTATTGACAGCAAAAACAAAAAAGATTTCTTTTTAAGTGTTTCATTAATCATTCTAAGCTACTTCTTTTACCATTCCATAAGAATACTTGCCCCCCTATTTATTTTTGCAATAATTCTATATAGAAAAGCGTTCTATAAAAAAGCCATCTTAAGTTTATGTGTAATTTCCCTAGCAACTTTACTTCTTTTATTAAATAAGGAGGCCCGTGGAAGATTTACTCAAGTTTCTATATTTAACGATTTAGACGTGCAGTACGAACTCTCCCGAATGCCATTTGAAGAAGGGCCCGGGAAAGTGTTTATTGCCAGAATGTTCCATAATAAACCTCTTGTTTATACAAGAAGATTTGTAAACGAATACACAAAATATTTCAGTTCTAATTTTTTCTTAGATTCTACAACACCAAAGCCGGCAAGATATCAAACGGTAGGAATTGGACTTTTAACATATATCGAACTGGCTTTACTTATTTTTGGACTTATTGGAATTGCCCAAAAAAAGTTTTCATTTCTCCCACTACTTCTTTTACTTTTAGCTCCATTTGCCGCAGCGCTGACAACGGAAGATTCACCAAATCTTCACAGGGCCCTTCTCATGCTTCCAATGTTTGTAATCATCGAGGCATATGGCTTTAAATTATTAGAAGACCTGAAGATAAAGACAAAACTTATTTATTTACTTCTTTCTCTTAATTTTATCTTCTTTGCCCACATGTATCTCATTCATAATAGAGTTCATCTTCCTCTTTATAGAAATGTAGGGGCTAAAGAACTTGCAGTTTATTTAAGTAAAGTTCAAGAAAACTACGATAAGATAATACTGACCAATATTCCTGATAGTCCGTCTCCCTGGATTGCTTTCTTTACAGGAAAAGCTCTTGATCAAAAATTCATCGTTAGCGGGCAGCGCTGTCCGTCACGGGACGCATTTGAAAAACCTGACGTCAAAAGACTTCTTGTTGTGGATGCAGAGGGTTGTGCAACAGAAAGTAATTTAAAAGAAAGAATAGATGTTAAATTAATTAATGTTATTAAAAGACCCGATGAAACTGAAGTCTACAATATCTGGTCAAGAATAGAATAGTTACCGCTTCGGAGATTGCTTTGCTCTTCTTGATTTTCCGCCCATTCCTACCATTCTTCTTTGTCTAATCCTTGAGTCTCTTGTAAGAAGTCCAAACTTTCTTAATTTATTTTTAAATTTCTCTTCCGAAACTTTAACTAGTGCTTTTGCAATTCCGTTTACAACTGCGTTAAGCTGTCCTTGTTTTCCTCCACCCACAACTTTTGCGCTAAAGTAGTATTTCTCGGAAGTTTCAGTGACACCAAACGGTTTTTTCCACACACTTTCTGAAACTTTTCCTGGGAAATATTTCTCAGCGGCCATTCCATTGACGGTATTTTCTCCTTTTCCATGAAACACTCTCACCCTTGCGGATGATTCTTTTCTTTTTCCTCCTGCGTATGAATAATTAAGTTTTTTCGGCATATGGATTTTTGTCACCTACAACTATCTTAAGTCTTGTTACCCTGTCTCTTTTCAATCGATTATCGGGAAGCATACCCATTACTGCATGTTTAATTATTTCTTCAGGCTTCTCGAGACTCATTTTCGCAAAACTTACTTCTTTGAATCCTCCAGGAAAACCGGAATGGCTTCTATACAGTTTTTGAGTCTTTTTCTTTCCCGTAACTTCAATTTTTTCCGCGTTAATGACAACCACATAATCACCGGAATCCATATGGGATGAGTATGTCGCTTTACCTTTTCCCGTAAGAAGCTGGGCCACTTTAGAGGCTAGTCTTCCTAGTATTTCCCCTTTTGCATCAACTAAATGCCAGTTTCTTTTAACTTCTTTTGCTTTTGGTTGGTATGTTTTCATTTTTAGTTATAACTTCATCAACCCATTCCAGTCTTGCCATTTTAGCATTGTCTCCTTTTCTTGAGGGAAGAAGAACAATTCTTGTATAGCCACTATTTCTTCCCAAAAAAGAAGGACCCAAGACATTAACTAGCCTTTGGGAAGTCTTCCTGTCATTACCCAAATAGGCAAGCACTCTTCTTCTTGAATCTAAAGTTCCTTTTTTAGCCAAAGTAACTATCTTATCAATCTGTCCGACTATTGCTTTTGCTTTTGCCTTTGTCGTAACAACCTTGCCACTAACAACAACGGCCCTGACTAAAGACCTTAAAAGAGCTTCTCTTCCTTTTTTGCCTCGGGAAAGTTTCTTCCCAAAAACCATCTTTCTCATTTTAGATTACCTCCCAGGTAACACCTTTTTGACCAAGAGCTGCTTTAACTATTTTTAGAGATTTCTCTCCAAGATTTCTGACCTTTACTAAATCCTCTTTTTTAGCTCCAACTAGCTCTTCAACTGTTTCGTAACCTGCTTTAGATAATGCATTAGCTACTCTTGTGGGAAGACCTATTTCTTCAACGGAGAGTTTCCCCGTCATCCCTAGACTGCTATCAATAATCTTTTCTTCTTTGACAACTGCCTTGGGATTTACAATTTGATTAAGATGAGAGATTAAAATTTTTGCTCCGGAAACTAAAGCCTCTTTGGCATCAACTGTCCCATCAGTCCAAATCTCAAAATTTAACTTGTCATAGTTTGTAAGTCTCCCAACACGGGTTTCTTCAATTTTGTAATTAACTCTGACAATAGGTGAAAATGAAGCATCCAGAGGAATTAAACCTACTTCTCCGGATAATCTTTCATCCGCTGGAGAATATCCGACTCCCGCCTCAATTTCCATATCGGCTTCCAATTTTGATCCTTTGTTAATAACGGCAAGAACAAATTCCGGATTTGAAATCTTGACACCTGCTGGAACTTTAATATCTTTGGCTCTTACTTCACCTGCGGATTTAACCGAAAGTGTTGCTTTTGCTGGTTTTTCTCCGGAATATGAAAATCTAACTTTTTTCAAGTTAAGTAAAAATTCAACAACATCTTCTTTCATTCCTTTTAGGGTAGAAAATTGATGTTTAACTCCGGCAATCTTAACTGATGTAATTGCTGCTCCAGGAAGAGAGGTCAAAAGTACCCTTCTTAAAGCGTTGCCAAGGGTATCTCCATAACCTCTTTCAAGAGGAGTAATTGCAAATCTTGCGTAATTTTTCTCTTTCTTTTCTTCTTTAATTTCAAATAATGGTTGATTCATCGTATATTCACCTCCAAGCTTTGGTATTCTACATTTACCTTGAGTAAAACTCAACTATATCCTGCTCACTGATTGGTTCTAAGATATCTTCACGCTTTACCTCTCTGGCTACTTTACCCACAGCTGCTTTCTTTTCAAGCCAAGAAGGAAGTTTTATATCCTCGTCTTTATTCTTAAGAAGTTTGGCAACTATAGGAATCGCCATACCTTTGGCATCCAAACTTACGGTCTGGCCAACCTTAAGCTCATATGAAGGAATGTTTACTTTTTTGCCATCAACCATGACGTGACCATGAGAAACAATCTGCCTTGCGGCTGGCCTTGACGGAGCAAATCCCAAACGAAAAACCACATTATCCAGTCTTTTTTCCAAAAAGCCGATTAATTTTTCTCCTGTATTTCCTCTTGATTTAAGAGAAGCTTCTACATACTTTCTAAACTGCTTTTCCAAAAGGCCATACAACCTTTTAACTTTCTGCTTTTCCCTAAGCTGTTTACCGTATTGGGAAGAGCCCCTTGTACCTTTTGGACCATGAACTCCAGGCGGAACAGTAAGCCTGGTTAATTTTAACCCTGTACCAAAAAGGTCAAAACCTTCTCTTCTTGATAATCTATCTTTTGGACCAGTATATCTTGCCATAATATTAATAGCGCTTCGCGCTTACGCTCTTCTCCTTTTCTTTGGCCTCGGACCATTGTGAGGAATCGGGGTTATATCGGCAATCAAAGAAATCCTAACTCCAGAAGCTTTAACTGCCCTTAAAGCCGCATCCCTACCCGGTCCTGGACCTTTAATATAGATTTCAACCTCTTTTACTCCATTTTCAGCTTTTATTTTATTCATAACTTTTTCAACAGCGCTAGTTGCCGCAAACGGGGTTGATTTTCTGGTTCCTTTAAAACCAACCGAACCGGATGAACCCCAAGCCAAAACCTCGCCTTTTTCATCGGCTGCGGTAACTAAAGTGTTATTAAAAGACGCCGAGATAAATATTTTGGCTAAATCGATTTGTTTTTTAAGTGTGTTTGTTGCCATATTACTTCTTTGCTTCAGTTGTCTCCGCTACTTTTTTATCGCTTAAAACTTCCTTCTTAAAGGCTCCGATTGTCTTTCTCTTGCCTCTTTTAGTTCTGGCATTAACTCTTGTTCTTTGTCCCCTGACCGGAAGATTTTTTGAATGTCTTGAGCCTCTGTAGCTTCCTATCATTTGTAATCGGACGATATTTGCTTTAACTTTCCTGAAAAGATCTCCTTCGGTATCATATTTTTCTAGTTCGGAAGTTATTTTAGAAACTTCCTCGGGAGTTAAATCCTTCATTCTTTTAGATCTATCTATTTTTAAGGTGTCAATTATTTTTCCAGCCAAACTCCAACCGATGCCTTTTACGCGAGTTAAAGCAAATTCAACTTTCCAGCTATCATTTAATTCAAGTCCTGCAATTCTTGCCATAAATAATTCAATCTACGATTTAGCCTTGTTTCTGTTTGTGTTTGGGATTTTTACAAATAACAAATAGTACCCCATGGCGTTTAACAAACTGACAGTTTGCGCATCTTTTTTGTAATGAACTTTGTACTTTCATTTTTTAGAATTTATAACTTATCCTGCCTCTTTCCTCATCATATGGTGTCATCTCAACCTTAACTCTATCTCCGGGAAAGATCCTGATAAAATTCCTTCTAAGTCTTCCCGTTAAAGTTGCCAAAACAACTCTTTTATCTTCAAGCTCAACCCTAAACATAGTGTTAGGAAGAGCTTGCGTGACCACCCCACTTATTTCAATTGTTCCTACTGTTTTTCCCATTTACCCAAAAAAGTCGGTCAATACTTTTGGCCGACCGCCAACTACCGCCACAGTCTCTTCGAAAAGTGCTGATATTTTACCATCACAGGTAACAATTGTCCACCCGTCTTTTTCTTGGACCAAATCTGGGCTCCCTTGGGTATACATAACCTCAATTGCAAATGTTGCTCCTTCGGGTATTTCCATGCTTTCTTCCTTGACTCCAGGTAAAAAACAGGGAATCTGCGGATCTTCGTGAAGCCTTCGGCCCACTCCATGCCCGACCAAGGCTCTAATGGGCTTGTAACCTCCTGCAACTACAGTTTTCTCAATTGCCTCGGAAATGTCATACACCCTATTTCCCACTCTTGCTTTACTTATTGCGTTCTTAAGAGCTTCCTTTCCCACATCAAGAAACTTTTCAGTTATGTTATCCACACCAATTCCCTTGCTAAAAGAACAGTCTGTATGAAAGCCTTCAAAATAAAGACCCAAATCTACACTGACAACATCTCCTTTTTTGAAAACTACCTCTTTTTTGGGAATTCCATGAACCAATCCGGCATTAACATTAACGCATGTTGCCCAAGAGTATCCGGAAACTTTCTTAAAAGAGGCCTCAGCCCCTTCTTTTTCAATTAGCTTAACCGCAAGTTCTTCAATATCCCAAGAACTTACCCCCTCGGCCACTTTTTCAAAAAGAGCTTTCTTAACTCTTGCCAGTTTTTGACCACACTCGGCCATTATCTCTATTTCTGATTTTGTTTTTGTGTAGAATTTATCCATTTAATTAAATCGTTTTGAATTTCATCGATTGGTCTTTCTCCATTTATTTCAACTACTTTAATTTCCTTTTTTAACTCAACGATAAGAGGAATAACTTGCTCTTTGTACCAACCTAATCTTTTTTTTATTGCTTCCGGCTTATCATCATCTCTTTGTACCAAAAGATTTTTATCAATATTATTAGGTGGCGGATCCGTAATTAAATTGTAAATTTTCCCGGTTTGCGGATCAGATCTTCTGGCAGATAACCTTCTGACGGTTTCATCTTCGCTTATTTCTAATATTAGAGCCAGATTCAAACTAACATTTTTTTGTTTTAACCAAGATTTAAGAAAATCATACTGTACTATCGACCTGGGAAAACCATCAAAAAGAATGTTGTCATAAATTCCTTTCTCGTCTAAATAAGCAGTGACATATGAGACCATTTCTTGGTCGGGGACAAAATTTCCTCCCGCAAGCATTTCCTTAACTTTTTCATTCTTTTTAGCAATCTCTCTCAAAAAACCGCCTGATTCAAAATAGAAAAGTCCCAATTTTTCGACCAAAAGTCTAGCCTGTGTTCCTTTGCCTGATCCCTGAGGACCGATTAGAAGTATATTCATATTATTTAACGAAAGCCTCGTACTTTCGCATGGCAAGTTCTCCTTCTAATTCTCTGGCAATTTCAAGAACTACCGAAACAACGATTAATATTCCCGTTCCTCCAATTGCAAGATTTGATACCCCAATTGTTTTCTGGAAAAAGGAAGGAAGAACCGCAATAAGTCCCAAGAAAGCTCCTCCCACCAAAGTAATTCTTGAAAGGACAAATGATAAATACTTAGCAGTTTCTTTTCCGGGCCTTATTCCGGGAATATACCCTCCCCCTTTTTGTAGATTTTCTGAAATTTTTTCCGGATTAAAAACAACCGCGGTGTAAAAGTAGGTAAAACCAAAAACCAAGATAAAATAAACTACGTTATAAATTACCGACTGCGGGGTAAAAACCCTGCTTATGGTTAAGGCAATGTTTGCAATTGCGGGATTACCCGAATTGGAAAGAAACTGGCTTATCAGGGAAGGCGCTAAAACTAAAGATACTGCAAAGATTATCGGAATTACTCCTGCCTGATTAAGTCTTAAGGGAAGATAACTGGAAACCGGGGAAGAACTTACATTTCCGGTTCTTCTTGAATATTGAATAGGAATTCTTCTAACTGCTTCATTCATGAATATAATTACAGCAATAACAAGAAGGGCAACTAACAAAAATATACCAACTTTTAAAATATCCTGGGCCTGAAAAACACTTACCGATTGACCTAAGGTTACGGGAAGCCGGGAGATAATGCCTACAAAAATAAGAAAAGAGACTCCGTTTTTAAGTCCGTGTTCGGAAATTAAGTCTCCCAACCAAACCGCAAAAACAGTTCCTGCCGTCATAGTTAAAACCAAAGAAAGAATGGAAATCGGAGAAAGGGTCCCAATTACCTGTTGGGACCGAAGTAGGGAGTACATTGCAAAGCCCTGTAGTGCAGCCAGAGGCACGGTCAGGAGCTTTGTGTACTGATTGATCTTTTCCTGGCCATACTCGCCCTCTTTTTGCAGCTCTTCAAGCTTTGGAATAACATAACCTAATAGCTGAAAAATAATTGAGGCATTGATGTAGGGATTTAAGCCAAGAGCCATTATGGAAAAATTAGCCAAGGTTCCTCCGGAAAATACATCCAAAAGAGAAAGAAACGGGCTTCCCGAAAAGAGGGCCTTTAAAGACTCTCTATCAATACCACTTGCCGGAATGTGAGAAGTAAACCTAAAAACGACAAGAATAAGAGCGGTAATTATTACCTTTTTCCTAATATCAGGAGATTTAACTATCTTTGAAAAAAACTGGGCAATTGACTTAAGCATAACGTTTTGAATTATATCTCAAACTTGAACCTAAAAATAGAGGCGTGGTTTTTTACTTTGGTAAGTTCCAGAAACTCAAATTGTTTGGGAGTGAGTATTGTTTTCCCCATATTAAATATTCTATAGCTCTCTTTTTATATGGATCCAATCTATCTTTAATTTTCGGCCAGACTTTTGTAACCTCTTTTCTATCAAGTTTTTCGCCGTCTAATCCGTAATTGATAAGCTGGGTCAGCCGCCACAAGCGGTATTCTTTGGGGTTTTCTTTTTTGAATTTTTTCTCATCCGTCGACCAGTTAATCGTGCCTCTATTATACCCCATATCTGAACCTGAAGCCACATGCGAAATCCGTCCGTAGCCTTGCACGAAGGAGGATAAAGACAGGGTTATTCGTCATGAATTATTAGAGTATAAGTTCAAGTAAGTCTCGTAAACAGATCTTCTCACTGAATCTAAAACCTCGAGGCTCTTTTTACCGGAGTAATCTTTTGACAGAGAAGTAAATTTAGCCGAAGTTGATGGTGTAAAAATTTTACTATCAGCCGCCAAATCAAAAATATCGTTAAAGGAATATTTTGTTATATCGCTAAAAGTCATCACATCTTCTCTAATTAAAATAAATCTAATAATACCCTTTATATATTTCTTGATATTTTTATATAAGATTTCGTCCTTTAAATTCTGCAAAAACATCTTGTCGCACCTTCCATAGTGTTCTTGAATCTTAAAGTCCATCAAATCTATAAGTTTCCTCCGGCTCATTTTAAGAGAATTCTTTTTGAAGATATTCCTACCAACTAAAACAATTGCATTCTCTAAGTATTTGTAAAAATCGATCCGAAGCGATCGCAATTGAAAATTTCTAAAGCCTCTTGCTTTTATATCTGATAGGTACAAAAAATTAACATTTAAATCCAGATCTTTAAATTGCGTGCTCTGACACACTTTTCGAAGTTTAAAAATATCTGTGGGGTTGTATTTGTCCAAAATCAACATGAAGTCATAGTCGGAATCACAGTTTGCACCAACGAAAGCCCTAGTACCGAAATAAAGCAAAGAAGTGATCCTTTTCAACCCAAATGTTTTCAGAACCAATCTTTTAAACTTCTTTTCCACAGCGAGATTATATATCAAAACTCTAGAAAGTGTCTTTATTCCTCTTTCGATTTATTGAGGAACTTGAGTACGGATTTGGAAGCAGGCACTTCAATTATTAACTTCTTTTCCAATTTTCCGTTGCCTAAAATCTTTACTCCATAAGCCTTTGCGTCTTTTTCATCCACAATTTTCGCTTTGATTAAGGTCTCTATGGTTACCTTAGATCCTGCAGGAAGGATATTTAAGGCTTCCACATTTACAATCACAGGTCCTTTTCCACCTTTATTCTTTCCTTTACCTCTTTGAAAAGGAAGTCTTTTAAGTAAGGATTTTTTAACCTTTACTCCTTCAAAAAGAACCCCTATCTTTGTTCTTGTCTTTTGGCCCTTTTGTCCCTTTCCTACCGTAT
>Ga0208245_1002050_pt1 | contig 10980 bp, 8 predicted proteins | sample RifOxyC1_FD_184035 | JGI IMG/M metagenome (GOLD analysis project Ga0208245, IMG submission 184035) | Soil microbial communities from Rifle, Colorado - Rifle Oxygen_injection C1 (SPAdes) | ecosystem: Environmental > Terrestrial > Deep subsurface > Rock core/Sediment | place: Rifle, Colorado... | reverse complement strand
GCCACGATGAGTGATACGAACCTGGTCGCGGCAAATCTCCTTTCAACTGCGACGATTTTTGGAGTGACAGGAAGCGTAAGCGCCTGCCTTGCCGGCAATCAGACGGGTTGCGTTTCGAGCGCGAGTTTTCCGTCGCAATCGACACCGGCTACTCCGGCGGCGGCGGGAAATGTTCTTACAGGCAAACAGTTCTATGCCGGTGGAGCGATGGTGACCGGGACGATGGCGGACAATGGCGCACCGACGATCACGCCGGGCACGGGTGCACAGGCTCTTTCGGCCGGGTACTATTCCGGTGGTTCGGTTCAGGGAGATGCTGATCTCCTCGCCGCGAACATCAAGAGCGGAGTTAATGTTTTTGGTGTGGACGGGAGTCTTACGGCGGCCTACGCGGCGTGTACGGACAACGCGCTGAATGCGGCTCAGTGCTCGACGGCTGCAAATCGTTACGTGACTGGGACGCTCGGGGGCGCAGTCACTGGCGCAAGCGGCGAGCTTACGAAGACGATTCCAGCAGGCTATTATGATGGGACGACGTCGGCCACGATGAGCGATGGCGATCTCCTCGCCGCAAACATCAGGAGTGGCGTAAATGTCTTTGGTGTTGACGGGACTCTTGCAGCAACCTACGCGGCCTGTACGGATAATGCTCTTAACGCCGCCGAGTGCTCGACGGCTGCGAATCGTTACGTAACGGGGACACTGGGCGGTGCGGTCACTGGCGCGAGTGGCGAGCTTACGAAGACAATTCCCGCAGGCTACTACGATGGGACGACGTCGGCGACGATGAGTGATGGCGATCTCCTCGCCGCAAACATCAAGAGCGGGGTCAATGTTTTTGGCGTGGACGGGAGTCTCACGGCGGCCTACGCGGCGTGTACGGACAATGCTCTGAATGCAGGTCAGTGCTCGACGGCTGCGAATCGTTACGTGACTGGAACGCTCGGTGGTGCGGTCACTGGCGCGAGTGGCGAGCTCACGAAGACGATTCCCGCGGGCTATTATGATGGGACGACGTCAGCGACGATGAGTGATGGCGATCTCCTCGCCGCGAACATCAAAAGCGGAGTGAATGTCTTCGGCGTGGACGGGAGTCTCACGGCGGCCTACGCGGCGTGTACGGATAATGCTCTGAATGCAGGTCAGTGCTCGACGGCTGCGAATCGTTACGTCACTGGGACACTGGGTGGTGCGGTCACTGGCGCGAGTGGCGAGCTCACGAAGACGATTCCCGCGGGCTATTATGATGGGACGACCTCAGCGACGATGAGTGATACGAACCTGGTCGCGGCTAATCTCCTTTCAACTGCGACGATTTTCGGTGTGACAGGAAGCGTAAGCGCCTGCCTTGCCGGTAATCAGACGGGTTGCGTTTCGAGCGCAAGTTTTCCGTCGCAATCGACACCGGCTACTCCGGCGGCGGCGGGAAATGTTCTTACAGGCAAACAGTTCTACGCCGGTGGAGCGATGGTGACCGGAAGCATGGCTGATCGAGGTGCTGCCTGGGATCTAGCAACCGCCTTCCCGGGAGCGGGATATTATAGTGGGATAACGTCAGCCGTTGCTGCCTCAAGTGTCTGTTCAACGCAGAACTTCCTGGGCTCCGCGGGAACAGCTAAATGTGTTTCCGGTTCAACGGCAAATCCGGCGGGCGCCGTGAATATTCTGTCCACCTACGAAGCTTGGGACGCAAATGGAACAAAAATTACCGGCACGATGGCCAACAACGGATCGCCGAGCTTTACCCCAGGCACCAGCGATCAGACGCTTTCGGCGGGCTACTATTCGGGCGGTACGGTCCAGGGGGATGCGGATCTCGTCGCGGCAAATATTAAGAGTGGGGTGAGTGTTTTTGGTGTGACCGGCAGCCTCAGCATCACCGGATTTCTGGATACGAACGCTTACAGAACGGATAACTCGACCACCACCCTGGCGAATCTCCGCAATCCGGCCTGGGTTGATGCGCGTGTCAGGGCTAAGTTGACTGACGAGCTGAATGGGAACGCGACGTTCACCTCGAATCATCGTCTTGTGCCGGATCCTAAGTACGATACGGATGGCTATGATGACACGACAGGAATAGGGCAAATCAAACTGAATTATCTCGAAACGATTCAAGCCGGTCGTCCGACGATCGTTTGCGGAGCAGTCGGTACGACCGAGGAGCGCATCGCTGATTGCGCGACCGCGAATGGGGCGAAAGCGATTTGGGAAGGTGCCAAATACGGAAAGGGCAGCGAGGGCGATTGGAAGCTGGTGACCTTAACGAATGACGGTGCTCGAAATTGGGAAGTTTGGCGAGATGAGCGGACGCGCCTGCTCTGGAGCGATTCAACTTTTCATGTTGCCACAGCGTTTGGCAATAAATACAACTGGTTTCAGGCTGCCGGGTACGCCAAGAACGCGAGTACCCTTTCGTTAACAGCATACGAGGGTGGGACTCCCGCCGCGACCGGTAAAACATACGCGGCCAACTGTTCAGATAATGCTACTCAGACTTGCCAACCGGATACGCCGATCAGTGTTTGCGCCGATGCGAGCGTTATTGCCGGCCTGAACGGAATTGCGACCTATACGACGCCTAATAATGATTACGCCAAAGGAAGTCTCGGCGTGGCCTCGACGCCTGTTGTGAGCTGGCGTCTGCCTACGATTGAGGATTGGAGACAAGCGAATTTGAATGGCGCGAGAAAAGTTTTGCCGAATATGACAACCCCTACCTTTTGGTCGGCATCTTCGTTCTCGGTCTTCAGGAGTAATGGTTGGCTCTATTACGGCTCGACAGGTGAGGAGACCAAGGATAACCGGAATGTTGCGTATGCCGTTCGCTGCATCGGAGCTACGCCATAAGCCGGCTATGCGACCGTCTGCAGGTCTTGCTTCTGGTGTTTACTCCAGAGGTGTTTCAGTTCCACTTCATCGATGGTCTCCTTCGTAAGAAGGAGCTGCACGCCTTCGAGAATGATCTCACGATAGTCCCCAATCAGGCGTCGTGCGCTTGAGAGTGCAACCTCGAGAAGATTTGAGATTTCATTATCAATCAGTTGCGCCGTTTTCTCGCTGTATTGAAAACTCCGGACTGGGGCCTGGCTCCCGAGCAACGGAGTGGGTTCTCTCTCGTAGATGGCAAGGCCGAGCCGCGCGCTCATTCCGTAGCGGGTCACCATGGCGCGCGCCATTTCCGTCGCCTTGTCGAGATCATCCGCAGCGCCGGTGCTGATGTCCTCGAAGAAGATCATTTCGGATGCCCGGCCGCCCAGCAGTACGGAAAGTTTCTTCTCAAGCTCATGCAGGTTCATCAGATAACGATCTTCGATCGGTCGGCTCATCGTGTATCCGAGAGCCCCCATGCCGCGAGGGATAATGCTGACTTTGTGAACGGTCTCGCCCTCGCCGACCGCGAGCGCGAGGACGGCGTGTCCCATCTCGTGATACGCGACGCGACGTTTTTCCTCGGGTCCGAGCAGGCGCGTCTTTCGTTCCAGGCCCGCGAAAGTGCGTTCGATCGCTTCGGTGCAGTCCCGCAATTCGACCCATTCCGCCTTGCGGCGGGTAGCGATAAGGGCCGCTTCATTGACAATGTTCGCGAGATCCGCTCCGGAACAACCGGCGGTCAACCCGGCGAGAGTTTCGGCCGAGACGTCGGGGGCGAGCTTTATCTTGCGTAGGTGAATTTCGAGAATTTTCTTCCTTCCGAGGCGGTCGGGTTTGTCGATAAATACCTGTCGATCAAATCGCCCGGCGCGCAGAAGTGCCGGGTCGAGCACTTCGGGGCGGTTCGTCGCGCCGAGAAGCACGATTCCGCGCGAAGGATCAAACCCATCCAGTTCGGCAAGCAGCTGATTGAGTGTCTGTTCCTTTTCATCGCTTCCGGATCCGGTGATCGCGTTGAGTCCGCGGGCTTTACCGAGCGCGTCGAGTTCATCGATGAAGATGATGCAAGGCGCTTGCGCTCTGGCCTGCTCGAAGAGGTCCCGTACACGCGCAGCACCCAAACCAACGAAGAGTTCGACGAACTCTGAGCCGTTGATCGAGAAAAACCGAACGCCTGCCTCTCCCGCGACCGCGCGCGCGAGAAGGGTTTTTCCTGTCCCGGGCGGCCCGACAAGAAGAACTCCTTTTGGCATGTGGCCACCGAGTTTGGAATAACGCGCAGGATCTTTCAGAAAGTTGACGATTTCGCGAAGTTCTTCCTTCGCCTCGTCGACGCCGGCGACATCGTCAAAGCGCGTTTTCAGATCAGTCTCAATGTAGATCTTCGCCTTGGACTTTCCCATCGAGAGAAAGCCACCGCCCCCGCGCATTCCGCCGCCGCCCGCGCGACGCATGAGGGCGCTGAAAATCAACATGAACAGGAATAAGGGGATGAGCCACGCCAAACCCGATTTCCAAAGATTGCTTTCGTATAGTCCCGAGTATTTCACGCCCGCTTCATTGAGCTTGTTAACGAGCTCCGGGTCGTTGACTTTGAGAGCAACGAAATCTTTTCGATTCTTGTTTTGAGGAGTGTTCGGAGTGTTTTTGAAGGACCCCTCAATGCGCTCGTTTCCGATCGCGACTTCGGCAATTTTGCCCTGGGCGAGATAGGTCAAAAACTGGCTATAGGGAATGCTCTCGTAATTTCGTTGGAATCTGACGATGTCCGCCACGAAGATGAGGAGCCACACGCCCAGGATAATGTACCAAATGCTGAATCGGGCGGGCGGCGGCGGGGTATTCTCGGGTCTGTTGCCATTGGCCATTTGTCAGCCAAGCTGCAAGGGAGTTGCCATCGCTTCGCCGCCGTCGGTCAATCAAAGAGGCTGCTTTGGGCGGAGCGCGGCGCGACCGCTGCTTAAGCGAACGGACTCCAGTTGATAAACTGAACGCAGCAGTTCAGCATAGGGATCGCCTGCCGCGGCGAGCAGATACCAGCCGTCGTTTGAAAAATCGTAGATAATGTATTTTTGAACGGAGGTGCGATCGACGATCCAGCCCTGTCCTGTTTTGCGGAAGAAAATCGGGCCGAGATTCTGGTGATTCGGGTGATAAGCGATGGCATGGTCGCCGGCTGTACGGGTTTGAAACGGCTGATCAATCATTTTTGCCATCTCTTTGACGCGATCCGGGGGAAATTCCGGGACTCTCTGATTTTTCCAATCCGGGTCATAGAGGGGAATGTCGCGATAATAATAACCGCGATGCATCATCGCGAACTCGAGTTTGAGAGCAAGCTCGGGGCTCGGTTGCGGAACGAGCACTCTTTTCAGCTTTTCCTTTGTTTCCTGAGTCAGCGTTGATTCGGGAATCTCGCTGAGTTGCTGGTGCGCGCCCGCGCCACCGCTTCCCTGGTAATTGGGACCATGGACGAGCTGATCCCGTTTGCCTTTGAATTCATTCACGAGGAATTCGATACTTGCCTCCGCGGCCGAACGGAGATTCCCCGTTGCGAAATAGGGTGCCAGATGATTTCGGAGCATCTCGCTCGCCTTGGCATCCGTAAGGTGTGGCTCGAGCGCGTAGCCGACTTCCACGCGCGCTGCGCGGTTTTCGAGATCGAGCACCAGAACCAATCCGCGTCCCGCGGTGTCGCGCCCGACTCCGGAATCATTGTAGAGTCGATTGGCGAGCGAGGCGAGATCCCGATCCTTCTGTGGCTTCAATATGACGACGCGATAGTCGATCCCATGCTGTTGGTGAATAAACGCGAGGTACTTTTCGGTTTTGATGCGAACTTGATCTCTGAAAATGCCGGTCTCATCGATGAGCGCGTTGCTCGGCGGCGCGCCCAAGGCTGGAGAGAGCAGAAGAAGCGCCGCTATTGACGAAATCAGCGAAAAGAAAATCATGAAACGGCTTGATCAGTGCCGACCTTTTTTGTGCTTGGCTCCGCGATGAAGCTTCTTAATTTTTTTCGAATGTTTTTTTGAGCTGGCAATGCCGCGATTTTTCTTCTCGTTCTTGGTTTTTTTGCCTTTTGCGAGCTTCTTCTTGGAATGAGCTTTCTTTTTCGCTGATACTTTGCCCTGTTTTTTGGTTTTCTTCTTCTTCAGCCGAGGCGCTTTCTCTTCTTGGGGACTGGGCCAGTCTCCGTAATTGTTCAGGTAAGAGGTGTCCTCCGCCAATGCGAGGCTTGGCGTTGCGGTTACAAACAGGAACATGGCAATGATTTTCATTAGGGCTCTCATACTTGATTTATCGGGTCAATTACTCAAAATCTTGAGTGAGAAATTTCGGCTGCCCCCCTTATTGATAGACACGCGGCAAAAGCTTTGGTTATCACAGAGATTACGTATGGTTAGTTCAGCCCGTTTCATGCCCACCCTGATTTTTGCTGATGGCGCGAGTTCTGGAAACCCTGGCCCCGGCGGCTGGGGGGCCATTCTTGTGACCTCGAAAGGTGAAGTTTTGGAGATGGGGGGGGGCCACCCCTCGACTACGAACAACAGGATGGAATTGACGGCCGTGATTCGAGCGCTTGGGACCGTTTCGAACGACGCCGGGGGGATCGAAGTCCTGACGGATTCCGTTTACGTCATCCGGGGGATAACGCAGTGGGTGTTTGGTTGGAAACGAAAAGGTTGGAAAACGGCTGAAGGCGAGGACGTCGCGAACCAGGATTTATGGAAAGAGCTGATGAGGGCGGTCGCGGGCAAAAAGATAATTTGGAAGTATGTTCGTGGACATGCAGGCATTCCTGGAAACGAGCGGGTCGACGAAATTGCTGTCCAGTTTTCAAGAGGCGCCCACCCCCGGCTCTATCGAGGGTCGCTTTTGTCGTATGATGTTCCGATTCACGACCTCCCCGAAAGCTTTGAAATTCCAGAATCGAGCCAAAAGTCCAGCAATGAGCGTCGAGGACCCAAACCCGCGGCCTACTCTTATCTGAGTCTCGTGGGGGGGGTCCCGATGCGGCACGGTACCTGGACCGAATGCGAACAGCGCGTAAAGGGGCGATCCGGAGCTAGATTCAAGAAGGCCATGTCCCAATCAGACGAGGAGAAGATCCTCTCGTCATGGGGTCTGAAAGCGGAGGACCTCTCTTCGGGGTCGTGAAAAAAGCCGTGGTCGCCTCCAGGATTCGGTGCTATAAACCGACTGATTCATGTCGAAAGAAGATCTAGCATAGGGCTCAGGATTCCTTCCGTTTCGACAATTATATACTGCAACTCTGAGCAACTCTGACTCGGAGTTGTTTAAAGTCCCGGGAGGACTTGAATGGCTAAGAAGTTATACGTCGGTAATCTTCCGTTTTCTGTCACTGACCAGTCGCTCAGCGATCTCTTTGCGCAAGCTGGACAGGTCGCGTCCGCGAAGGTGATCATGAATCACGACACGGGCCGGAGCAAAGGCTTCGGGTTCGTCGAGATGAACACGGATGAAGAAGCGTTGGCCGCGATTTCCAAATTCAACGGAATGGACCTTGAAGGGCGCCCGTTGACGGTCAATGAAGCGAAGCCGATGGCCCCGCGCACGGGCGGTGGTGGCGGCGGCCGCGGATTTGGCGGCGGCGGCGGTGGACGCGGCGGCTTTGGTGGCGGACGTGGCGGTCGCGGTGGCGATCGTGGCGATCGCGGAAACCGCTGGTAATCCCTTGGCGCGCGATGATTTGAGTCAAGTTGATGGTGTCGTGACCGATGTTTTGGCGGGCGGGAATTTTTCCGTCCGTCTCGCGGCGGGACAGGTGATTACGGCCAAGCTCTCAGGCCGACTTCGCAAATTTCACATCCGGGTGATTCTTGGCGATCGTGTGACGGTCGGGGTTTCGCCCTATGATCCGACGCATGGATTGATTCTTCAGCGCCAAAAAGCTGAGTCTACCTATCAAGGCGGCGGCCCGCGCCGACGCTAGGTAGACAACTTAGCTACTGCGATCCCGCGCCCTGTGCATGGGAGGCTGTGTGAATTGGCGCGATCTCAGCGACAACGACTTCGAGTTTTGATGTCGGAGTCGGCATCGGGGGTTCCTTTTGTCGGCAAGGGCCTGAGCCCAAAAGGACGAGAGAAACCAGGACCAAGTGAATTGCAGGATTTGTTCTGCTCATAAAACCTCCCTCAGTTATTTGAGGTCTTGTTACTTTTTGGACACCATCCCGGCCTGGGGCCGATCTTCGGGAATGCACGACACACCTCGGGACGTTTTTCATATACCGTGCAAAGGCGGTCTTTTCCGAGAAAAATGCAATCACGTCCGTGGCGTTGTTCGATGATGAAGAGCTGAGACTTTGCGTTAAAGGCCTGGATCATTCGTTTTTTGAGCAATTTCTTCGCGATCTGTTTGAGGGAAACAGCTGCCTCTTCTTCCGTCGCGAGTCCGAGCCGGATCAAGTCAACGACGCTGACTTCGAGTGGCAATGTGCAGCAGCCGCCCCAGCACCCATCACAAAGTCCCTTCTTGTATTTGACCCAAGTCGAGGGTCTTTGCGGATCCGTTTTGTTCATGAGCACCGCCTGAGCTCAGTGTTATGATAGTCTGACGTTAATGCAACCCAGAAACGCCACCGAAGGAGGAGCTTACATGTCCGCATTCGATCCGAACGCCGCTGCTGTCGAGGGATCTGGGATTTTTGGATTGCCTTTCGACGAGAACGATTCGGCGCTGGTATACTTGCCGGTCCCCTGGGAGGCGACCACCTCTTACGGTGGAGGCACTGCGGGCGGTCCTGCCGCGATCCTCGAGGCAAGCCACCAGGTTGACCTTTACGATCTCGATGTCGTCCGTCCCTATGAAGCCGGGCTTTTCATGCTGCCTGAATCACGGCAGGTAAAAACGTGGAACCGCAAAGCCCGGGCCGCGGCAAAAAAGGTGATTCGCGCGGGTGGTGTGATCCCCGAGCGCAACCGGAAACTCAGAGCTGCCTTGGCAACGGTTAATCAGCTGAGCGGCCGGATGAATGAATACGTCAGGAATGAAACGAAACGGCTTCTGGATTCGGGCAAGATCGTCGCCATTCTGGGCGGGGATCACTCTGTTCCGTTCGGCGCGTTGCAGGCCGTCGCGGCAAAGCATTCGTCATTCGGAATTCTTCACTTCGACGCGCATTCCGACACCCGAAAGGCTTACGAGGGTTTTACCTGGTCTCACGCCTCGATCATGTACAACGTGCTCGATAAGATTCCCCAGGTCGAGAAGCTCGTTCAGATTGGCATTCGCGATTTTTGCGAGGAGGAGCTCGAGTACCTGAACTCACAGGGCTCGCGGGTGAAGGTGTATTTTGATCGTGACCTTGCTCGCAAGAAATTTGAGGGAACCACCTGGTGGAATATCGCGCGCGACATGGTTTCTGAGTTGCCGGACGAAGTTTGGGTGTCCTTCGATATCGACGGACTCGATCCGCGCTTTTGTCCGCATACAGGGACACCGGTTCCGGGGGGCTTGGACTTTCAGGAAGCGCTCCATGTTCTTTGGCTGCTTGTACATCTCGGTAAGAAGATTATCGGCTTTGATTTGAACGAGGTTTCACCCGATCCGAAGAGCGAATGGGACGCCAATGTGGGTGCACGGCTTCTCTACAAGATGTCCGCGTTGACCCTGGCGAGTCAGGATAAGGTGCGGGCCCACTGAGGCGCGGGCCAGAAAACTATTCCGCGTTCAGGAAGGGATATCGGTAATCTTTCGGCGGAACGAACGTCTCTTTGATTGCTCGCGCCGCGAGCCAACGATAGAGATTCAGATGGCTTCCGGCCTTGTCATCGGTTCCGGAGGCGCGTGCGCCGCCGAAAGGCTGCTGACCGACCACGGCACCCGTAGGTTTGTCGTTGATATAGAAGTTACCCGCCGCGTGTCTCAGGCGCGCGCTGATGTGTTGAACCGCATACCGATCCTGGGCAAAGACCGCGCCGGTCAGGGCGTAGGGTGAATCTTCATCACAGGCGCGAAGTGTTTCCTCGAGTTTATTGTCGTCATAAACGTGAATCGTCAGGACGGGGCCGAAGATTTCCTCGACCATGCTCTTGTAGTCGGGACGGTTCGCCAGAATGACGGTCGGCTCGATGAAGTAGCCCTTGGTTGAGTCGAACTTTCCACCCGCGAGGATTTTGGCATCCGCGGAGGATTTGGCATGTTCGATATATCCGCTGATTTTTTTGAAAGCTTTATCATCGATCACGGCGTTCACGAAATTTCTGAAATCGCGCGGATCGCCCATTTTTACCGAGCGCAGGTCATCGAGAAGTCGCGTTTCGACCTTTTTCCAGATGGATTTCGGTATGTAGGCGCGAGATGCGGCCGAACACTTCTGCCCTTGAAACTCGAATGCGCCGCGAAGGAGCGCCACCGCGAGAGCGTCGGCGTCGGCCGAAGAATGCGCGAATACGAAGTCTTTTCCGCCAGTTTCGCCCACCATTCTCGGATAAGACTTATAATGATCCAGGTTCTGACCTACGGTGCGCCAGATTGAATGAAAAGTCGCAGTCGAGCCCGTGAAATGAACCCCCGCAAGGTCCCTCATGGGAAGGAGCGTCTCCGCGACCGTGGGGCCGGTGCTGGGAACCAGGTTGATTACGCCATCCGGGAGTCCCGCTTCACGGAAAAGCTGCATAATGTAATGCGCCGAGAGCATCTGGGTGCTGGAGGGTTTCCAAATAACGGTGTTGCCGACGAGCGCGGGCGTCGCGGGGAGATTCCCGGCGATCGAGGTGAAGTTAAAAGGTGTGACCGCCAGGACAAAGCCTTCGAGCGGGCGGTAATCCATCTGGTTCCAGGTGCCGGGCGACGAGATGGGCTGGACTTCAAGAATCTGCTGATAAAAATAGGCGTTGAATCGGAAAAAATCGATCAGTTCGCAAGCTGAATCGATCTCGGCCTGGAACACGTTTTTGGATTGTCCGAGCATTGTTGCCGCATTCAGGGCGTCGCGGAACGGTCCAGCAAGGAGGTCGGCGGCTTTGAGGAAAATCGCGACCCGATCCTGCCACTTCATTGCTTCCCAGGCCGGCTTGGCCTTGCGGGCCGCCTCGACGGCGAGCTTCATTTCCTGGACACCGGCTACGTGGTACTCG
>Ga0208245_1002048_pt1 | contig 10990 bp, 8 predicted proteins | sample RifOxyC1_FD_184035 | JGI IMG/M metagenome (GOLD analysis project Ga0208245, IMG submission 184035) | Soil microbial communities from Rifle, Colorado - Rifle Oxygen_injection C1 (SPAdes) | ecosystem: Environmental > Terrestrial > Deep subsurface > Rock core/Sediment | place: Rifle, Colorado... | reverse complement strand
GGAATAAACTATGGCTTGGGAAAAAGCATAGTGAGGAAACTAAGGCTAAAATGAGAACGACGCAAGCACGAAAGCGCGAAGAAAGGGAGGCACAAAAGTGCGCCTCTTAGAGACATGGGTGGAAATAAGTGCACGAGACACTAAGCTCAATATGGGCTTGAAAACGGCGAATAAGTATGCCAGACAGCAAGTTTCCGAGATGCAACGGACGCTTGATTCCCTATCTTTCAAGTCGCTCATGCCTAAATTCATGGATTCTACCGCCGCGAATCTCGGATTGATTGCGCTTGGGACAAGTGCCGTTTATGCGGGCAAGAAACTCCTCGATGTTGCTGGTAATCTCCAAGTCCTAAAAATATCACTCGACACCGTTACAAAAGGACATGGTGAGGAATGGTTTGGGAAACTGAATAAATTTGCTCTTGACCTACCCGTAAATCTTTCCGCTACGATTGATTCATTCCGCCGTATGACCGCAATGAACCTGCAGCCCACCGTTGAACAAATGCAAATTCTTGTGGACGCTTCCTCTTCTCTTGGAGGAGAAGAGGCCCTAATCGGTATTTCCCGCGCTCTCGGGCAAATCATCACAAAAGGGAAGGTCTATTACGAAGAGCTTTTGCAATTAACAGAGCGCGGTATTCCGGCGTATGATATTCTCCGGGAAAAACTGCATTTAACAGGCCAGCAGATAGCGAATATCGGAAACATAAGTGTTGATGGGAGAAAAGCTGTTGATGCAATGTTTGAAGGCATGAAAGAGCGGTATGGTGGCCAAATTGAACGGATGAAGAATACCTATGTGGGGCAAATCCAGATTATGAAAAACAACTGGATGGATTTACAGCGAATTATGGGGGACATTGCTTTCCCGAATATCATAGCGCAATTGAAGGAGTTCAATGAATGGATAAAACAGAACAAGCAGCAAATCGCTGAATGGATGGGCGGCGTTATTGAATCGTTCATCAGTGTGTCAAAGGCACTATACGCATGCCGAAACACGATAATAATGATAGTCAAGGTTGCTGCATATGCGGCGATATTCTCCTGGCTGAAAAACTTTATTCATTTGATAGGGATGCTGACAGCTTCATTGAAGGGTTTGGCCGCAATGCAGGGGGTTATGGGGGCTGTTGCATTTGCAGGAGGAGGAGGCGGAGCAATAAAAGCGGTGCAGGTAGCAAAATATAATGTGGAGTCAGCGGCGGGGGCAATGTCAGCGGCAAACGCACGGATGATACAAGCGAATGTAGGGGCGGCTGTTGCGTCGATGGTTGTGCAGAATGCGCAGGGCGCGGAAGCGTTAAAAGCGAGTATGCAGAAAGCGGTAGAACAGGAAAAAATAGCCGCCTCAGCCGCAAGAAAGGCAATGACCGCAAAAACGGCGGCGGACGTTGCGATGATAAACGCGAGCGCAAAGTCAGAAAAAGCAGCATTACAAGCCGCGCAAGCTAGTACCGAAAGCCAGAAAATCCGGGCGGCTAAGATGGTGAAGATCGCTACGGAGTCTCAAGCGGTAGCGGCTGCGAACGTTGCAAAAGCCTCCTCTATAGCGGGAACAACATCTACCGCCGCTATCGGCGCGGCCTCGGTTGGGGCAAGTTTAAAAGCCGAATATACCGAATATACAGTCGCGGCGAATGCGGCGAAAATGGCGGGCAAGGAACAGGTTAATGCGGCGAAAGCGGTAACGGCGGCGGGCAAAGGGATAGCACAAGCAACGGCGGCTCAGACGGCGGCAACGGCGTCACTCACAGCCGCGCAAGTGGGATTGAGGGCGGCGGTTATGTCTACACTTACGACATTTGGGATATTCAGTGCGGTTGGGGCTGTGATTATGGGAGTCATGGCTATCCGTAAGGAACTCAAAGAAATTGAGGGGATGAGCTTTGAAAATATCGAAGCACTAAAGGAACAAATAGATAGGCGTGGAGGTATGCAAGATAAGATTAATGAGGAGAATTACCAGTATAAACAAGATACAGATATATTAAATAAACAGTTAATTGCGAAAAAGATACTTAGGGACGATTATTACAACAAGACAGAAAAGGCGTATCAAGGTCATATTCAGAGAATGAAAGAAATCGAGAAGAGGGGGACACCGATAGTTGGGATGGGGGTCGGGATGAATGGGATAGATGATCAGCCACTCCTTAAGGAAATGGCCATAAAAAAGCGATATGATGAACTTCGCGCAAAACGGTGGAGAGACTACACCGACTATGATAGGGCTTTTGAACCTGAACTCCCAGGGTACAAAAGTAAAGTTGCACCAAAATATGATGATAACCTCACCAAGCTCAAAATGGTTTTACCTCCTACCATTAAACAAGATAAGGAAGATTTAAAGGCTACACAGGCGGCGGCGTTAGAAAATGCAAAAGCTCTTGCGTCACAACTTCGCGAAGCCACGAGAGAAGCGAATCAAGCGCAAACGGATTTGCTTGTAAATGAGCAAGCAAAAAGACTATCCGCTATTGAAGACTGGTTTGAAGATGCAAAAACAAGATACAAAGATAATGGCGCGGCGATAGTACAGATAGAAAAAGCGCATGGGTTAAAAATATTGGCCGTTGACCAGGAAAACATGCTTGCTCATGCGGCATTGATGGATTCACTAAATAATGATTTTAAAAATCAGCAGATAAGTTTTATTCGCAATGATTATGAAAAAAGTATGGCGGAAGCGGAACAAGAATTTATAGGTAAAATTCGTGATACTGATTTATTGGGGTTGGATGGAATTGTAGCATTATGGCATTTGAAGAATGCAGAGAAAGCGAATACAACAAAACTCAATAACGAAAAGATATTATCTGATGTAAGAGAATTCCAGAATAAGCTAAAAGATATGCAGGCGGAGAATGCTTTCTCATCTATTTATAGCCCGTCCACGAAACAGGCAGGAGAATATGATATAGAGAATGAAAAAAACAGATACAAGGCGGAAACCGATGCATTGCGGGAACAATTTGAAGCCCAGGAAATATTAAAAGATGAATACGACCGCAAGAGAAAACAAGCGGCGATGATACATTCAGAGACGTTAATCGGAATTAACCATAAGACTACAACAGGGATGATGGATGATGCGGTATCATTTGGGCGGGCGTGGGGTGGGGTAATGGCGAACGCATTACAGCAGTCCGGGAATACATTCGACAATATCGGGCTGGCTTTCAAAAATATGCTTGCGAATATGGCACTGGAGGCGGCGGCAACAGGGGTAATGGCGGCCATATTCAATATACTAGTTCCCGGTTCCGGGACAGCGGCGGAAGGATTCTTAGCTGGTTTTAAGAGCGTATTCTTCCGTGCCACTGGCGGCCCTGTTGAAAAAGATAAACCCTATATCGTCGGCGAAAAGCGGGCTGAATTATTTGTCCCGAACACGGCGGGCCGGATACTTCCGAAAGTGCCGGAGATACTACCGTTCAATGCTCCTGAAATACCAGAGATGAAGGCGGCTAAAATAGCGCCTTTGAAGGTTGCCGCGCCCGAACCGATAATACTCAAGGCTCCTGATATTGCGGCCTTGAAAGTGACTATTCCTGAAATGGCAGAATTGAAAGCTCCTAAACTATCCGCGCTCAAAGTTCCGTCTATTCCTGAACTTAAGGCCCCGAAGTTTGAAGCCTTGCGGATGCAGAGACCTGAGATACTCCAATTTAAGGTTCCGAAGTTTGTGGCTCCTGAACTTCCTGAATTGAATATTGCCAAAATGCCTGAAATAGAATTGCCTGAAATAGCGACATTGAACGTTCAGAAACCCGAGATACTTCAATTCAAGGCTCCTGTAATTCCTAAGCTCGAATTGCCGGAGATACCCCGGTTGACATCCCCTGAAATGGCGCCGCTCTCGGTGTCCATGCCTTCCATTCCGCGTCTGGGGGTAGATGTACCGCCCATTCCCGCGCCAGCCTATTCCGGCCCGTCTCCGGTGAAGATAAACTACCCGAAACAGGCGGCGGGGAATACCACGACCGTAAACGATAACTCTCATTGGTCTATCAGTATCAACCAAGCGGATGCGGCGAAAATGACAGGCTTGCCCGACGATGAGTTCGCGAAACAATTCAAGCGGTGCGAACGCGACGGGCGAATCAAGGTAAGAAAGACAGCTTAAAAAGGGGGGTATCGTGGCAAAGAAAGTATCTAATCCTGCTCCTCCAGTATCATCGAAACCTGTTGCGCCGCCTACTCCGCCTCCACTTGGGGATAAAGGTAGCACAATGACAACCGATGAATTTGCCCGGCTATTCAGGCAAGCTATGCGGGAAGGCAAGTTGAAATAGTGACCACTCCGTCGCTTGAAAGCGACGGCTTCTCAGGCTACGCATGAGATTACAACCTCTACGTTGACGCCCGATAGCCGAGTCCCGGCTGATAAAATATTCAGGGAAGCATTGATGTCCCTATCCATTACTAACCCGCAGGAGTCGCAATGATAAACCCGGTCTTTCAGAAGCACCTTCTTTGCGGGAATGCACCCGCAAGAGTGGCATGCCTGCGTAGTGTAAGCTGGGTTCACTCCCACCACTTCGACACCGGCGCATTCTGCCTTGAATCGGAGAATAGAGAGGAAATTGCCCCAACCCGCATCATTGACGGACTTCGCCAACATACCACGGGAAAGTCCTTTTACATTCAAATCTTCATGAGTAATAAAACCGTATTGAGTGACAAGTTTTCGAGCTGTTTTGTGGTGAAAGTCACGGCGCTGATTTCCGATGTGATGATGAAGTTTAGCAACACGGCGCACAGCCTTCTTGCGGTGATTACTCCCCTTCTTCTTTCGGGCGAGAGCGCGTTGCGCAATGCGAAGTTTCTTTTGTGCTTTCCGGAAGAGACGGGGGGCGTCAACAAACTCGCCATTGGAAGTGACAAGAAAAGATTTCAATCCGAGGTCAATTCCTACGGGGGGGTTAAGAGAAGGGATAATATCAACATCGGGAAGTTCGCAGGAGAAGGACACATACCATTCTCCGGATTTTCTGGACACGGTTGCGGACATGATGCGGGCATCTTCTGGAACTTCTCGATGCCACTTCACCTTCACCGCTCCGATGAATTGCAGGGCGAGTTGGCGGCCTTTAATTCGGCATCCATCGGCATAGGTGAAGCGCACGGAATCGAACCGGCCTATGCCCTTGAACCGAGGATAACCTGGTTTATCCCCCTCCTTCACGCGGCGAAAGAAATTTTGGAAAGCGGTATTGAGTCTGCGAAGGGTATGTTGGCAAGAGGAAAAGTTGACTTGCGAAAGGTGTTCATCTTTAGTTCTTACCGCCGTAAGTCTCGCCGATTGTTCAGAATATTTTACCGACATTTTGCCCGTCTCGTACAAGCCTTCACGCCAAGCTAATGCGGAGTTATAGAGATGGCGATGCGTCTCAAGAGTCTGATCAAGGGCGTCAATCTGTTCTTTGGACGGGTAAAGACGGTATTTAAAACTTCTGTGCATCTATTTCCCTTTTTGAGACTCAATGTAATGCTTCACGGTGGATTCAGAAACAGAACCAACGGAACCGGCGTAATACGACCGGCTCCACAGTGTCGGGAGACGGCTTTTCAGGGAAGGGAATTCATCCCGAAGGACGTGACTTGTATAACCCTTCAAACGGGCAACGATTTCGGAAACACATTTTGTGGGGTCATGTTCTATAAAAACATGAATATGATCCGGCATTACTTCGAGCGCATGAATTGCAAGCCCAATTTCGGATGCCTTGCCGTGCAGAAGTTCAGTAAGTCTGCGTTCGATGTCTCCAACCAATACTTTACGGCGATATTTCGGACACCAGACAATGTGTAGTTTTAGACTAAAAACAGCCCCTGTATTTTTCGCGTATCTGTCCATGCTTTATAATATACCCACGACAGATACATAATGCAAGAGTTTTTTTAAAGAAGGAGTAGGCGTATTCCTCTGTCGGCTGAACCCGACAGTCCCCTGCGCCAAATTCATATGGCAACGAATCGCTTTGACTATCCCACAGTGGCAACGGCGACATCGTCTCTTGTCTTCGATACCGCAGGGCACATGGCGTCGGACTCTGATGAACTCCGTTTCAATGACGAAATGGCAACGTCTATTGGCGGCTCCGATTATGTGTTAGATTATAGCGCATTGAAATATCATTTCAGGTTTTCATTCATCGTTCCCAGAACGAAGGTAGCCGCTGAGTATGATATGGCGGACGCGAAAGCATTTTTCCTTGTCGTTTCAAGGGTGAATACATTTCAATGGACTGATGAAAACAGCACGGTACGCACGGTGAGGCTCATGTCAAACGCGGTATCTTTTGAACCGGAGAGTGGGCGCTGGATGCGGTGTACGGTGGAATTGAAACAGGTATAAATCGGGGGAGAAAATGGCACAGGCAATGAAAGCGGACAGACATTATCCAAAAGTGATAATCGACGGGAAAGAACTCACAGGGATAATATCCATAGAACCATATTATCATGTTAATGAACTTATAACCGTAACCATAACGGTATATCCGGTTAATATTAATCAGGATGAAATTCATTTGGGGACAAAGTGAGAACCCCTCTTAATCAATCCGATACCCTCTATCTCTCGCAAGGGATAAAACCGCGCCTTTTTGTGCGGGTTTCCGACTCGTTGGACAACACTATCCTTTGCCAAAGCACAAAGGCAACCGGCGAATACGAAGACCGCATAGAGACATTAGGCACAATAAATCAGAGCATCCGTCCAGAGGGCGGGATGGCTGAAGTATCCGGGGCAACGTTCAACCGAATCATCCTCGATGAGCGGTTGACACTATGCACGGAAGCGGATATTGCGCCATACGTGTCAGGGGTAGTCATGGGGGCCGGAAGGTTAATGACGCAAGGACTCCCGGGCGTATCATATTCAACAGTGCGTAACTCCATAACGGCGACAAATTATCAGACCCCGGCGCTCGTTATCGGGCGATACAAGAACGTCGGGGGAAATTACTGTACGGTATGGAGAGCGCCACTTGAATTTGCAATCCTTGCTGGGGTGACAAGTTGTGAGGACGCCTATATTGCCGTGACGGGGATGAGCGATTCATCCAGCACAGACTTCACTCTCATCGGGGTAGCGGGAACATGGACGGCTCCGATAACAGCGGCGGACTTCAATAATTTTTCCGTATGGCAGGCAAGCGGGGACTACACCTCGTTTATTACGAATCTCATAGAATCTTGGACAACGGCGGAGTACGGGACAACGGTATATCTCCGTCTCAATACGGCGGGTCGGGCGGCGATAGTAGGGGCTACAGGTGGATATTTCAAACTCATGCTCATGTCAAATCTGGATACTACGAACGCGGCGGCCCCTTCCGGTAATGAATATGTGCAATTTGAGGCGTCCACGGCGCGATTGAAGCTCCGATACAATTCACAGACGCTTGATAATCAGAATGTGGAAATCCTGTTCGGCATGGAAACACTCCCGGCAACAATCACAAACGCCACAATTGACGCGGTATGGAAAGGCGTTCTTGACTCATATGAAATTGGCAACAAGGCTTTTTCGGGAACGGCAAAACAGAATGACCATAAGAAAAACTGCATGATACCGGCAAATGTTACTACAAAAGAGGATTTTCCAGATTGCCCGGAAGAAAATTTGGGTAAAGGGTATCCGGTTGTTTATGGGGCAGTATATGGAAGTGCTGCGGGGAAACATAAAGATGCGATAGGTATTGATACATCTATCGGCTATGGGGGCCTGCGCGATTATTTTCCTGCGCCAGTTGTAAGAAAAGGCAAAAGCAGATATAACGACCCCGGCCTTGTGCTGGTATCATCCAAAACGAATCATAAGTCTATCGGGGGTGTTCCGGCACTCTGGAATGGACAGGCAAAAACATTTGAAGAACTATGGGCATATGCCGGAACAGACCAGACGCTTGCGAACGGTTCAATAGGTATAGATTTTACTCCAAAAACACGCTACATAGTAGACAATGACGGTGCAACGGAACAATTTATGGGCCGGGTATACTGCGCCATACCCTCACTTGTTATTGATTATGACACTGATAGTACTCCAGAAAATGTTTACGCCATTGATGGATTGAGTTATGCTGAACTTGATTCTATTGGAGAATATATAGATTTAGGCTTTAACCAGCAGGGTATTTCTGGGACGATTGATAAAATGGAAATTATGTTTGATTTGGTGGATACTTCAAATCAGGCAATGAGAATAGAAGTGTTTGACCTTGATAGCGAAGATAAAATAACAGGTACGGATGGTGTTACTGATGGTTTTTTTGATTGGACACCTCCTAATTATTGGGGTTGGACACTCCATTCCGCTTTAAGTGATTTTATAACAGCAGGAGTAGCGAGCGGTGATACTTTGGTTATAACGGATGGAATAAATAAAGGTTCATCCATTTGTTATCCGACAACAAATTCAAATATTTTATCAATCACACAAGAAACCGTGCCAGGTGGTCCGCATGAAGCGGCAACTGGACAATCATTTCGGGTGCTTACTCAGGGCGCTGAAATAACTGCTAATCAAATAGACGGTATCGCGGGAACTGGACAAAAGGTATTAACGCTTGCAACGAATCTCGATGATTTAAATAAATATCGTATCCGAATCTCACAACCAAATTTTGGGGCACTGACCGGGTATAAACGAATAAAGAATTTTCAGGTGCGTATTTTTCTTTCAGACTTTGAATCCCCTTCCGAAATGTGGCTTGATAAAGAAGGAACGGAATATGGCTCATGGATAACCGGGCGCGGTGAAACTGCGGGGGCGCTTATAGAAAATCCCGCGCATGTCATTGAATCTATCGGGCGTGATGAAATGGGGTTGCTCACCGCTGAAATTGATACCACCGCATTTGACGCGGCGGCGACGGCCATTGATGGGGACGTGTTCGCATTTCAACTGCTCGACCGAAAACCCGCCCGCGAACTCCTCGATGAACTTGCATATCAGGCCCGGCTATTCCTTTGGTGGGATGAGCAAGACCGGCTCACAGTCAAGGCGTATGACGCCGCCGCGTTCTTCCCAAATAGTGGAACCGATATTCCCGGTGTTCTCGACATTTTCACCATCACCGGTGAACCGTCGGCGGGGACGTTCACAAACCATCCTATTCTTCACGCCGGGAATGATTTTCTTTCCCGGATGCCGATGGATGATTGCAAAAATGACTTTGTTTTGAAATACAAACAGAATTACGCAACTGGCGATTATGCTGAAGTATTGACATGCAACACGGACGGAAACAATCTCACCGAGGGCTATCTATCCGATTACACGCCAGCGGCGCTTCAAGCCCTCTGTACGGCATCGGAAACGGCCCTTCTGACGCGCAACACCCTGACCGTGGAGGCATGGGCGATACGAGACGAAAGTACCGCTAATCGCCTCATGGAACGGTTAGTGGTATGGTTAAGCAAGCGCCGGTACATTCTCCGGTTTACGGCGGGAATATCCGCGCTCCGATTTGAACTCGGCGATTACATAAACGTGCGGGAAGATAGAATATACGACCTCTTCGGGACGGCGGTTACGGAACGGAAGAAATGGATGTGCATAAAATTGAATCCAAATCCCGCGAAAGCAACAATTGAAATAGAAGCGATTGAGGTATAAATGACCGTTACGGAAACAGAGTTCGGGCCAGGCGCAACCGGGGCAAGCGACCCAAATATTCCGACAGTTCCGACGTTCGTATCAAATGGTTTGGGAACGATTACCATTGCGTTCACAGAAAACAGCAATGATGCGGTGGTGACGTACTCGCTCCGGGCGACCTATACCGGGCCGACTGTCAGGTATGTGCAGGGGGATGGAACGCTCGATGTGGCGGAAGCATTTAGAACATTTGCCGCATGGGGGGCGTCGGTAGAGGTGACGGGTCTCACTGATTTCGTGGGATATACCTTCGCCGCAAATGCGAGAAATGAACTCGATGTTGACTCCGGGTATTCTGCGGAATCGGCGACGATGAACACGCTGCCGGATATTGACTACGGGTACATGTCGGCGAATTTGGAACGGGAAGTCACTGGGGGAAATACAAAGGTTGACGCAACACTGGGGGTAACGATTGATAGCACAAGCCCCACGGTTCCAGAGGCATCGACAGCGGAATATTATGGCGACATTATTTTTGATTATACTCTCAAAAACTACGCTTCGGGCACTTCATCTATTGAGGTAGATTATTCCGAAGATTCCGGTGGGAATTGGGCCACGGCTACAAAGGGAACGGGTGGGGATGCTAAAACAGGATTGACAACCAGTACCGCTGGAATTGCGCATACGTTTCATTGGGCATCATATACAGACGCCGGGGAAAGTGAATATCAACTTGATGCGCGGTTACGGATACGGGCGCTTGACCCGGAAGGTGACGCCGGGGCCTGGGTGGAGAGCGCCGATTTTACGGTCAATAACAGACCGGGGAAAATCACCTGGACAAATGCGGACTCCCGCGAATGGGATGAGGATACGACGCCGGTTTTTATGGGAATCATACCGTATTTGAGGGGTGGAAGCAAGGGTTTCCCGGAGATATACGTTTATGAGTCTGACGGAACGACGCTTGTATCCGGGTATCCGAAAAAGGCAGTAGAAAGTATCGTCGGGTGGGAATATGAGACGGCTCCGGCAACGTGGGTTGCGGTGACAACTGCCGGGATTCCCTCGACGGTCATTGACGGGATAAACCGGCTGAGATATACGGTGCAAACCGCGCTTGGGGTAGCCGAGTATATCGTGAGCGGACGCATGGGGGAAGTTCGCGATTTGAGTTAAAAAATGTTTTGGGAGATAAATTCAATGGACGTAAAACAAAGTATATCCGCGATTGCGATTGTCATAGCGGCGGCGGGCGCGGGATACGAAGGAACTGTCAGCGACACCACGCCGGACTCCATTGCCCCGAACGAGGCGGTGACGTTCCGTTCTGAGACCAGCGAGTCGTTTTACACCGGCAAAATG
>Ga0208245_1002041_pt1 | contig 11021 bp, 12 predicted proteins | sample RifOxyC1_FD_184035 | JGI IMG/M metagenome (GOLD analysis project Ga0208245, IMG submission 184035) | Soil microbial communities from Rifle, Colorado - Rifle Oxygen_injection C1 (SPAdes) | ecosystem: Environmental > Terrestrial > Deep subsurface > Rock core/Sediment | place: Rifle, Colorado... | reverse complement strand
CCACTATCTCTACCACTTCTTCCTTCATTAAACCTAACTTGAAGTGTTTCAAATTCAGGTAATTCTTCTTGTGAAATCTTTAAAGAATCGTCAGCCAAAACTCTTCTGAAATTATCATAATCTCTTTTTGCAACAATACTAATTGCAATTCCCTCTTTTCCAGCTCTTGCAGTTCTACCAATTCTATGAACATATTCTTTACTTGTATTAGGGGTATCATAGTTGTAAACATGAGAAATTCCATCTACATGTAATCCTCTTGCTGCAACATCTGTACATATTAAAATTAAAACATTTTGTGAATGAAATCTTTTAAGAATGGAATCTCTTCTGTTCTGGGATAACCCACCATGAATTGCTAAACCATCTAGATCATATCTTGAAAGGTTCTTTGCCAAAAAGTCTGCATTTCTTCTAGTATTACAGAAAACCATTACCAAACCAGATTTTTCATTCTTAAGCAGATGAACTAAAAGAGAGAATTTAGATTCCTGAGGAACATCATAAAATATCTGCTTAAGTTTAGAAGCATCAACATAACTCTCAACTTCGACATAAACTGGATGCTTCATATATCTTTTTGCAAGAGCTTCAATATCTCCTGAAATTGTTGCAGAAAATAATAATGTCTGTCTCTCTCTTGAACACTCATTGATTATCTTTTGAACATCTTCTATAAATCCCATCTCCAGCATTTTATCAGCTTCATCTAAAACAAGGAATTTTATTCCGTCTAAATTAAGAGTTTTTTTATTTAAGTGATCTAACAGTCTACCAGGAGTACCAACAACAATTTCTGACTTTTTTAAAGCTTCAACCTGAGGTCCCATTGCAACACCACCATAAACATCAGCAATAGATAAATGACTGTATTTAGAAAAAAACTTTAAATTATTAGTTACCTGCTGAGCCAATTCTCTTGTTGGTGTTAATATTAATGTCTGAATACCTGCCCCTTTTTTTAATTTGTCAATAATTCCTGCCCCGAAAGCAAGAGTCTTTCCACTTCCAGTTGATGAACTGCCTATAACATCTTTTCCTTCTAAAACTAGAGGAATTGTTTTCACTTGAATTTCACTCGGTTCTTTAAAGCCAGCATCTTCAATCGCTTTTAAAAGCTCCTTGCTAAGCTTTAAGTTTATGAATTTTTCCATTTTAATATCCATTAAATAATTAATAACAAATTATTTTACATTTCTGCAACGTTTTATTTCCTTAAAGGAAAGTTTGATAAAGAAAACCATGGGTTGTCTTTATTAAGAAGATAAGAATGAATTAAACTAAAAGTTTAACAGCTTATCTTTAACGCTAATCAAATTAATGATTAAATAATATTTTATTTTATTATCTTACATAAATATAGATTTTTTAGGGTATTTAAACCTATGTTATTACTTAACTAAAAATATCTTTTCGTCCTTCTTTAATATTTCTGATAATTATTGATATTCTTTTATTCTTAGTTTCTTGAAGTTTAGCTCCATAAAGCCATCTCAGTAACATCTTTCTATATGATGGAGCTAATTTTTCAAATCTCTCCACAAGTTTATTCTTCTTAAGTTCTTTCATAAGTTCAGGTGTAACATCCGGATTATCTGGAATACCATGGTGATGTGTAGGTTTGCTTAGCCCTTCTTTATATCTTTTTATTCCTTCAACAGACATTTTATCTTCTTTTAAAAGCTGTTTTCCATATCTCAAAGTATTATCGCTCCATTTGCTTTTATCAGTCCTTCTGGCAAAATTAATTATATATCTATCTTCATCAAGTCGTTTAGCAGTTGTATCAATCCAACCAAAGCAAATAGCTTCGTGCATTAACTCTATGTGAAGAGGACTTGGTTTTCCTGTATGCTTCTTATATCTTATAACAGCTATTCTATTCTCTTTAAGATGATTCTTATCTAACCATGCTCTCCATTCTTCTCTCGTCTTGAAATATATCTGTTTTACTGGTTTCTGCATTTTTTGCTCTTTTTTCTGCATTTTACAATTATATTGCTGATTGTTAAGTTTTTAAGAATAACTTTATTAAACATAATAGGTTTATAAAAATAATCAAAATGGATAATCTTAAAAAATTTGAGTTAAAGAAAAAACAATTAGTTAAAGAATTTAATGAATTAAAGAAACAAGGGCCAATAAGAATAGAAAAGAAGACTTCAAACTTATTTAGAAGCAGAAACAAGATAAATAAACCTAGACTAAATGTAAGAAGTTTTAATGAAGTTATTTCTATTGATTCTAAAAACAAAATAGTTAATGTTGAAGGCATGACTACATATGAAGATTTAGTCAATGAAACTCTTAAATATAATTTCATGCCATCTGTTGTTCCACAATTAAAGACTATAACAGTTGGAGGAGCTTATACAGGAGGAGGAATAGAGTCTACCTCTTTTAAATATGGTTTTGTTCACGAAACAGTTTTAGAAGCTGAAATATTACTAAGTTCAGGAAAAACCATAATTTGTAATGCAAAACAAAATTCTGATTTATTTTTTGGCTATCCAAATTCATATGGAACTTTAGGTTATGTTCTCAGATTAAAGATAAAATTAATTCCTATAAAGAAATTTGTTCATTTAACATATATAAAAATAAACCCTGAAAAAATGTTTCATAAAATGAACGAAATAGAAAAAAAAGGAAATCTAGATTTTTTAGATGGAGTTGTATTTTCAGAAGAGGAAAGTTACATAATTGTAGGTAAATTCACAGATAAAGCTCCTTACACAAACAATTATACTTATATGAAAATATTCTATAAATCAATAAAAAACAGAAATGAAGATTACTTAACAACTAATGATTATTTGTGGAGATGGGATACTGACTGGTTTTGGTGTTCAGAACATTTTTTAGTTCAAAAACCAATTATAAGATTTTTCTGGGGAAAAAGAAACCTGAATTCAAAAACTTATCACAAAATTATGAGTTTAAATGCAAAATACAAGTTAATAGATAAATTACCAATAAAAAAAATAAAAAGTGAGTCTGTTATACAGGATGTTGAAATTCCCTTGGAAAATGCATACAAATTTCTAGAGTTTTTTATGAAAACAATAAAAATTTGGCCTATATGGATTTGTCCTACAAAAACTTACAATAAAAGTGTAAAATTTGATCTCTATATAACAAATCCTGATAAATTATACTTTAATTTTGGATTCTGGGATCAATTACAATTAAAGGGAAAGGAAAAAGAAGGATATTATAATAGATTAATAGAAAAAAAAGTTTTAAATTTAAATGGTAAGAAATCCCTGTACTCTAGTTCTTACTTTCCTGAAAAAGAATTTTGGAAAGTGTATAATGGTAAAAAGTATTTTGAATTAAAGAATAAATATGACAAAAACAAAGTATTTCTTAATCTCTATGAGAAATGTGTTTTAAAGAAATAATTTTATCTAGCAGTATCATATCTCTCTTCAACTTTCTTTGTTAAAACAGTCTGCCAAAGCTGAATAGTTCTTGATCTAAATGTTCCTGCACAACATAATAAATAATAATCCCACATTCTCTTAAATTTACCATTCTGCATTGACCCATATTTATCTTTAAGTTTATTCCATCCCTTATTTGTGTTTTCATACCATGCCATTAAAGTTTTGTCATAATCAGGACCAAAATTATGAACATCTTCAATAACAAATAATTCCTCAGCAGTTCCGGTTATTTGTGATAAAGAAGGTAAATGCCCTCCCGGAAAAATATAAGTCATTATCCAAGGATCTCCTGCACTAACATTAAGGCCTGTATTTCTCCCAATAGTATGAATAACTGCAACTCCATTATCTTTCAAACAACTATGAATTACGTTCATAAAAGTTTTATAATTTTTAGGACCAACATGTTCCATCATCCCAATGGATGCAACTCTGTCAAACTGACCTTTAGCCTCCCTATAGTCTTTTTCATGAAAAATAACATCTAATCCCTTACATATTTTTTTACCATACTCTATCTGTTCTTTTGAAATATTATATACTTCAACTTTAACTTGATAGTTCTTAGCCAGATATCTTGCAAGTCCTCCAAAACCCCCACCTAGTTCAAGGACACTCATCCCAGGCTTTAATTTTAATTTTTTTGCAACTAATTCCAATTTAGCTTCCTGAGCCTGATCTAGAGTCTTTGCATTTTTCCAATATCCACAAGTATACTGCATATTTTTGTCCAGCATTACCTCGTAAAGATCATTTCCAAGATCATAATGTTCCTGAGCAACTCTTTTAGATTTAAATCTTGACTGTTGATTAAAAATAAGAGCTTTTAAAAATCTAAATGCTATTTCTGGAGAAAATTTAATATTTTCTTGTAATTCTGCTTTTGTAATTCTGTAAAAAAACTTGTCTAAAGCCCTACAATCCCAGTCCCCATCCATATAACTCTCTCCTAAACCAAGGCTCCCATATCTCAAAACCCTATCATATATTCTAGAATTGTTTACCTTAATATCCCATGCTCTATTACCATTAATCTTAATATCAGCCAGCTTCAAAGCTTCCTGAATAAATTTCGGTATTTTATCTTTCATATAACAAAATAATAAAATGGATTTAAAAACATATTTATTGTCAAAATTACTCACTTAAAAGACTTGCTTATTTCACTCTTCCAGAAAGATGGTAATGAATTTGAAATAAATCCTGAAAAATCCCCACTATGTATATAAGTCACCCCTTCAACATTTTTATGTTTTTCAAATTTGTTTTCAACTTCCAAATATATTTTTTGAACTATTTTCCTTTCAAAGTCTTTCTGTAATAAAGATGATTGTTTTAGTACAAGGTAGTCTGCCTGTCTTAATATATTAACATCTAAATTTGAAGAATTCTGGGAAATAAAAATAATATTCAGGTTTTTATGTCTTGCAATCAAAATTAAATCGCTTAACAACTTATTCGGTTTACTCATAGACTCTCTAGAACTAAATAAAACTCCTCCTTCATCAATTAAAACATAAGAATTATTTGTTATTTCAGAAACACTATTAACAACGTTTATCCAAGAAGGAAAATCTTCAGCTTTAAATCCAATTGCATAACACTTAACTTTTTTCTGAGAATATATATTTTCAATAAGCTTTATTCCAAATGCTGTTTTTCCGCTACCTCTTGCCCCAATTATAATGCCTATCTTACTATCAGAATTAAATAAAGTTTTTTTCCAGTTAGAATAATTTCCCTTTAAAGTTTCTATAACTTTAAAATCTTCAAAAACAGATGAAATAGATTCTCTTCTGGATTCAATTTTATTCTTCTCAATGTTAGATTTCAATTTTTTAACAAGATAATAAGGAGATTTAACAATAAAACCAATAACTCTTAAAAATCCATCAGCTTCTTTTCTTTCAGCAGCATCTATTTTTGTACTGTATTTTCTCTTTTTTCTTGCCATTTTAATTATATATAGATAAATATTAATAGATTGCATACTTAAAAAGATTATGAATACTATTAAAAAGGTAAAAAGAGTATTTGTGGTAATTGTAGGTCTGACAGTTTTAGCAATAGGTTTTTTATTATTAGTATTACCCGGTCCAGGAATTTTAATTATAATACTGGGTCTTGTAATTCTTGCAGCTGAATTTGTATGGGCAAAAAGATTATTGAAAAAAATAAGAAAAAAAGCCGAATTTGTTCAGGAAAAAATAATTAAGAAAACAAAAAAATAAAATCAATTAACAATACTAGCTCTAATAATAACTATATCTTCCAAAGGCCTGTCATCAGCATTTGTTTCCACCTTAGCAATAGAATCAACAATATCCATTCCTTCTACAACTTCTCCAAATACTGGATGTTTAGAATCTAGAAAATTATTATTTACAAGATTTATAAAAAACTGGCTTCCACCAGTATTTGGCCCTGAATTAGCCATAGATAAAGTACCCCTATTATTTTTATTTCCGCCAGAATGTGTAAATTCATCTTTAATATTATAACCAGGTCCACCCATTCCAGTTCCTGTTGGATCACCGCCCTGAATCATAAAACCATCTATAATTCTATGAAATACAACACCATTATAATATCCCTGTTCAACTAAACTCTTAAAATTGCCTGCAGTTATAGGCATATCATCATATAATTGGATAACAATATTACCTTTATTAGTTTCAAGTAAAACCTTTCCCATATTATTTTTATCTCCTGTATTTAAAGCAAATACAACTATTAAAGCAATTAATACTATAAAAACAATTCCCCCAAGCATAAGCTTATTATTTTTTGAAAGTTTCATAAGTCAAAAATAATAAACAGAGTTTAAAAATTCTATGAAACACTAAAAAGTAATGTTTTTAAGACATCTAAGCTTATTTAATTAAATGGCAAAATATACAATTGAAAAAGAGTTGAGACATCACATATTAGAATGGATGGCAGCAATATTAAGTTTAACAGGAACATTATTAATAGCATTTAAGTTTTCTGAAGGATATTATATTTGGATTGTAGGAAATGTTACATGGGCTATATTCGCATATAAACACAAGCACTGGGGATTATTATTCCTTTCATGTTCATACTTTATTATTAACATAATAGGTTTAATCCGCTGGCAGTTTTTCTAAAAATACTATTAAAAAGTGTCAAAAATCCCCTAAAAACCTTACTATAACCTTATCTTTGATAACCATAATAATTAAAAACTCAAAGTATTTCAAAAAACTGGTAAAATGGAAGGTGAAATAAGAAATTACAGGTGCCATGAATGTAAGGATACTGGAACTGTAAAAGAAAAGTCTGGAACAGTCCATACATGCTGGACATGTTTAATGGAAGGCCGTTTAGACGCGCATTCTAAAAAACTCCCAGACAGTAATTTAAGAATTTAAAATGTTAAATATAAAAGCTACTTAAATTCCAGAAAGATATCTTCTAAAAAATTCTGTTCTCATATTTCTCTGAACACTTGCAATATCTCCTTCTGGAATTACAACACATCTTTCTGGATTTTCTTTTGCAATATCTAAATATCCTTGATTTACTTTTCTATGACACTTGCAATATCTCCTTCTGGAATTACAACACATCTTTCTGGATTTTCTTTTGCAATATCTAAATATCCTTGATTTACTTTTCTATGAAAATCAATTTCTAAAAGATCTAATCTGTCTAGTTCTCCTCTTTTTCCAGCTCTTCTTAGCCCTTCTCCAACATCAACAGCTAAAATATATGTTAAATCAGGATTTTTACCATGGGTAGTTAATTTATTTAAATAATTAATAATCTCTAAACTAATTCCACCTACTATTCCTTGATAGACACTAGTTGAATCAGTAAATCTGTCTGAAATAACACTTATTCCCTGAGTAATATTAGGTTCTAGAATTTCTTTTACAAACTGTGCTCTGGAAGCCTCAAACAAAAGAAATTCAGTCAAAATATCCATTCCAGTATTCTTAGGATCTTTTAATATCTCTCTAATTTTTTCAGAAATTTCTACACCACCAGGTTCTCTAGTAACAATTCCGTGCCCGTAATTTTCACTAAACCACTTATAAAATAGTTTTATTTGAGTGGATTTACCACAACCTTCTCCACCTTCTAATGTAATAAATAAAGGTTCTCTTTCCATCTAATATTTTAGAAAACTTAGTTTAAAAATAAAATGTCTCTAGAATACATATAAAAAATTAGTTTTATAAGACTATCCTTTCATCTCAATCTTAATATTAACACTTCTTGGAATTGGAAGCCTCATAATACTATGTAAAACCTTATCATTGCTGGGCAAGTCAATTACTCTTTTGTGTATTCTCATTTCAAATCTGTCAAAAGTAGCTGTCCCGCTTCCATTAGGGGATTTTCTTGTAGTAACCTTCAGCCTCTTTGTTGGAAGAGGTATAGGCCCTCTTGGTGATACACCTGCTTTATTAGCAATATCTTTAATTGTATCAGTAATCTGATTAAGTTGATCTATATTTATACTGCTTAATTTAATTCTTACAATTGCCATTTTATATTTTAGCTAAATACATATCATAAAAGTGGTTTAAAAACCTTATTATTGTGGTCGGGCAGCCCACGCCGCGAGCGAGCTGCCCAATCACCACAGCCCAAAGCGTGGTGATAAAAATAACAAATAATAACAGTTAATAAACTTTATATATAATATTCTCTATTCAATCTCATGTTAGACATAAATCTTCTTAGGGAGCATCCAGGAATTGTAAAGGCTAATCAGAAAAAAGCCAATCAAAGTAATGAACTTGTTGATGAAATTCTTCAGCTAGACAAAAAATGGAGAGGTAAAAAGCATGAAGTTGATAATCTAAGATCTGGAAGAAATAAAATTTCAGAGGAGATAAATATAGCTCTAAAAAAAGCAGATAATAAGCTTGTTCAAGAATTAATTAAAAAAGCTAAGAAAATACCAGAACAAATACTAGAAGCAGAGGAAGAATCAGATAAGTTAAAAATTCAAATAGACAGAATGTTAAGCAGACTTCCTAACATAATTTCAAATAAAACACCTGAAGGAAAAGATTCAAGTGAAAACGTAGAAATAAAAAAAATAGGCAAAATACCAGTGTTTAACTTCCCTATAAAAACCCATGTAGAGCTTATAGAATCTTTAAAGTTAGGTGATTTTGAGGCATCTGCAAAAACATCAGGGAATGGTTTTTACTATCTAAAAAATGAGTTAGCTATTTTAAATCAAGCATTAATAAAATTTGCAGTTGATTATATGGGTAAAAAAGGATATGAATATATAGAACCTCCATTGATGATAAAAAAAGATATTATAACAGCCTCAGAAGGTCTTGAAAGTTTACAAAACTCAATCTATGAAGTTAAAGACACTGACTTGGTCTTAATAGGAACTGCAGAGCATGCTCTAATGGCTATGCATAAAGATTATACTTTTAAGGAACAAGATCTTCCAAAAAAATACTTTGCATATAGTATGTGTTTCAGAAAAGAAATAGGCTCCCATGGAATAAATGAAAAAGGTCTCTGGAGAACACATCAATTTAACAAAATAGAACAGTTTATTTTCTGCCTTCCTGAAGATTCTGAAAAATATTATGACGAACTTTTAGCTAACTCAGAAGGAATTTTAAAAGAATTAAAATTACCATATAGGGTGTTGGAAATTTGCACAGGAGATTTAGCTAAATGGAAGCATAGAAGCGCTGACTTAGAAGTTTACAGACCAACAACAAAAGAATATGGAGAGGTAATGTCTCTTTCAAACATTACAGATTACCAGGCTAGAGATCATAACATTAAAGTTGTAAGAAAATCATCAGAAAGACAGGTAGTTCACACATTAAATAATACAGCTTTAGCAACTTCTAGAATTCTTGTCTGTATTCTTGAAAACAATCAGAACAAGAACGGAAGCATAACAATTCCAGTCGTCTTACAGAAATATACTGGTTTTAAAAAAATAGAGGCTAAAATTAGCAAGGTTAAGTCAAATAAAGTCAAAAAGAAAACTAAAAGATAATAAAAATATCACCTCTTTACACCCCGTTCTCCTTACTCTTAAACAAAGATTCTTTTAAAAAGATATATGTTAAGAAATATGTATAATATTGTTATTTTCTATTAAGAATCTTCTTCTATTTCCTCAACTTCGGCAAGTTTTGCAATATCTCCTACATTATCTCCTGATTTAAGATTGATTATTTTAACTCCTTGTGCTGCACGGCCCATAACTCTTATATCTTTAACTTTAGTTCTTATAACCATTCCTTTCTTAGTTGTTACAACAATAGTATCTTTTACATCAATTTCAATAGTTCTTATAACTTTACCAGTTTTTTCAGAAACTTTAAGATTAATTACTCCCTTTCCAGCTCTGCCTGTTATTCTATAATCATCAACCTCTGATCTTTTTCCATATCCTTTTTCAGTAATTGTTAAAATAGTGCCTTTTGTTTTTTGCATAGGAACTATTTCCATTGAAACAACATAATCTCCTTTCTCCAATTTAATTCCTGCAACTCCATAACTAGCTCTTCCCATATTCCTCACTTCATCTGAATTAAACCTGATTGCCTGTCCATTTGCAGTCATAAGCATAACTTGCTGTTTCTCAAATATTCTTTTAACATCAACAACTGAATCAGAATTATCTAATGGCAGATTAATTATTCTAACTCCAACATTTCTAGGTTTGGCAAACATACTTAAGCTTATTTTTTTAACCATTCCTTTCTTAGTAACTATAAATAAATAATCTTTGAAATCTTTCACAGGCATAACGCTTGATATTTCATCATCTTTAATATTCAGCAAATTAACAATTGCCTGACCTTTTCCATATCTTTGTGTCTCAGGTACTTTATGTGCTTTCAACCACATAAGTCTTCCTCTCCTTGTAAATAATAACAAATAATCATGTGTAGAACATGTTAATAATTGTTTAACAAAGTCATCTGTTGAAAGATCAGTTCCTATAACTCCCTTCCCACCTCTTTTTTGCTCATGATATGATTTGAAAGGCATTCTTTTTATATACCCTTTTTCAGTAATTGTTATAACAACATCCTGCTTCAAAACAAGGTCTTTTTCTTCAATTTCCTTGACAGCTTTTATTACTTTAGTTCTTCTTTCATCCCCATAATTTTTCTTTATATCATTTAATTCTTTTTTTATTATCTTTAAAATTTCTTTTTCATCTCCAAGAATAGCTTTAAGATCTTTTATTAATTCCTTAAGTGATTTTTCTTCATTCTCAAGTTTTTCTCTTTCTAAGGTAGTAAGCTGTTTCAAAGTTATTTCTAAAATAGCCTCAGCTTGTTTTTTACTCAATCCAAATTTACTTTGAAGATTTTCAGAAGCTTCAAGAGTCGTCTTGCTTTTTTTGATTGTTTCAATAATTTTATCAATCTGTCTTTGAGCTATTAATAAACCTTCAACAATATGTAATCTAGCTTCTGCTTTTCTTAAATCAAATTCGCTTCTTTTCCTAACTATTTTTCTTCTATGAACAATATAAGCATTCAAAATCTGTTTAAGATTCATAGTTTTAGGAATTCCATTATCCAAAGCAACAAA
>Ga0208245_1002040_pt1 | contig 11028 bp, 25 predicted proteins | sample RifOxyC1_FD_184035 | JGI IMG/M metagenome (GOLD analysis project Ga0208245, IMG submission 184035) | Soil microbial communities from Rifle, Colorado - Rifle Oxygen_injection C1 (SPAdes) | ecosystem: Environmental > Terrestrial > Deep subsurface > Rock core/Sediment | place: Rifle, Colorado... | reverse complement strand
GGCGGGCCGCAAGGGCAAGGCCGATCCGGCCCCCGCGGCGGCCCCCCCGCCCCCGGCGGGTGACCGGGGGGTGTCGCTCCGAGCGGCAATCCAGGCGCTTCAGGCGAGCGACCCCAGCGCCCTGATCGCGCTCATCCAGAGCGCCAAGCGCCCCGGTTAACGCCCCCGACGATCGCCCCTAGATAGGGGGCTTGACCCCGAGTCGAGCCCCCGATTGTAGCGACGATCCGAACAAAACCCGGGCGCATGACGCGCCCCCCAAAAGGTAGGTGAACCATGCTGGCAATCATCCTGTGCTTGTGCGCGCTCGTCACGGCCGTTGTCGTGGCTCAAACCGGGATCCTCGGTTGGCGCGAGCCGATCGGGGTCGGATTCGTTCCGGCCCTTCCGGCCGAACCGACCTGCTTGCCGTCGACTGACATCCTGGACTGGTCGGGTGAACTCCCGGCCGTCAAGGCGCCCAACCCGATCGCGGCGAAACTCGGCGTGCGGCCGCTCGCCGATCTGCCGCGCCCGACGCAATGGCGCGCCGGCCCGTGCGCGCCGTATCCGGCCCTTTTGATTCTCGCGGGGTATCGCGCCGTTACGATCGGGGCCGATATTCCGGGCTATCCCGCAACCATGGCCGACCGAGTGACGCTCTGGTTTCCCGCCGTCAACCCGTTCCGGGCGAACTGAGGAGGTTACCCGATGAATCGCACGATCGTCACGCTACCCGACCGGAAGGAACCGATCCGGATCGGTTCCGGAGCGGCCCGAACCATGTGCGACCGGGGCGGATTCTGGTTCGCATACGAGAATCAGGATCTCTGTTCCGTTGGGATCGGGCACCTGAAGTTCCTGCGTTGCGGGCCGGATTGCACGTTCCGGATTCCCCCCGCGACGCTTCCCGATTCTGCGACGGAAATCAACTGGCGGTATCGGCTGATATCGCCCGAACCGATCGTCAGTGACGGGGCGATTGCCCGATGGGCCACGATCGAAACGGAGGAGGAGTAACTCCAATGACGAACCATACGGTCACGATCGGCCACAACGAATCGATCTTGGCGTTCCAAGTTCCGGGAATCCGCGCGGGTTCGATCGTGGAGGTTACCTCCACGAACCTCCACGGCGCCGCGACCCGGATTCGCCAGTTCACCACGTGCGATGCCTGCGGGTGTCGGGGATCGGCGCGTTGCGCGTGGTGCTTGGCCCGGAAGGGGGCTTGATATGCCACGCCTCACCCGATTCCGCCCCAGCACCCTTCTCAGTCAAGCGCGCCGATACGACCTGCACGGAGCGAAACCCCTACCGCCCGGCCTAACCCGTATCGCCAGTGAATGGCACGGGGGGCAAGGGTCCGGGCTCTATAGTGTCGCGTCACTCTCGGTCGCGAACGAACGGATTCCCCTTGATAGCCTCCGGAGGGCACTGGCCGATCTGCGGTGGGAAGCGAGCGACGCGCCAATCCGATCGGCCCGGCAGAAGCGGGAACTGGATGCGCTGGTCAGAGCGCTAGAGAGGAGGTTCCCCCGGCCGGGCGGTCGCGACCACTGGCGGGGGGTCTTGAAGCAATACCGAAGGGGTTGGATCTAGCCCCCCACATAGGATCGGGGGATGTCACGAATTTCCCGATTTTCCTGATTTTCCCGAAAAGGGCCGAAAAGCCCTGTGATTACGGGTAGTTAGCGGACTAGACTGGACGGATCGTCAGGACCTGATTAGACCAGATCGGGCCCAATCCGATCCGATCCGATCAAGCTCCAACCAACCAACCAAGGAAGGGGATCGAATGAAGCACGACAACGACAACGATCGCCCCACGATCGAACGGATCGCGAGCAAGCGGGGGCGGGACACCACGGGGCAGGATCGGGATAGGTGGGCGCGGGAACGCAGGCAGGCGAGGCGCACTCGCGAGGGAGAGCGAACGGGGCAGGGCTCCTTGTTCGCCCGGTAGCAGGTCACGATGGGCCGATCCAAGCGGGTTGGGTAATGCCGATCCCGGACCCGCTTGGCACTCACCCCCGGCCAAGGCGGTCCCGAACAATTCCGGGGGGTTACGATCCGCTTTTCCCCGCGAAGATGGAACCCGGATTTGCCATTCCGAAACCCGCAACCAGGATCGGCACGTAATCCAACCCGGTCGTGAGCTTGATCGGATTGGATCGACTCCTGCCGGATTATGTCAACTTGGCACTAGATCGTTCCCTACCTTGACGGCCCGCAAGGTCGCGTAATCTCGCGATTCTCTCGGGGCCGTTTTGCCATTCTGCCGATCAGGAGGAGGTTCGTCATGGGGATTCCGATCAAGCGCGGCGACCTGCAACGGCGTCACTTCGAATGGGCCGCGCGAGTCATTCGCGACCTGCCCGATACCCTCACGCCGTTCGACGTCACGGCCGCAGTCAAACGGATCGCGCAAGGGAACGACGGGGCGGGAGTGACGTTCCCGGGTTACTAGGCGCGTCGACTGACGAACATCCCCGGGGGATACGGCGATCGGTCGCGCCACGATCTGGCGTGCGAGATTGCCACGATCTTCGTGGCGTCAAACGCCGCATTCGATCGGGGGCGGTTCCTCGCCGCGTGCGATCCGGCCGTCAACGTCAAATGGCGTAGCAGGTAGGTGGAGGAGGTTCCCGTGAGGAAGGAGTGTGAAGCGCCGACCTGCAACGCAGCGGCGTGCGACCGATACACCCGCGGCCGCAAATGCCTGAGGCGTTCCGAGCGGGTGAGGGCGGTCCTCCGGGTGACCGAGTCAACGGGCCCGGCCGATCGGGCCGGATTGCTCGCGAGCGTCAAGCTGCTAGCAGCGTGGATCGGAGGGGCAAGTGAGTCGTGACGTCGATAGGTGCGACGACTGCGAGGAGTACGTGCCGATCGAAAACCTAGAACTAATCCGGGCCGGGGGGTCCTGGCACGGATTGCGGCGCGTGTGTGCGTCGTGCCTTGCCGATCGTGAGCGACGCAATCCGCCCCCCGCCGAAATCCCCACCGAATGGATCGAGGATTTCGACGAACTGCTATCCCGGACCCGCTAGGGGGTTGGATCGAGTCCAACCGATCCCAGTCCTGCCAGGCCGATCCAACCTAATCCGATCCAACCTAATCCGATCCAATCCCCCCGATCCAATCCAATCCAATCCAATCCGGCATCCCCACCCCGATTTGGATCGGGGGCGGGGCGCGCGCGGAGATCCTTTGTCAGACGCACTCTCTTCGCGGCAAGTTTTTGGCGAAAGTTGGTTTTGATCCGGACGATCTCAAGGCAGGACGATCTCAAGGCAGGACGATCTCGGGGCCGGCACTCTCTTCGCACGGGGTTTTTGGCGAAAGTCGGTTTTGATCCGGTTGATCTAGGCAGCCAGACGGCAGGACGGCAGGACGGCAGGACGGCAGGACGGCAGGACGGCAGGACGGCAGGACGATCCCGGGATCACTCTCTTCGCACGGGGATTTTGGCGAAAGTTGGTTTTGATCCGGACGGAGGGCGGCGATCTAGGGGCGGCGATCTAGGGGCGGCGATCTAGGGGCGGCGATCTAGGCTGACGAGACAAGGCTCCGGCCTGAACTGCTCTTACAGGACGATCCCCGGGCGGGCCGACCGCGAGTCCAGGTATCTCGCCAGGGCCTCGGGGGTCTCCAGGGGAGCCCAGATCCACCCGATAGACCCCAAGCCATGTACCAACACGCCCGGCCCGGACCTTTGGGTCAACAAGGTCGGGGCGTCGATCGGGGTCCAGGGGCTCGGCCGACCAATCCACTCCTCCCCCTCGGTCCAGGTCAGGACCACATGCCCGACCCCCGGGATGAGAGTCCTGATCTCGCTAAGGGGTCTCGCTTGTAGGAGCCGGAACATCTCCTGCGGGGTCATGTCTCGTTCATGAACTTCAGTCACGGTCGCGATCATGGTTTCCTTTCCCGGTGGGTCTCTGGGGGGAGGGATGATCTGATCTGATCTCGTTTCTGATCTCCGTGAGCAGGACGCCGAGTCAGTTCTGACCTCGCCCTCCGGATCGGCCCCAGAACCGATCCCCCACCCCAGTTGTTGCCCTCATGAGTATCTTGGTTCTCGGGGGAGCCAAGGCGTTATGATCTCAGATTGCAGTCGGGCATCCAGGATCGGATCATTCCGGATCCAGGTCGTGACCTCGCCCCGGTACTCCAGGTCCGGCCACTTCGAGACCGAGACCGGGTTCGAGTCAACCTCGGTGACCCAGACCTCCTCGCCGTTTTGGCGCCGATACAATGATGATCCGATCTCCCGGGCCGCGAGCCCAGAATACCAACCGTGCATGATCCCTCCGGTCAGGCCAGCAGATCGGCCAGGCATTTGGCCTGCTGGGATCGTTCGGCGTCCCAGGCGGCCCGGGCGGCCCCGGCGGCCCGGGCGGCCCCGGCGGCCCCGGCGTCCCCCCGGGCCGCCCGGGCGGCCCCGGCGGCGGTCCCGGCGGTCCAGGCCGCCCCGGCGGCGGTCCCGGCGGTCCAGGCGGCCTCGGCGGCGGCCTTGGCGGCGGCCTTGGCGGCGGTCCCGGCGCTCCAGGCGGCGGCCCAGGCGGCGGCCTTGGCGGCGGCCCGGGCGGCGTCCCAGGCGGCGGCCCGGGCGGCGTCCCCGGCGGCGTCTAGTTCGGATCGAGACGCCCTTCCGTCCACGAACCGGCGAGCGGTCTCGATCGCCAAGCGAGGTCGCGAGTCTTGGGGAAACTTAGCCTCGAAGATCGCCAGAACCCGCTCGGCGCAGTCGCATCCGAACAGGACAGCGATCTTCTTGGCGGCCCCGACTTGATCCTTCGGGACGGCCCGGAACGCCCAGATCGCGTCGTCGAGCCCGTTTAGGTCGAGGATCCTTGAGAGCGGGATCCGCTTCCGATCCGGCCATCCTGGGCCGAGCCCGACAACGAGGTGGTCGTAACGGGGCCGGCAGGCTCCGTGTTGACGGAGCCGGTATAGGGACGTCGTCAGCATTTCGATCTCCTTTCGTCGCTCAGGTTCAGATCGGCAACTGTCGTTGAATTGACCGGATCAACTCTGCGACCACGGCCCATCTAGCAAGCGAGTCTTCCTCGCGTTTCGCTCTCTCGACTTCCCACTTGTCCCGGATGACGCACTGTTGCCGGGAGCGTTCGAGACCGGCAACCCTCTCGACGACGATCCCCAGCACTCCAGAGACCAGCGCGTCCAGCGAGCGGGCTCCGCGATCGTATCGGTCAGCCAGCAAGGCGATCTCGCGCAACCATCCGGTAACGTGATTTCCGTACATCTCGATCTCCTTTCAGCTAGGGCCGGGCCAGCACCAAGACCGAGTCGCCGGTCTGGAACTCGGATGAATCGGGATCGATCCGGATCTCGTGGGCCCAGCGGCCGGAGTTCTCGATCTGAAGCTCCAGGGCCAGATACGGGCTGGGGATCCCGGACTCGGCGATCGTCGCGACCTGCCGGTAGTGGTCCGGGCAATGGCTGATCCACCCGCCCCCGGGGAGCGGCTTCCGGAACTCTCGGACGCCCCGGATCGGAATCTGTTCGGGGTCGAGCCGGAACCGGGCGATCCGGATCAGGACCCGATCGGGTTGCTCGATCCGCAAGTACGACGGGACCAGGACCGGCCGACGTTCCCGATCCAGTACGTGCCAGAACGCCCGGCGGATCTCGACGGTCCCGTCGGGGGTGCCGCGAGGCCAGACCTCTTGGTCCAGGATGTCGTATCGGGCCAGGACGACCGAACCGCGCTCTCCGTGGCGATCGCCCGGGTACGGGATCTCGGTCATGGCTTGTTGCTCCGATCCGGCAGCCGCGGCCATGGGGCGGTCAGGAGGATCGCCGCGACCAGCATCCCGATCGCGAACCACGAGGCCAGGTAACTCAGCGGGCCCGGGAGGTCAATCCGGATCACCGAGATCGCGATCGTCTCGCTCCGCCCGCAGATTACGATCGCCACCGCCATGGCCGTCATTAGGATCAGCATGGCGCCGTCGTAGCTATTCCGCCTTTCCGATCTCATTGGCCCTCCTTCCGGTCAAGCGCGTCGATCAACCGCTTGGCCATCTCATTGAGCGTTGCGTCCCGTTCGGTGTCACGCCGGAAGATCTCGGCCATGCGCTTCAGGTCGTTGTCGCGCTCCTCTTGGATCAGATCCCTCATCTCCAAGGCGCCCCGGCGGGTCCGGCAGAACACGTCGACCTTTCGACCCTTCGGGTCCTTCCCGCAGACCATGAACCCGTCATGGCCCCGGTAGCTCGACTTGCGGATCTGGAGCGCCATGGTCAGGCCCCCTCGGGGACGATCGGATCGACGAGCCGCATGTCCAGCCCGTCGCCCTCCACGGCGCTCTGGAGGACGTGTCGGATCAATTCGTGCATCTTGTACGCGCCGTCCGAGTCCTTCTGGGCGAAACGGCTGCCGACGAGGACGTCTCCCGACGCCCCCCAGACCCGGTGTCGCGGATTGCGGGCCAGCATGACGGCCTCGTAGAAGTCGATCGGATTCCGCTCTAGCAGGGCCCGGAGACCGATCATGATCGTCGCGACCAGCGCGTCTGGCTCTCTCGCTCCACAGCGCAGCAGAACTTCCTTCATGGAGATCCTCCCTTTCCTTTCGTTAGGCTCTTCGTTAGGCTCGCTCGGCCAAGTATACTGAGATCGCTTGCCGGAGGTTGTCGGGGCCGCAACAGCACCCCGCCAGGACCGCATAGACGGTCGGGCGAGCCATGTGGTCGAGCGCATCGACGAAGTCCTGGCGGTTGCCGTTCAGGAACGTCTCGGTCAGGCGATCGATCGTGATACCGATCCAGTCGTGTCGGGCCCGATAACCTTTCGGGATCTCGTCGTTCTCCTGGGCCGTTAGCTCGACCGATAGGATGACGTCGCAAGATCGAGAGATCGGGTGTCCGTCTTGGTCCACGAACGGGCCCCACGCGACGAGCCGTACCGTTCCGAGTCCTCTCGGGGTGTTGACGATGTCCCCGACCCGTGGGACCGCCGGCCAGCAGTAAGTCACGATCGGGTCCTCTTCGTCGTGCCGCGCCATCATGGTTTCTCGGGTTTCGCCGGCCCAGGTTCCGGCAATTCGGATCTCGATATCGATGTTTTCGTTAGTCTGCATGGTTGTCCTTTCGTGTGACGTTGACTCGGTCGAAGGTCTCGATCTCGACCATCAAGTGTGCGACGCACTTCTCGTCGAGAACGTGGCCCTGGCCGTCCCGGAACGCCCCCCAGGAGATCGACCTGATCCGGGCGGGGCCCTCCGGGGTCCAGATGGCTTCCCCGACCCGTGGGACTGCCGGCCAGCAGAACTCGACCAACGGATCGGCGTCCTCACTGGCTCCTTCGAGCCAGACCCAGATCGTGGTGTATCCGGAGAGCTGCGTCATTGGGGCCTCCTGAACCGGACGACGTTGCCGCCCTGGTCCGGATCTTCCGGGCCGGGCTCTCGGGCCGCTTCGCGGGCCCGGCGGTCCAGCTCGACCCCCTCGCAGGTCGTCATGGCGATCCGGGGCTCAATGCCACGCCCTGCCAGGCCCGCGACCATGTCGGGCCCCAGCAGGACCGGCATGGCGTTGACGCAGCACCGGCACCCAACGGTCGGGATCAGGACCACCAACTGGCCCACGACCTGGAAGCCGATCACATTCCGGAACGGGACATGGAGGGTCGCGTCCCGGCCTCCGAACCACATGCGGACCGCGAAGTACGGGTAGTTCACTCCGGCCGACACGACGGCCAGATCGCTATACTGATGCTGGAAGATGATCCGAAGCCGGTCGGGATGCTGGGCCCGCAACCACTCCGGCATCGCGGCCCCCGGGGTCCGGAACGCGACCTCGATCGGCGGCCCCGGGAGCTTCCGGAGCAGCGCCGCGAGGATCTCGTGGGTCGCCTGGATGGCGATCTGCTTGGCGGTTTCGATCATCTCGGATCCTCCTTGGGGTTGTCGGTTCGCCAGTCCGCGAGGGCCGCCTCGCCGGCCGGGGTAATCCGGATTCCACGGGCGTTCTGGATCTCGGCCGGCGCCCGTCGAGCCCTCCGGACCTTGGTCGGTCGGACGGGCCCGGCGTCGATCACGTCTATGGCGTCGACCGGCGGGACCAGCTCGTCGAACGGGTTGCCCCCGAACATCTTGGCCAACGGGATCATGTCGACCGCGCCTTCGCTGAACCGCGTTGCGACGATCACCGCGACGTATCCGCCGAGGAGCGAGTCCTTGGTCTCGACCAGGGCGGCGTCGCCGTTCTTGATCGCCTGGACGAGCGTGTCGAAGTTCTTGCGATCCGATTCTTTCAGGGCCATGGGTCCCCCTTCTCCGGTTAGCGGTGGACGGCGCGAGCGATAGCTGCCACCAGATCGTCATCGGTCGGTTCGGAGTCGCTAGCGCACGCAGGCGTCACGCCTTCCGGCGGCGGGCATGTCGGACAGCTACACGGCCGGATCGCCATGCGGAAGTCCGCCTTCGGGATCACCGCGAGCCACCGGGACCCGATGATCTGGCCGTAGTGGACGGTCAGAAGGACCGTGCCGTCGTCGCGCTCGACGGCCTCGAAGTACATCCGGTCGCTGTCGATCACGAGCATGTCGCGGGCGATCATCTCCAGGACCTTCGGGGCCGGAACGACCCGGATCGACTCGGCGCCGGACAAGTGCAGGAACTCGGACACGATCGGCCCGTGCATCCGGCCCTGGCCCTCCTGCTCCGGCCGGGTGATCCATTCGCCGGACTCGGGGTCCCGACCGTGAAGCAAGCGCGGCCTTTCGGGCTCATCCGGGACGAGCGTGAACAGGTCTTCGAAACGCGATCCAGGAAACTTCAGTTGCATGGGATCCTCCTCCTAGGCGATCTTGTGGCTGGGCTCGACGAGATCGATCCACTCCAGCTCGACCTCCAGGTCTCCGAACGTCCCTTCTCGGACCAAGAACCGGATGCGGTCCCGAATCACGAGTCGGTGGTCGGGGTTCTTCATCGTCGCCAACGCCACCTTGACGACGATCCGGGTCTTGTCCGGGTAGGCGTCGTCCAGAACGCCGCGACCCGCCAGGGTTCCTCGGAGCAAGACCGCGAGGGAGATCCGGAACCGGACCTGCGTGGCGTCGGATCGCTTCACCGTGCCGACCGCCTCTGCGTCCAACCAGGCCAGGACCAGCCCCTGGAGCCCTTCAGAGATGACCGGCCAGGCCAAGACCAAACTGCCCTGAGTGATCTCGTCCAGGCGCCTCCACCCGGGGGCGGCCACGAGCAGGACCAACGCCGCGTGAATATTCATCTTGATCTCCTCCTTACGCCGCCATGTTCATTTTGGTCCAGCACTCGGGACCGATCCCGCGCTCGACCGACTCCGGGACCGTCAGGACCCGGCCGCACCTACAGCACCGACCCTCGTGCCAGAACTCCATCTGGTCCGGCAGGATCTCGTCCCGAAGGTGCCGCCAGGCCCATCCGAACGCCTTGGCGCTCGGGGCGTCCGGCCCGACCCTGGACTTCGGGCTGAACCGGAAGTCGAGATCCTTAGGGAAGATCGTCCCCATGAACGAGTACGCGGTCTCGTTGTCCGGGCCCGTCAGGACCCCCACGAACACGGGCGCGCCCTCGCGGGGTCGGCGGGCCCGGAACGTGAACCGGGCTCCGGTCCGGCGGCTCACGAGGGTGAACCGGGCATTCCCGGCCAGCACGAATGCCTTGGCGTCCGGGCCCGACACGATCTGGCCCCGCTTGATCTCCTGGTCCTGCATCCGCGGCCCCTCCCGGCGTCCATTGCCGTAGTGTCATTGTCGCACAATCGACATTGACGGGTCAAGCCCCGTCGCGGGCCCTGTGGTGGCGCTTTGCGGCGCGGTTGCGGGGTAGGGGTGCTGGACGGCCCCCTCCGGTTGATCCGCTTGATCACCAATCCTCCTTGCCGGGGTCGATCTCGAATCGGATTGCCTGCTTCGGGAACATCCTGGGCCCGTACTCGGCGAGCGGGACAGCTTCGTCGAGCCACGGGTCCACCACGTAGCCGCAGTACAGGACCGCGCAGTGGTGCTTCCATTCCAGGCGCGGTTCGAACGCCGGGACCAGCCAGTTCCGGTTGCCCTTCGGGACCGCTTCGATCCACAGCATGTGGGCGTCAGGGCCGATCTGCTCCGACAACTCGCCGGCCAGCTCGACGGGATCCACGTTATTCCGGCTCAGTTGATCCGGCGAGACGTTCTCGCCGAAGCGGTTTCGGACGAACGCTCGGGGACTCGGGACACTCGGGATCTCGTTCATCGCCGGCTCCTCCTTACCAACCGTTTCCGTAGAGCTTGCCGGCCGCCAACTTGGCGGTCTCGAACTCCAGGAGGTCTTCGTCTTGGTCGTTGTCGTCCCCCGGCGACCACCTCCATGGACTGAATGTCGACGAGGATCGTGTCGGGCAGGTCGGACTCTCCGAGCCAATCCCGTACCTGCTCGACCGCCGCCCCGTAGCCGGGCCAGTCCGGGCAGCCCTGGTCGGCCGCGTCGCCGGGCGAGTACGGGCCGAAGTGGAGGTCCCAAACCGCGAAGTTCCGAAGCTGGCGGATCCGCTCCGGCATCTGGTCCAGAACGTACTTGGCGGCGATCTTCCGGGCTCGCTGGTCCATCGTTTTCACGAAACCCTCCAGGGCGGCGTCCATTGCCGCAGTGTCATTGTCGCGCTCGCGTTACTCGGCTCCGAAGATCTGGCGGAAGATCTCGGCCTGCTCGTCTCTGGCGGCGTCCCGGGCGGCCCCGGCGGCCCCGGCGGCCCCGGCGGCCCCGGCGGCGTCCGCGGCGGCCCAGGCGGCGTCCGCGGCGGCGTCCGCGGCGGCGTCCGCGGCGGCGTCCGCGGCGGCCCAGGCGGCGTCCGCGGCGGCGTCCGCGGCGGCGTCCGCGGCGGCGTCCGCGGCGGCGTCCGCGGCGGCCCGGGCGGCCCAGGCGGCGTCCTCGGCGGCGGCCCCGGCGGCGTCCAGCTCCTCGCGGGTGGCCCGACCTCGGGCGAAGCGGCGTGCGGTCTCGATCGCCTGCCGGGGCCGGAGATCGTCGGGGAATTGGCTCTCGAAGATCGGCAGCGCCCGC
>Ga0208245_1002036_pt1 | contig 11039 bp, 12 predicted proteins | sample RifOxyC1_FD_184035 | JGI IMG/M metagenome (GOLD analysis project Ga0208245, IMG submission 184035) | Soil microbial communities from Rifle, Colorado - Rifle Oxygen_injection C1 (SPAdes) | ecosystem: Environmental > Terrestrial > Deep subsurface > Rock core/Sediment | place: Rifle, Colorado... | reverse complement strand
ATGATCCCGATGTCATCGTAGGCAACGGCCGTGGTGGCCTTATGGCAGCCACCCTAGTATCACACATGCTTCAAAAAGATCTTTTCCCCATTCGCATATCGAGAAGGGAAAACAATGTCATTAAACACGAACGCCCCGTATGGTCGGTTTTGCCCGCAAAATACCTAAAAAGAAAGAAGGTTTTGGTGGTAGATGAGATATGTGATACAGGAGAAACCCTTAATATGATTACCGCCAAGTGCTGGGAGATGAAACCCGCCGACGTTAAAACCGCTGTTCTCTACTCACGCGTAAAAGGACAGGGAATCCCCGATTACATAGGTGTAATTACCGAGGAGTTGATAGTAAATATCTGGGATAGCGAGATATTTGACCAGGCGGCAAAAAAATTCAAATTTCACCCAGACTACATAACAGGATTCCAGATGCAGTCTTTGGAAATCGATGATGCCTTTCAGTTAAAAATTAAGCCTATTAAAATCGCAAAGGGACAAGTTGAAAATAAATGAATTAAGCATGGTAAAATAGCGCGGATGAAAACGCTTGTTTTATATTTTCTTCTTTTGGTTCTTACAGGGGAAGGCATTGCCCTACTCTTGATAAATAGGGACAAGTCCCAGCAAAAAATTTTGGCAGAAGTAACCACCTTTACGGCAACACCCGTTCCAACCGCCGTTCCAACGCCGACTGCCACCCCGACACCTACCCCTACACCAAAGCCCAAACCTACCCCGACCAAAACCCCAACGCCCGTTCCGCAGCCAAAATACACTTCCCAGCAAATTAATGAGTTTATAAACAGGTTTGCAGGGCAGTATGGGGTAAGCCCTGACGTTTTGCGCTACATGGCAATCTGCGAATCAGGATTTAACCCTTTAGCCCAAAATTTAGGATATGCCGGCCTTTATCAGTTCGGAGCCGTTACCTGGAAAAACCTGAGAGTAAAAATCGGAGAGGATCCGGACGCAAACCTGCGCTTTAATGCGGAGGAAGCCGTTCAAACCGCTGCCTACGCCCTAAGTATCGGAAAAAGTGCCCTCTGGCCCAACTGCTACCCTTAAGGTGCTATTATATCCCCATGGAAATTGATTTTTACAATAAAGTAGCCGAGAAATTCGAAAACTATTCTACGGAAGTTGACATGCAGAAAGAGTTTCCCGGTGAGGACCCTGAAGAAAGATTTATAAGCGAACTCCTGCAGGCCGCGGATTCCCGTATAGAAGCTTTGGATGTGGGTTCCAGAGACGGAAGATTTACGCTAAGTGTCGCCCCGAACTTTAAAAAAATCACGGCAATAGAAACCTCCGACAGCATGCTAGAAACCGCATGTAAATTGCAAAAGGAAACGGGAATAACAAACGTCAGTTTCAGGAAGATTGATATATTCCATAATCAATACTTTTCCGAAATCTTCGGAGTCATTTATTCCAGACGCGGCCCCACGGACTACCTTGAATTTGAAAGACTTCTTGTTCCCGGAGGCAAGTACATCGGAATAAAAGTCGGTGAACAGGATGCACGGGCGATAAAAGAAATTTTCGGGAGAGGTCAGAATTACGGAAAGTGGAACGAACCTGTTTTAAAAAGGGACATTAAGGATCTTGAAGATGTCTGGCTTACGGTTTCCTGTGCGGGAGAGTACTTATATACCGAATATTTTAAAACATCGGTTGATCTGAGCAGTTATCTGGAGAAAGTCCCTATTTTTGAGGATTACGACCCCATAAAAGACAGAGACAATCTTGCACGGTATATCGCAGAGCACAAAACGGAAAAAGGAATAGCCCTTCAGCGCCATAGAATAGTTCTCGTTGCCGAAAAGTCTTAATAACCGGATCTTTCAAATCCATGTGGTTCAAAAAAACAAAAACATTCCCTTCACCTTAATGTGTAAAAGTCGGTCGATTGCCTTGCGACGCTTTGTTAAATACAACGTCCATCGATTGACATAAATACTCACCTGTCCTATAATATGGTTCCTTGAGTATTATATTTCATATATAAACTAACCTGGCACTTTAAAGAAAAGGAGGCTGTGCAATGCGCACGTCACATTGGCTGTTGTTTTTGATCGCGATCCCATTCATTTTGCTGTTTGCTTTTTCTTTGTTTAACGCAATGGTAAGAGACGTGTTTAATTACGTATCACATTTGGACCTGGGAATGGCGTATACGTCATGTTGTGGAGGGTTGTTTACCGTATGGTTTTTATTATTAGCCGTATGGCTAATGATCAATAGGCTCCGCCATTTATGAAATTTGTAATACCGAGGACTGCGCCTGCAGGATTGTTTATTTTTATTTACATCCTGCAGGCGCTACAAATTTATCTTCACTTCATATTTGTCTAATCAGAGTCGCCAATTGCCCTGTATGGAGTTTAGTTTTAAAAGGATGTAAAATGTTTTTGTGGATAAAGTAGATTTAGATATAACAAGAGAAATTCCTTTAAAACACATTATTGATCTTAATTTATTCAAACCGCCTCTAAATACAAAAGAAGGTTTTACGGATGCAGTCATGAAAATGGGTTGTGGTGAGAATTTACCAAAGTTTTTTCCCGACATTCCGGAAGTATTTAATAGGATAGCAAATCCGAATATAGTTATGAATAACGATTACCGTGATCACCTCTTAACCCTACCTATGGAGTTATATAACAGCGACACATACGAAAACAACCTCGCCTTGAGAGGACCCATGGAGGAAATAATTATTGCAAATGAAATAGAAAGGTATAAATCCAGCTTAGCAAGAAACCATATTCAAGGGAAAAATTGGAGCAAAAACTTTAAGAAGAGATTTAGAGCAATTTACCCGAAAGCCGGTCCAATTGAAAGAGAAGTAATGAATAAACTTAAAGTTGGATTTAATATTAAGGAACAAAATTACAAGGGTGAGAAGCTTGCCTGAAAACCAATATGTTTTGTGGGTAATGTGGAAGATTTTGAAAAAATTTTGGCTATGGGGAAGGAAAGAAAGCAGATTGACTGAGTGAAGTCAAACGGGAAAGTGTTAAAATAGGGCAGGATGGTTAAATATTTCTCCAAATACCGTCTTTATGTAATTGCAGGCATAATATTTCTTGGAGTTGTCAGTATTTTTGGATATTCTAAACTATCCAATCCTATCGATGAAAGCTTTGATGCCCCGGGAAGGAATTGGAATTCCCCTAAGAAAGTTGAAGATTATTTTATCCAAAATTTGAGAATGACACCTCAGGAAGCGCAGGAGATCAGGTCAAAGCCCGGAGTTGACGGAACGGTGGATCTGAGAATCAGCAACAACACAACCCTGGACGCCCTGGTCAGTAACCTCGCTTATTACGGTTTTATCAGGGATGAAAAAAGTTTCCGATATGCTTTAGAGCACACGAAAGACGTAACTTCAGGCGAAAATGCGATTAGTGTTGGTAAAACCAGGACCATCGACAAAAACGCCGAGTACAGGATCTCTGAGGATATGGATGCCTGGCAGATTGCAGACATTCTTTTAAATAGACCCTCGGGCCATTTTGCCTTTGATGAGTACAATTACTTCTTCATGCCCTAGTCTCTTGGGGTAATTAAATAGCGGGTTGAATCTTCAACTTATTAAAAAATTCATCTCTTGTGGGTAAATTTTTCGTTCTTTCTTCAATTTGTTCACCCACAACTTTTTCTATCGCGTCGAGATCCTGCATCGTTAATGACATGCGTCCATTAAATATCGTGAAGCAATAAATTTCAATACAGCAAAGTGCTACAATAGGCCAAGGTTATGGCTAATATCATTTTTACAAACAAAGCGCTTTCAAAAATGGCTTCTTTTGGCCTTTCCGAAGGGCAGGTAATGGACGTCTACAATAAAGGAACTCCTGAAAAGTGGACAAACGGTGCAGGCTACAACTCCGTAAGAAAATATAATGGCTACGAAATTGGTGTTGCCTACCTTACCGATTCAAAAGGTGTTTGTAGAATTACTTCAGTTTGGAAAAGAACGAATAGAAGATAATATCCTTATAATCTTTGGGAAATGTAGTAAAATAGGCCAGGATGCAGGATGTTTTTGCTGATTATATTTCATCTCTCTCTGCTAAATTTGCTCATGTGGAAACTAGCGAGATGGGTTATCGTACTGATTTCGAGGTCTTAATCAAAAAGATTTTTGAAGAAATTAATGTCAGGCGTATAGATCACGATCCAAAAGCGGAACAACACAACAAACCAGACTTTATTGTACTTAAAAATGATGTTCCAATATTGTATATAGAAGCTAAAGATATTGGTGTATCTCTTGACAGGATTGAAGATTCAGAACAAATGACTCGGTACTACGGATACACAAACCTAGTGCTTACCGATTATGTAGAATTTCGTTTTTATAGAAATGGTATTCGGTATGGAGAACCAATAAAAATTGCAGAATATAATCTTAAGGGACGTATAATTAGGCAATTTCCTCAAAATTTTGTAAATCTTGCAAAAACCTTAATTGACTTTTCCCAATCACAGAAGGAGCCTATTAAATCAGGCGTACATCTTTCAAAAATTATGGCAGGTAAAGCTCGAAGAATTCGAGATAATCTACGACAATACCTTGCTAATGATTCCGATATAAACACCGAAATTGTTAAAGTTTACGAGACCATTAAAAAGCTTTTGGTTCATGATTTAACTAAGGACGCTTTTGCCGATATGTATGCACAGACGCTTGTTTACGGCCTTTTTGCAGCTCGACATGAAGACGACCCTCAAAGCACGTTTTCTAGACAAGAAGCACGTGACTTAATACCAAGATCAAACCCTTTTCTTAGAGATTTTTTTGATCATATTGTTGGGCCCAACTTCGACAAGCGACTCGAATATATTGTTGATGAACTGTGCGATGTGCTTTCTCATGCGGACGTCTCTGAACTTATGAAAGAATATTACAAAAAGGATTTGTGGGGTAATACACACATTGAACCAGACCCCGTAATCCATTTTTATGAAGACTTCCTTAAGGAATATGATCCAGATTTACGTAAAAAAATAGGTGCGTACTATACCCCCGTTCCTGTGGTTCAATTTATAGTACGTTCAGTTGATTATTTACTTAAGAAAGATTTTGACCTCGCTGGGGGTTTATCAAGTACAACAAAAACGAAAAATGGTTTGCATAAAGTTCAAATCCTCGACCCAGCCGTTGGAACAGGCACTTTTATTAGCAAAATTATTCGGAATATTTATGAGCACTTGATCAAAACCGGACAAAAAGGACAATGGCACCCTTACGTGCTTCATGATTTGCTTCCCCGTATTTATGGATTTGAGTTAATGATGACTCCATATACAATCGCCCATCTTAAGTTAAGTTTGGCTTTCAGAGATACCGGCTTTAAATATTTTAATGATCGTAGGTTGGGTATTTATCTTACTAACTCATTAGAAGAAAGCGGTATCCAACAACAGGGTTTATTTGCTCTTGGGTTGGCGGAAAGTATCGCCGAAGAATCGAAGGCGGCCTCAAAAATAAAAAATGAAAAACCCATCATGATCGTAATTGGTAACCCTCCCTATAGTGGAATTTCATCAAATGAAACAGAGTATGCTAACAAACTTGTTGAGAAATATAAGGTAGAGCCAGGGGGAAAACAAAGACTTCGGGAAAAGAAACATTGGCTTAATGATGATTATGTAAAGTTTATTGCGCTTGCGGAAAAAATGATTCAGAAAAACGGCGAAGGTATTGTCGGTTTTATTACTAACCATGGTTACCTTGATAATCCAACATTTAGAGGAATGAGATGGAGTTTACTGGACACTTTTGATTATTTATATTCGATGGATCTTCATGGCAATTCAAAGAAACATGAGATACCACCAGATGGGGGAAAGGATGAAAATGTTTTTGATATACAACAAGGTGTTTCAATTCTTCTGGCAGTAAAGACCGGAAAGAAAAAACAAGGAGATCTAGCAAAACTATATTCTCAAGATTTATGGGGGAAGCGAATTAAAAAATATGAACAGTTAAATAATTCGTCATTAGAAAATATTAAATGGAAGCTTATTGAACCCCGTCTCCCTAATTTATTTTTTAAAGAAGGAAGTTCTGCAAAACTTGAAAAGGAATATCTTAAAGGGTTTGATGTAAATGAACTTTTTGTAAGAAATTCGACGGGTATTGTAACTGCACGGGATGCTGTTGTAATCGATACCGATAAAGATTCACTGTTAAAGAGAATCATTCGTTTTTCAGATTTTAATTATTCTGATAATGAAATACGCGCATGGCTATTCCCCAATAAACAAAATGGAAAGTATTTGGCGGGAGACTCCAGAGGGTGGAAACTCGCTACTGCTAGAAAATCCGTAATCGATGAAATGCCCGAAGACTTAATAAAATTTATAAGCTACAGGCCTTTTGATCAACGTTATATTTATTATTCACCAAAGATGGTAGATTGGGGAAGGTTCAAAATATTCGGGAATTTTTTAAAAGGTGAAAACTTTGGCTTGAGTTGGATTAGGCCAATGTCAACAGAATATAAGTTTGATATTTTCATTTCTAAATACATCATAGACCAATGCTACGCAGGTAACAAAAGCGCGGGTGCTGGAATTAGTTACCTTGGCCCTTTATATATTTATAATGAGGACGGGTCTCGGGTTCCAAATTTCAAGAGGGAGATAATTGATAAAATAGAAAAAATAATCGGAAAGACTTCGCCAGAAAATATTTTTGATTATATTTATGCAGTTTTATATTCGCCAAATTACCGAGAAAAATACAAAGAACTCCTAAAAAGTGGTTTTCCAAGAGTCCCATACCCCAGGAATAAGGAGGAGTTTAAAGAAATTGCTGCTTTTGGAAATGAATTAAGATCCTCTCATTTGTTTGAATCACCCAAATTGGATCAATTTGTTACCACCTATCCCGTTGATGGACCGAATATTATAGAAAAAATTGATTACAAGAATAGAGCTGTTTATATAAATCAAAATCAATTTTTTGGAAATGTCCCTGAGGTTGCATGGAATTTTTATATTGGCGGGTACCAGCCCGCACAAAAATGGTTGAAGGATCGTAAAGGTACGGAATTAACAAATGGGGATATTGAGCATTATCAAAAAATGATAGTAGCGTTAGTAGAAACAGATAAATTGCAAAAAAAGATCGATGAAGTATTAAAGTTTGACCTTTGAACCCTTCGATTCTATTCAGGATTTGAAATATTGATAATTTGGAGTAGGATTGAATTGTTTTTATGAATAGGAAATTAGCATTGTTTGTTGATGAGTTGGGTGAGTCAGTCCCAGCAAGATATAAAGTTTCGCCCTTTTTTATTTTGACGGGATGTGTAGTTGATAAGGATCGAATTTCTGAAATTTCTACCAATCTTGATCACATCAAATTTAAATATTGGTCTAGGGTAAATGTGGTGTTTCATTCAAAAAATATTGGCAGAAAAGATAAAGATTTTACAATTTTTAAAAACGACCTAAAGAAATTTAGAGAATTTATAAATGATCTTAAATTTTTTTTTAATAAATGCCCGTTATATACAATTTGTATAATTGTTGATCAAAAATCTGTTTATAACTTGAATTGGAAGCAACGAAGAGTAATAAAGATTGCATATGAACATTTAATTGCAAACTTTATAAGAGTGTTGGTTGCTCAAGATAAAACGGGTGAATTTATACAAGAAGCCTCTACGCCAATTCAGGATATTTCCATCTATGAAGCGTTTTTTGGTTATCAATCTTTAGGTCTTCCATCTGATAAGCTTGACCACCTTGAAATTAAAAGAAGACTTACCTCTCTATCGTTTTCAACTAAAAGAAACATGGATACACTTACCCAAGTGGCGGATTTGTTGGGCTACGGTTTAAATCTTAGTCACAGGGTAAAAAATAGAATTGTCAAAGTAGCTTCATTAAATGGTTATGAAAGAATGATACGAAAAGAAGCGGAAAATAAACTATTCCATACCCCTCAAAGTATGGGGCTGAAAAAGAAGAATTTATATAAAAACTTTCAAGCGATTGTCAATATTCCTTAAATGCAAAAAACTGGCTAGCGGCCAAAGGCTCACTCTCCAGTTTTAGCTTCTAGATTTAAACATTCAAATGGCGGAAAGTCAATACCCTAGTGACTGTACAAAAAGATTTTATGTATTAATTTTGTCATCCCAAAATAATTTATTTAGAATTTTTCTTGATTATTGTTCTCTTTTATTTTGTTTTCTTATTCTCAATATTTCTGAAGCGAGAGTGTTTCTGTCCCAAAGTAAGACATTGTTAACTCGTGCTAAATGTTTCGCGTGATAGGAAAAATGACTGTTTGTAATAACCATTGCACCTTGGCAACCATATTGTGCTTTTGAAGTAACAACTTCTTGCACTGATTTTTCAGTAACCATCCATTTCCACCTTTTTGCTTGGACAGAAGTTTTTATTCCGTTTTTCTCAATGATTAAATCTGCACCCCAATCTCCTTTATATTTATTCGAACTACCTGTGTGGTTTACTTTAAACCCATCGTTTCTAAATAATATTTCGAGGAAAGTTTCGAATTCCTCGCCACTCATTTTGTCTATTTTGAATATGTCTGCTTTTGCAAGATGAAGAAGTTTGAAAACCCAAATTGCTGTGGCTGCAAAAAGAAGTGCAAGAATCATAAGCCATAAGGCTGGTGCTATTTTGATTGAATTAATAATGGATTGGAAAATGATTTGACTAAAATCGAATGCCACTAGTTAAATATTATCACTTTCAGAGTAGTATAATTGCCTCAATTCCCTTTTAGTATTTCGTTTCTAATTAAATATTTTTTATAGTTATCCAATACTTGTTGTTCGGCTTGATTTAAGCTTATTAAAAATTCCCTTATAATTTTCCTGGATCTTTTGTCGCTATAAAATTCATCCACGCGGGGAATTGCATAATCAAGATCAATCCCGGAACATTTACTTGCCATGCATTCATAAAATCTCAATCCGTGTTTTGGGTCTATTCTTTCAAAATAATTATCCGTCTGCTCTTTTTTATGTTGTATAGGTGGAGGATCGGTAACAAGGAAGAATCTATACTTTAAGTCATGATATAGAATATGAACGTCCCTAAAAAGTAACCCCGGGTGTTCGATGCAAGGGGATATTTTATGAAATAAGTTACCTACGGTTCTCCAATAAATACTATTAAATTCTTTTAAAGTAGGTACCCTGTTTTTCACAATCGAATATTAGCATTTTTATGGTGGTATAATAGCCTCATATGCCGGAAAGAGACATCCACCAGGAAATATTTAAGCTCTCCCCTTCTGATTTTGCATACCTTTACGAAGAATGCAAACTTTGCTACTACCTTAAAGTTAAAAACGGAATTTATCAACCTAGCATGCCGATGCCTGGGGTATTTTCTGCCATAAACACCAGGATTCAGGGAAGTCTTGTGGGGAAAGAACTGAGAACTCTTTCTGAAAGTTTACCGGAAGGGAAAGTAATCATGCAGGAAGGTTGGGTGGACTCGAAGATTATTCCGGGAACACACGTTTATTTAAAAGGCAAATATGATCTTCTGGTTAATGGGAGTGATGGCAATACTTTGGTTGATCTTAAAATCAGTAATCCGGATGTCGGGAAAATCGATAAATATAAAACACAACTTAATGCCTATAAGTTTGCCCTGGAAAATCCGAAATCCGGAAAACCGGTTGAAATTAACAGGATGGGTCTTTTGATTTTTTACCCTGATCAGGTTTCCTATAAAGACGGTGAAGCACTTTTGACATTTCCTCCCAAATGGCTTGAGGTGCCGATGGACCAGCCCGGATTTATTAAGTTTATTGCCGAAATTGACAAACTTCTTGCCGGTCCTCCACCGGAAGAGGGAAAAAGCTGTAAATGGTGCGCTTATAGGCACGTTGGAGAAACAATTGCCCACATTGAAGATAAACCAGTACAGGAAGATATACCCTTCTGATTCTTGCCCCATCCCAGCCCCTAATGCTATTTTTGCAAAAACAAAAAAGCTGTGCGAAAATACAATTAGTGTTAAAAGGGTTTAAGCAGTTTATTTTGAAAGGAAACGTCGTTGACCTTGCGGTCGGAGTGGTAATCGGTGTAGCTTTCGGAGCCGTTGTTACCGCCTTGGTTGAAGACCTCATAACCCCCCTTATTGCCGCAATCGGCGGAAAGCCAGATTTTTCAAAAATAAGCTTTACCGTTAACCGGAGCGAGTTTATGATAGGAGATTTTCTTAATGCCCTTATTTCTTTTGTCATCATTTCGTTTGTCGTTTACTTCCTTGTAGTTCTTCCAATGAATAAACTTATAGCCTTAACCAATAAACAAAAGCCAATTGACCCTACTACAAAAAAGTGCCCGGAATGTCTTAGCGTTGTCCCCCTTGGCGCAAAAAAGTGTATGTTTTGCACCTCGGTTCTTAAAAAATGAAAAAATATTTAGTTGCAGCCATCGGCTTTTTAGCATTCATTTATCTTCTAAACCCCACTGCCGGATTTTTTGAATTTATTCCCGATAACGTCCCTTTTTTGGGAAATCTGGATGAGGCAACCGCATCGTTTTTACTTTTCTCCGTTCTCGCCTATTTCGGTTACGACGTAAGAGACGTCTTCGGAAGTTTGTGGAACAGGAAAAAGCAGAATTGATAACACAAAACCGTACTTCATAAAAACGCTTTACCCCGCGTGTTAAAATGTAAGGTGTTCAAAAAGAAGAAAATTTTAATAGTTTCGGTACTTTTATTTGCTCTTTTTGGCGGCTATTTGTTCTACTCAAAGGGATATTTTCCAAAAAAACCCGATTTCCCGACCGATTTAAACAATTTCCTGGATGAAGGAGGGTTTGTCGGATCCTCCGAACTTGGGGTCCCCTTTCTTCTTTCCATCGAGTACCTTAGAAAAGGAAACTATCCCGGAAGCGATTTGATTATTGAAGAAACACTTACCCCGGGTTCAAATTACAAACGGTATATTGCCTCATACCGGTCGGAAGGATTAAAGGTTTACGGCCTTTTAACAGTACCCGAGGAAGAAGAACCCCCGGAAGG
>Ga0208245_1002028_pt1 | contig 11080 bp, 16 predicted proteins | sample RifOxyC1_FD_184035 | JGI IMG/M metagenome (GOLD analysis project Ga0208245, IMG submission 184035) | Soil microbial communities from Rifle, Colorado - Rifle Oxygen_injection C1 (SPAdes) | ecosystem: Environmental > Terrestrial > Deep subsurface > Rock core/Sediment | place: Rifle, Colorado... | reverse complement strand
CGGTCGCCGGGGCCTGGTGATCCGGATGCTTGACGATGTAGAGCGCGCCGAGGAAGATGCCTGTAAGGCAGATCGCGAGGAAGAGGATGCGGCGGTAGAAGCCGTGGTCGTCGCGTCGCGGGTTGGGCGGGTCGTAGATGGCGGCGCCGTCCTCGGTGAATTCACGGTTGTACTTCACGTTCAGGACCTCCCTGATGGTGTTCAGGCCGCGGTGATGTTGGCCGTGACGGTAGTTTTGACCTCGCCGGGCACGACGAGAATGCCGACTTCGGCGAGCAGGTTATCATCCTGGCCCTTGAGCTTCGCCTTGACCAGCTTGCGTTCGATTTTCACCCAATCGAGACGGGCGAGGGTTTTGTGGGCCTGGATCTTGTCGATGGCCTTCTCTTCGTCGAAACCGTTGAGGTAGCCGACGGAATCGGGCGATTTGCGGTAGCTGACGAGGCCGTGCTCGAGTTTCACCTGGTTCGAGCCTTTCGCGGCGAGAACGGCGTCGCGGACGGCGGGTTTGTCGAAGTAATCCACGACTTGGGCCATGAGTTCGCCGGCGTGTTGCAGGCGATTTCCGGTTTCGGCGGCCATGGCGTCTTTAAGCGCTTGGATCTTCGGGTTGTGTTTCGCCTCGATGGTCTGGATTTCGAGGGTGAGGGCGATGTACTGCTGAAGCACCTGATCGGCCTCCAGGTGCGACTTCACCTTGAGAATGGGACGGGCGGTACCGTTTTCAGACGGCTTGCCGGTTTTCGGCGTGGTAGGCATGAGACAGCTCCTTCAGTTGGTCGAGCGTGACGATCTGGTATTCGATGCCGTGTTTGGTCAGGGTGGCGGCGGCGCGTTCGATTTCGCGCGATTCACAATCGCCGCCGACGACGAGACCGGCGCCGAGCCGTTTCGCGGTGGCGAGGGCGGCGCCTCCACCGCAGACGGGGTCCACGACGATGTCGCCGTAGGCGATCAGGGGCTTGAGGACGTGCGCGCAGACCCGGATCGGCTTGGGGGTGGCATTGGAGCCGTCGGGCACGGCCGGACGGGGGCAGACGATGATGTTGCCCTGGTCGTGGACGCCGTTGGGCCAGCGCAGCTCCGGGCCGCGGTACATGTGCAGGCAGTGCTCGGATTGTTCGCGCCAGTCGGCGCCGTTTGTGAAATGGGTTTTGATCCAGGTGATGGTGTTGGCGTGATACATGCGGGTCATGGATTCCCACTCGAAATGACCGGGATTCGCGAGATTGGTCCAGATGAGGAACGATCCGCCGGCGACGAGCTTATGCGCCATGGCGGTGGTCTGAGTGAGGGTGGCGCGGGCTTTGAGGATCGAGTCGTTGTAGATCGGTTCCAGCTTGTTGCGGCGGTGATTCGACTGGTAGTTGACACCATAGGGGCCGTCGTAAAAAAGGACATGGATAGACCTGTCCGGGAAGGCGGCGAGGGTGTGTTGTGATTCAGCGTGGACGAGGTAGACACTCATGCGAAGAGGCTCCCCTGGGTGTGGAAATCGGAATGTTGGCGGCACGAGGTGGCGGTTGACCGGAGGAGCTGGATGCGTGCGTATGGGTCGCCGAGAGTGAGTTCATAGAACTCGGCGCAGGTCTCGAAATCGAGGGCTTGGGCAGCCGGAGTGCGATTCGGCAGGTAGAGGCCGTTGGCGCAGAACAGGACGGCATTCTCGGGATGGTGCTCGAGGGCTTCGCGAGTGCGTGTTTCGCTGGCGATGGTCTTGAGTTTGCGTACATGGGATTCGTGAGTGTCGCCGAGTTCGAAGCCGTGGCGGATGAGCCAGTGGATGACAGTGTCGCGTGAGACGGCGTTGGCGTGGCCGAGTGCGCCGAAGGCGGTGAGGGCGCGGCGAATTTCGTTTGCGGTGGCGTTCATGAAGCCTCCACGGTGACGGCTTTGGGGATGGGGGTGACGGTCTGATCGTCGTTGATGCGTACCGACCAGCCGAAGCCCGCGAGTTTCCGGGCGATACGTCGGCACTCGGATTCGTCACCGTCACGAAGGTGTTTTTGTAATTCGCGGCAGGATTTTTCAACCCATTCGGGGACAGCAGGCGTGGCGGAAACGGGCCGTGATGCGAAGAGGAGCGCCGCGGATTCCTCGAGTTCCTGGGCAAACCGCGCGGATTCGGCGCGGTAGCGGGTTTCGAGGGCGGCGGCGGCGTGGGCTTCCCAGCGGCAGACCTTGCCGGGCGCGGGGACGATGAAGTATTTGAGCGATTTGGCTTCGGTGCGTTCGCGGATATCGTTGATGAGGTGCTCGACGCCCAACAGCTCAGAGAAGCGGGCAATGGCGCGTCGGTATTCGGCGATGCGTGGCAAGGTGACGCCGTGCCAGGGGCCGCAGGCGTGGACCTCGCGGAACACGTGCTCGATACGTGCGACGGCGCGCCGTTGCCTGATTTCGAGGTATGTGTTGTAGCTGTTGGCGTGGCGGAGGAGCGCTTGTCCGGCGCCGTAGAAATCGCCGGCGGCGAGATAAACGAGGACTTCTTCAGGGATTGGCTTCATGATCCTCTCTCCTCTCCCCGGCAGGTTCCGCGACCTGCCGGGGCGGTCGCACATCCGCGCAAGGGGTTTTGTTGTGGGCGCGTCCGGCCGCAAACCGGCGGGGTTTTACCCGCGCGCCCTGTATGTCAAGCCGCGTTGGCGGCATCTGTTAAATCGCCCACCTTGCGGTCACCTGGAGCGGCGTTTGGGGCCTCGGTTCCTACGGTGGGCGATTTCTGCTTCCGGGCCTGTGTGCCGGACGGTTGTAGACGGTTTTGTTCGGTGATGTGCTGGAGCGCGCGTCCGATCCAGTAGCGGTGGGCCGCGCTGACGCCTGATTCGTCGCGGAGGCCGCGAGAGACCGTGGCATCCGAGATGTCGCCTCCGCCGAGTTCGCGGGTGGCCTGGATGATTTTGCGGTAAACGGGTTTGCCGGCGCGGGAGTGCATGGCGGCGAGCGGGCAGAGGTCCGGGTCGGCGTGCTGGAGGTGGTGAAAGTCGATGGTCTGGTCGCCGATGGAGGCGGCGTATTCTCCGGCGCGGCGGAGGATGTTGAGGATGCCATTAAAGGAGCGGCGTTGGACGCCCTGGCCGGTGCTGTTGCCGTAGGCGAGCATTTCGAGGGCGGCATCGGAGACGATGGCGGGAGGTCCTCCGGCCGCGGCGATGCGGTGGGCGACGTAGCTCTTGACTTCCTCGGGAGTGAGGATGCGCAGGTAGTGGAACGTGGTACGCATCATCACGTCCTCGAGGGAGCGTAATTTTTCATCGAGGCGGCTCCAGCCGACGAGAACGAGGCCGCAGTTGTGCTGCTCGAAGCCGGAATCGGCCTCGATGAGCTGGCGGAGGCCGCGGATGACGGAGGTAGAGACGTCGTGGCAGTTATCCACGGCGATGGCGAAGCCCTCGGGGAACTCGAGGGTGGCGAGGCGTTTGAGGATGGTGCGGACGCGTTCGGGGCTGGTGCGATTAGTGGTGACATCGAGGCCGGCGGTGTCGTGGGCGAAGTCCACGATGGCGGTGCGGATGCGTGAGAGGGTGAGTTGCCGGGAGTCCTCGGGAAAAATCGAGAGGACGGCGCGGCGCGGGTTGCGGCGCAGGTCGTACATGGCTTTGCGGAGGACGGTGGATTTGCCGAATCCGCTATCGGCGATGATGCCGTGGATCGAGTGCGATTCGCAGGCGTCGGCGAGGGCGGCGGTAATCGTGGCCTCGGCTGGCGACTCCCAGTAATCATCCACGGACTGCAGTTGTCCAAACGGGTCTTTTTTGAACCCGAGCAGCTTCCAGGCCGGAATGTCAACCATGGCAATCTCCTGTGTTTTATGCGCCCGATCCGAAGCCGGCGCGGCGTTCACGCGACAGCAGTTCAGTGGACCAATCGCGGGCGCGGTTTTCGAGAAACTCCTTGTTCAGGCTGTGTTTGAGGGCGCTGTCTATTTCGCGCCAGATGTCGAGATGGCTGATCTTGATGAAGAGGAGCTCGAATCCGAGGCGCGCTTTGAGCCAGCGTTTTGCCTCGTCGGCGCCGAAAAACTCGTCGGAATGGGTGTAGGGTGTTTTGACGTCGGGCGGTTCGGCCTGGCGGGGCGCGAGGTGCAGCGGTTGGCCGGGCCGGGTTGCGTAGGGGTTGCCGAGTTCGTGGGTGACGGACGGGGTCTCGGCGACGTGTTGAGTCGGAGTTTTGATGCGTCCGAGGCCGGTGCCGGTTACGTAGGCGTCATAGATGCGGATGGTTTCGCCTTGATCGCCGGCTTCATCCCAAGTGGGCCGTGTGCTGCGGCGTCCGAGTTCCGCTTCGACGGTGGTCTGCTCGATGTCGAGAGGATCGCGGACGAGGACGCGGCCGGCGACATTGCGCAGGATGAGCACGCGGCGCCTGGCGTAGCTGGTGGGGACGTGAAACCAGCCGCCGGATTCGTTGTTGCCGAGGGCCTTGAGCTGGAAATCGGCGTAGGCGCTGAGGGTTTTGTATTCGACGCCGTAGGCTATGGTGGCCATGTCCTCGGGCGGTTGCCGGAGGAGCTCGCGCGCCATCATGGTTTGCCAGATATCCGCGCGGGTGCGTTGGGATTCAACCGGGTGAGCGTTGGCGTTGTATTCGATCAGCCAGTTGCGGAGCCAGGTGTTGAGCTCGGAGAGGGTGAATTGTTCGCGTCCCTGACCGGCGGCGAAGCGTTTCTTGTCTTTGGCGATAAACGGATGCTCGAACCGGCTTTTGAGCGTGCGCCACAAGCGCTCGATTTTTCCCTGGGATTCCTTTTCGTAGGGGGCGGTGCGGGTGTGGTGGACGTTGATCTCGGGCTGCTCGAGGAATCCCCGGATGAGAGTGTTGCGCGCGAAAGCCGAGTTATCGGTTTGCAGGTTAAAAGGCAAACCGCCGAAGGGGACGTCCGGGTGAAACTGCCATGCCTCTTGAAGAAACGAGAGGGTGGTGAAGGTGTCCTCACCGACGGTGGCGTAGTAGCGGACGTAGGCGCAGCGGGAGCAGTCGTCAATGATGCCGACCAGCCAGAGGGCCCTCTCCCCTTTCCATTTTGTTTTGTCGGCATCGGCGTTGACGTCGCGGACGCCAATCAGCCAATCATCCTCACCGAGTTTTTCGAGCACGGTGAAATACCTGGTGCCGGAGGCGTCGAGGAGGTGGCGTTCGTTGACGGTGGCCGCCTCGATGCGGATGCGGGCGCGGGGGATGCGATAGCCCTCCTCGCGGAGGCGGCGGTTGAGGCTGGCGGGTGAGATATCGCCGTGTTGGATGATGCCGCTGGCGACTCCGTACTGGATGGCCGAACTCGCGGAGATCATGCGTCCGCAGCGTTGACTATCGGCGGAGCTGAGCTGGATATCGTAGATTTTTCTGACGGTCTCTTTCGGGATGGAGTAGGCGCCGGCATCGGAGCGGGTGCGAACCTCGCGAAGCTGGCGGCGTTTCCATGTGCGGAGGTGGCGGTAGATGGTGTCGCGGCTGACGTTGAAGTGAGTCGCATACTGGGCGACGACTTCGCGTTTGCGGCCGTGCGGCGCCGATTCGACGGCCTCGACGACGGCGGGGAGATCTTCCGGCTGGAGCCGGTGCGCGCCCGCGCTGTAGCCCTGGGCGTCCATCAGTTGAACCGCTCGGCGAGGATGCGTTGGGCGCGGCGGATTATACTCTCGAGGACACCGCGGGCATAGTCCATTGTCGCCATGTCGGGGACATTCGGGATTTTGTCGAGGAACGCGAGCTGATGGTCGAATATCTTCTCGGACTTTTCCCAGCTCTCGCGCGCCCTTTCGGCGGCGATGGTTGCGAGCTGATATTTCTGGATCTGCTCGATCAGATCGAGATAATGGCGGTTGCGTTCGTCGGCGTCGGCGAGCTCGTTGAGGCGGGTGTCCTTGGCCTCAACGTCAACACGGAGGCGCTCATTCTGTTCGTGGAGCGCCTCTTTTTCGGTGCGTAGCTGCTTGACGGCCGTGTGCAGTTCGGCGCTCGCGAGGGCCATGAGCTGGCGCCCGGTAAGAACGCGGCCGTCCTCAAGCTCGATTTCGTCCAGGTCCTCAAGGGAGGTGATCTTCTCGTCGGGGAGGGAGGCAAGATAATCGAGTCGTTCGACGGAGATTTGGCCAAATTGGCCAACATGGCCAAGGTTGGCCAACCCCTCGGTCAAACGAGCGAGGGTTTTCGGGACGATTTCGCCGATGCGGCGGTAGCGGCGGGCGGAGCGTCCCGAGATGCCGAGTTTTTCGAGGTACTTTTCGCAGTAACCGCGGAAGGAGCGGCAGCCGAGAGCGAGGTAGAGACGCTCGGAGCCCATGCGGTATATACAATAGAGGAGACTGGACTGGGATGCGGCGATGGCGCTATGGGTCTCGGTGGCGGCGAGCTGCATTTCCGGGGTGACGAGAACTGTCTCGCCGGAATCGGCGTCGTACATGGAGAAGCCGATGGCGGCGGGTTCGGCGACAGCGGGGAGGGTCGTCATCAGTTGCGCCCTCCGTCGAGTTGCCGCACGAGGTCGAGCTCGTGATTAAGGTTCGTGAGGCCGTCGCGGACGAGGGTGAGGATGCCGTGGCGGTAGCCGGCTACGTCGCGGATGTAGCCTTCGGAAAGGCCGTAGAGGGAGCCTGACTTGTTCACCCAGCCGAAGATTTCGAGAGTGTTGAGGGTGCGGCTGACGGCGACCTCCCGCGCGCGCGAGTCATCATGAAACGCAGAAACGGCCACCTGTTTCGCGGTGACCGGCCGGACCTGTGTCATCAGATTTCTGAGAACGACGAGGCCCTCGTATTGCGACTTATTGGCAACATCGGCGGCGTTCTTATCAGGTGGCATGCGGCCCTCTTTTGTCTTTTTGGTTTTGCGATATTGACTTCCGGCTCGCGCCGGATGTAGTTTTGTCAGGCGGCCTCTCGGAGGAGGCGAATCGCCTCGCGTTGAAGAACGCGGCGGTACGAACTGACGAGCGAGTCGTAGCTGACGCCGGTGCGGTCGCTGAATTCTCGCATAACGCGCGGACTCCAGCGTTTACCGTGCAGCACCTGGGAGACGTGAGCTTCGGTAACGCCGAGCGTCTCGGCGATATCGCGCTGCCGGACGTTGTTCTCGCGCAGCAATCGGCGTACTTGGGTTGTAGTCATCGGTCTCTTTTTTAGGTGGTCACTTTCGGTAAGTAAATACAGGAGACTCTGCATGTCAAGAGTAATCGAGTCTCGTCTCCGTGCGGAGTTGCCTTCACGGTTAAAACAAGCTCGAAAGCGGGCGGGATTGTTGCAGGACGAATTCGCGGCACGGCTGGGTTACCAGCTTGCGACTTATCGTAATTACGAACAGGGAACGACTTTTCCGCCGTTACCAAAATTGCTTGAAATGGCTGAGTCGCTGGACGTGAGTGTCAATTGGTTACTGACCGGCCTGGAGACTGGCGCGGAGGCGGGCAAAGGAGCATTTGCTCCTACTCCTCTGATTATGCCCAGCGGAGCCTACCTGGAATTAGTGACAGACCGGAAACTGCTGGAGCGATTCCGCCCGTCGCCGGAGGAGCTGCTGGCGTTGCTGGACGAATCGGAGAAAGAGGTGGATCTGGAGCTGCTCGATATCATCGGGCGGCTGAGGGATATACGGAAGGGAAAAAAATCATGATATTCGAGCGGATCATTATTGCGGCGGGCTGGATTCTGATCGCGATTGGCTGGACTCTGAAAACCGTGTTTCTGGGGATTGGCTGGATTCTGAAGGCCGCACTTGAGGTGTTCTGCGTGTTCGGCTGGGTGATGGGGCTGGCGTCGCCGTTGGTTTACATCGTGTTGCTATTTGTGCCGATCCCGGATTTTCCGGGGGTTCCGCGGCCGGGCGGCGAGTCGCTGTTCTGGGGTTGGATTGCAGGTTTTGCACTCAGCGTCTTCATCGCCTGGTTCTCGTTCCGCGTGCTGCGGGAGGAGTACGGATGGTTTATGAAAAAACCCCGGCGTAGTGCCGGGGCTGGTGTCGTATTGCAGGCGATCACTCGAGCGTAATGCCGCGGCGTCGCGCGAGCTCGTTGAGCGCGGCCTGGGCGAGTTCGCCGGGTTTTCGTTCGCCGGTTTCCCAGTAGCTGACTTCGGCATAGTTGACCTGCCGTTTCACGGTGACCTCAATTTCTGACAGGAGCTCGGCAAATCGTTTTTGCGAGACGCCTGCGTGTTCACGCAAGGCGCGGATCCGTTCGGGTGTCATCGTCCCCTCTCGACTCGGTAGATTTTCGGCATCGTCAACGTGAGGCCGGTGTAGCCCTCGAAGATACGGATCAAATCCTCGGCATGCACTCCTGCCTTCTTAAGCTTGACGTCGCAGCCGGAACCGTGTACGTAGGTGAACCTGATCGCATACTCACCCCGGAAGGTGCGCACTACCCGGAAATAGTTAACCCAGCCGAGCAATTCGCTTTTAATGCGCGGAAAGCGGAACGATGCCCCTCCGTGCGGCGTGTCGCCGGTGGTGAGAGCGGTGAAAAATTTCGCGCCGATCATCAGATTGAGACGTGACGTCCCGCCGAGTTGCTCAAAAATCGTGTCCGCCACCTGGTAGCGGCGAAGTTCATCCGGTGTGCGTTCCTGCCTGTCCATGGTTCTCTCCTTGCAAAGTATGGCGCGCCGGCGGTGAACCGGCGCGCCTGGTGAACGCTTTATGCTTGAATGTGTGCCCAAGAGAGGGCGATTCTGTAGGGGAGTCGCGTTGCCGTGTTGGCCTGGTAGTGCTCGATATAGGCGCTGTGTCCGCCTGCCTGAAACCAGGCCTGCCATTCACGGGTGTGCGACCTCCTCGGCTGGAAGCCGAGGTAATAATACTTTCCTGTGCGCTCGTGGAAAGTGGCGTATATCGGCAACTCATACTCACGAGCGCCGTCGAAAAAACGGACATGGTCATGAGGCTCGCCAACCTGGAAATGGGCGCCGCTCATCAATGCCGGCGGCACAACTTCGAGGAAATAATGAAACTCGTACTCGGTGACCTCTTGGCCCGGTGCGCCATTGAAGTCGAAACTCCAGCTTTCGCTCATCGGTGTTCTCCTTGGGAAAGTCAGCGCGCCGGTGATGATCCGGCGCACCTGGGTGTCTTGTCAGCGTTCGCGACGAGAGAGGAACCGGCAGGCTCCAACGACCAGCGCGCGAAGCACTACGCTCGCAATGGCGAGCTCGGTGACGGTTTGCATGAGTCCTGCGATCACGCGGCCTCCACGAAGCGGCGTGGAAGCCGGATCTCCTCCTCGCCATAACGGTCTCGCGGGTCGTAGGTTGTGGCAGGTTTCGCCACCAGGACTCCGCAGGGGTGTTGCCATGCCGAGCGGTTTTTCGACCAGGTGAAACCAGCCTCTTTGAGAGGAGTGAGGTAGCGCGAATCCGGTTTCGTCGCGAACTCACACCAGAGCCAGCGGCCAACACGGCGAATAGCTCCGGTTTCGACCAATTCGCAACCCTCGCGCGTTCCAGCGAGGAACTCGAGAACAGTGTGTTCTTGCAGCTTCCGGCGTTCCGACCAGGCGAGGGCGAGATAGTCTGTACGCAACATGGAAAAGCCTCCTTGTGTGTGGAGGCTCGCCGGCGTGAACCTTGCTACAGATTGCGCTCGGCGAGCCTCGTTGCGTGTGTTTACGGCATCGTGTTAAAGCCAGCCGTTGCGACAGTTAACCAGGCGGCGATTGCAAAAAGCGCGAGCGCAATGTCGGTAACTGTTGCGAGTGTTCTGTGTTTCACGGTTTCGACTCCTCAGAAGAGTGCGACTTGTCCGCCCGGATAATCCGGGCGCTCTTTGATCTGAATCTCGGGAATCTCAGCGGCCGCAAAGAGTGCGGTCTGTCGCGGGTGAGGTTGCAGCGAACAGCGTTCGCTCTCGTATGCTTGGCGAGCGCGGGAGAGTTCGCGCGCTGTTTCAAAAGTTGGCTTGAACTCGTATTCGCGGAGCGCTCGTGTAAATCGCTCTGCGAGCGCGGTTTGGATCGGTTCTCCGTAATTCATTTGAGCGTCCTTTCGGTTCACGCGGCCGCGAGGGCATCGAGGAGACTGTCCTGTCGCGATCCGTACATTTCGACTTGCTCCGTGAGCGAGACAATTCTGGAATCCAGGTGCGCTCGCTCCTCGTCGGTTCCGGCGAGACGTTTGCGCGCTCGGAGGGAGTCAATTCGCTCCATGATTGCGCCAATGTCAGCTCGCGCGTGAGCTCCGGTTGTGAGGTTCCTGGTATCGAGTGCGAGCGAATCAGTCTCGGGGTTGAAACCGGATCGGTTCACCTGTCGCTCCACAAAGAGGTAAACGTCCTCTTTCGCGAGTTCACGGTTGCGCGAAGCGGTCTCGACTTCGTAAAACCAGCACCAGAGCTCGGTTTCGTGGAAATTCGTGAGCTTGTCAGCGAACTCACGGCGAAGCTCTCCAACAAGGCGAGAAAGACGTTTGATCGAGGGAAACGACTCAGTAGAGGTCTGATCGAGGTATCGAAGCCAGACTCCCTCCTGATTCAAATGGGAGATCGCTTGCAGGTAGTCAAGCTCGGAACCGAATAAAACTTTGAGGTTTTTCTTTGAGGTCTCATGTTCGCGCGTGAGCAGATATGCTCTCACGCTCGCCTTCAGCGACTCGCGAGTTGCTCCACGGTTCGCCTCAACGAGGGCGAAGTACCTTGCCTCTTCTTCGGTTCCCTCGAACCATTGGCAAGGGATGTGCGACTTGCCAAGCCGTTTCATCGCCTCAAGCCTCGAGTGCCCGGAAAGCAGGAACGGCTCACGGTTCCAGGGGTTTCTCCAGACAACAACCGGATCGAGTTTATGCGGTTGAAAGTCTGCAATGATCCGCTGGACGGTTTCCTCTGCGAACTCGGTTTCCCGATTCTGGAAACGGCTTGGATCCAGCCGGATTTCAGAAACCGGAAGCTCCACGAATTGCGACGAGACAGAACCGCTAGAGACGGTTTCGGTTCTCGGTTGAGGTTTCGACTTCTGAGCCTCTTGTTTCGTCAGCAGAAACTCCGGAAGAGGCTTTCCTGGTTCGCATTGGAGATACATTGCTCCATGGTTCGGAGACCAGGTGAACCCAGCCTCCGAAGCCACGTCAACCGGAAACTCGCCTCGAATCCATAGCAGACT
>Ga0208245_1002015_pt1 | contig 11119 bp, 14 predicted proteins | sample RifOxyC1_FD_184035 | JGI IMG/M metagenome (GOLD analysis project Ga0208245, IMG submission 184035) | Soil microbial communities from Rifle, Colorado - Rifle Oxygen_injection C1 (SPAdes) | ecosystem: Environmental > Terrestrial > Deep subsurface > Rock core/Sediment | place: Rifle, Colorado... | reverse complement strand
TGATGCTGACCATCCCCAAGTAGCATTTATTTTTACTGAATATTTAAGACTTGGCCAGACTGCTATTGTTCCTCCGGGTAATAATCTAATTCTATCCTTTTGTGTTTTATTCAATGGATAAGAAACAATATAATTAGTGTCTAATGTCAAGTCCACAATACCATCGCTATCTAGGGTGGAAATTGTTGGTGTGCCGTAGAATTTATCTACCAATAACTCCCTATCGCCAGAGCCATCAAAATATCTATCGGCGGCCGCACCACTCTCAAAGCTAAAACCAACATAATTATCAATCCATTCTTTAATTGCAACGCACCATAAGTTAAGTTGAGCTGTCAAAGAAGATGGCAATGAAGCGCCGATATATGCCTCTACTTGTGATTTATCTGTGTAAGCCATAGTATTATTTAGTCTTTATTTTTTTATCAGTAAACCTAATCATCTTGTCTTTTATTTTAAAAAGCCAATTATTTTTCTTTTTCTTTTTCGGTTTATTTATTTGCATAATTGGATGGCTATTTTTAGTATAGCCATCCTATATGCCAACAAACTAAGGAATAGTGTTGAGCAACGCGCCAGCATCTGGCAAAACCACATTTCCAGCAATTCTTTCAACCACTCTAATAGCAGTTTGGTCGTGGACAAAAGCTGTTTCAGTATCCTGCGACACTTTAACAGACATTTGCTTACGATCACCCAACCAATAAAGTAATTTCAAATTACCAAAGAAAATTTGGTCTTCACCAATCCAGTTGTTCTCAACAACTGGATAGCCATCAATTGTAGGTGGAGCGCCAAGAGCGACGGCATCCTGCCATAAATAACGACTATTGCCATCTTTCAACTTCCTTAATTCTTTGATATTAGACCTATGCACCAAAAATGTAGCACCGGAGTGATACTTTTGTGGCACGGAATAAATCAAATCAATGATTTTGTCAAAAGATAGATTGGTGGTGCAAGCTACTGTGCGGATTGTGCCGGCAGAAATAATACCAGTTGGCTCGGTCGTGCCGTTTCCAGCTGTAATAACTCTGTCTTCTTCCTCCGCAATAGCCATACCGAATAGTTCTATAATCAAATTGACTACATCTATTTCGGCGCTGTCCTCAATTAACTCATCGCTAGCATACATAATTGCCGCGACTTTTCTAGCGGTCAAAGTAGCTTCGTCAAAACGAGCAGTTGTAGTTGACTTGGCGGCATTTTCAGCCGTCCAGTAAACCTTAACTGTTGACGCTAAGACTGGCACTTTCATTATATCCCGCTTCATTGGAACAACCCTTACTAATCCGCGCATTCTGTTTTGCTCAGCTAGCCATCTAACAATTTCCGCACGAAATTCGTCCGGGAATAGATAGCCACCGGCGGCCGCAGTGCCTTCGGATAGGGCTTTTACAATAGCTAAATCACCAGTAACTAAGGCGTGATAAAAGCCGACAATCTTTTCCTCTTTGGTCAAGGTATCCTTTTTAGAAGCTAAATCCTTACCTTTTAGAAGCTCCGCAATTTTGGAGTTTCCTTTTTCCTGATCATTCAAAATTTTATCTACTTTTGAATTCAAATCAGTTAGATTATCAAGACCTAACTTTGTCTTAATTGATTTAGCTAACTTCTCAGTTACCTCATCCACTTTGGCATCTAAATTGTCCAGCTCTTCGGGGGCTGGTGCTTTATCAGGTTCTTCTTCAACCTGTGGCTCTGGTTCACCATCTTTCAGATAAACTTTTTGCCCACCAACCATAATAAATTTTTTACCCATATAACCTTACTTTCCTAACTTACGATTTAGAAATCCTAAACTTTTGTTTAGTTTCTCAATAGCTCTAACTAAAATCTCTCGCGAGTTCAAGTCAGCACTTTGGCGACCTTTTTCAATATTATCTAAACGAATATTGATATTTTTAATCTCAACTAAAATAGCTTTCTCCGCATTTTCTTCTGGAAGTTGCTTTTGCATAACATTATCATTAGCTTCTTTTTGCACCCATTCATCGATAGACTTTTTTTCTGTGTCAGATATAGATTTAGAAAACATTAAAGCATTAGCATTAGCTGGAACGGAAACAGCAGATATTTCTAATAATTCATTGCTTTTATCTTTTGTTGGCATAAATCCAACAGAGAAAGCGCGCATAATTCCGTCTAAATACATCTGCTTAACTTCCCGCGCGGCCTGTGTAATTTCGTGAAAAACTGGTTCAAAAATAAGTTTATTACCCTCTATTCTAATATTTTTGACAATACCGACAGGTGGCAAATGATATTGATGGCTCATCAGAAGCACAGGATTTTTTAAGAAATTAAACAATTTCCACCTATCTTGTGGGATTGCATCACCTTGCCTATCTTGGCTATCATCAGAAGCCACAGCAACCATTTTGCCGTTTATGTTTTCTACTAACGCTTTGATTTCTTTTTTGCTCATATCTTTTTATTATTTATAATTTAGTTGTGTGGGGGAAGCTAGGCCTCCCCCGTTAAAGGGTTGATTGCTGATTGCAAGTGAGGCATTTTTTGAACGCTGAGTCAAAATCTTCTTTGGTGGGGAATGACGACAGGGTCGTCTGATGAAGTGTTTGTTTCCCGCACACTCGGCAGAAGATTTGGCAAAGCGAACGCCACTTACAATCTAATGAACTTAATGGAAACATCGTGGCACTCCTCTTCGGTGTAACACCTCAGACAGATTTTCTTTTCTCCTTTCCGACCAAGATAATGGCCGAGTTCGTGAAAAGTATTCTTCCCACACTTCTGGCACTGAGTCCAGATAATCTTGGAGAACATCCACTTCTCGCTCATCGCAACGCCTCCTTGTTTTAAAGAACTAGCAGAAGGATAAAAGCTAATATAGATAGCCCCGATATTATCATCCATACTAGATTATATCTTTCTGCTGATGTCATTTAATTCTCTCTTATTAAAGTTTTAACATCTTCTTTGATTTCGCTAACATCTTTTTGTAAAGTTTGAAATTCAGCCCTACTAGGGACATCATAAGTCCTGCTTTCTACTGTATTAACACGAGCATTTAAGTCAGAAATAAACCAACTAGCAGTCATCAATGAAATAACAAACCCTATTGGAATTAAAGTGTTTTTATTAATTATTGTTCTTTTTTCTTCTTCCATATTTTTAAATTCCTACACCGGCCGAAGCCAACTGTCTAATTAAAGCGAAACTAAGGTCTAAATACATATCCCAAGCACCAGCAGTCGCATACTCCCTAGCTCGTGTTTCCATTGTCCTGACATTAGTGCTTGCTGGGTCAGGGACAGATATTCTAAATCTAGTTTTTCCATCAGCCCCTGTGCCGTCATCTATTTGAGCTCTTTCTGCCGCTGTTAAAGTTATTGGATACCAACCCGCCGCCACGAAAGTTCCAGAACCATTAGTCAATGCAGTATAAGTAGTATCGGTTTTATCCAACATCTGAACATTGAAAGTCTTTGCTATTCCCTTAGTTGCAGTATAACTATCGATATAGAAATAATAAATTCCTGAACTAGGAACTACTCCATCAGTCATTCCGCTAGTATCAATATCACCCAGAGCATTAACTTGAACTGAGGGACTAACTCCATTATTCCACTGAGAAGTTAAAGTAGTAGCTCCGTCAATTCTACCTACTGTGCTACTAAATTCCCAATCATCATTGGCTGTTGCTATATCATATATTGCCATCGTATTCTCTTAAATAAACAAAGTTTTCACTCATAAGGTCAATATTAAAATCTTCTTTATAACGGTTGATTAACTTATAGACAGCTTCTACAACATCAGCCCCACCCATACCAGTCGTTGTTTCTTTTAAATCACCCTCTGGTGTAATAAAGTGTATTTCAAATTCAAATGTTTTTTCTACTATCAACATAATATTCTTTTATAACTTTATCTAGCCATTTATTACGCTTAACAGAAGCAGTCGGACTTTTAAACTCTGCTTTGTTATCCTCGTATTCTTTGAGTAATTCAGCTTTTAATTTGGCGTTTTTCATTTATTTATACCAAAGATTAACTACTATTTCATTCGCTCCCGGCGCGCCAGTATTATTATCAGCTACTCCTGTCGTCGCTCCGATACCAATTCCCAAAGAAAATGGCCAGAGGTGATTTTCATCAAAACTGAGATTAGCGGCCGCGCCGGCTGATAAGGGAAAAGTAATCACTGGGGTATCTGTGCCGACTGTTGGAGCTGTGGCCTTATCATAGAATTTTATATATCTAGTAGCCGTAGCTAAGTTAGTAATAGTATAAGCGCAAAGCTTTTTAGCACCAGTAATCACTAAATCCCCACTCTCATCAACATCTAAATTTTTATAGGGAGTGCTAGTGTCAGTCAACCCACTAACAATATTAACATTCTGGGTAATATCGACAGGCGATCCTAAAACACTCTGCCGGCTAGAAAATCTCTCAATAACATTGCCTTTTTTATCAACAACCCAAATTTTAATCGGTGTTTCATTCTTCACCTCAACCTGCCAAATCTTTTTCCAAAACGCGTCGGCTATATCAATTAATCCGGCAAATAATTTATCAAATTCAAAACTAAAATTTTTATACCAAATTGGCTTGGCCTTCAACTCATCTATTTTTTGTAAAAGAACTCCTAAATTATTAATTGAAATCTCTTTTATAGGTGTCTTATCTTTTAACTCAATTAGCAAAGCACCTATTTTAAATATATTCTCTTCAATAATTTTTAACTCCGCATTATTATCAAGCTTACTCAAAACCTCAATTTCCTGATTTAATTTAATAATTAAATTTTCATTGGCCTTAGTATTATCAGCACCAATCTGTTTCAGCACTTCCTCTAATGCTTCCAAAATTTCTTGCTTACTTAATACCAATTTAAACTCCGGTGATATTTCTTTACCCTCTAATGCTTTCTTTAAATTTTCCAAATTCTTTTTATCCATTTTTCAAAACTTCACCAACGTTATCAGATATTTTTTCTATGCTCTCAGCTGATTTTTCTACCTTTTCACTTATGCCAGATATAGCTTCTTTGGTATCTTTTTTATTTTGCTCTAATTCGTCTTTGATGTTTGAAATTTCCGAAGCCATATCATTATGCTTTATTGTGGCCTTAATTTTTGAATATTCTTTTTCACCAACTAATACCGGCGATAAACCGCAACGGCAATTAGTATGCAATGGCGGAAATTGTATTGGCTCGTAATCAAGTTCAAGTGTTCCACCAGAACTTCCTGACAATCTTTTACCTTTATCAAATATCGTAGAGCCGACTGCAAATGTATGGCCGTGCATTGGCTCACAGAATTCACAAACCCTTTCATCAAGACCAGTAAACCATCTTTTAGCCCTAACTACATCACTTTGTTTATAAGCTTCTTCGGTGGCAAAATTTACGGCCTTAAATGTTTCTGTCCGAGCAATAGTTTTAGCCCTACTAACTTCCATATCATCAAACATTACCCTTATCTTTCGACCAATCACCTCTTCACTTTCATCAACATTATCAGCTAAAATTCTCTTAATACTATCATTAGTATTTTTATTTAAGTCCTTAGCAATTTTATTGGTATGCTTATAAATAAAATCACGCACCAGTTCATCGCGATTATTAAATACTTTTCCGCTCAATAATTCATTAATAGTCGCTTGACCTTCCTCGCGGACAATGTCATCCAACACCGGAATTAAAACGCGCACCCATATATCACTTTCTTTCTCAATGTCAAGCAACCATTTATCTTTACTAACAGCTTTTTCTTTTTTGCCAAAAAGCTTTTCCGACTGCGACCTAAACTGTTTAGCTATTACAGCCCTTAAACGCATCTCATTTCTATCAGCCCGCTTTATGATCGCATACCAGTTAGCTTCTTTTTTACTCTCTGACCATTGAGTAGCTTCATTATCACGCTTTTCCTCTTCTCTAATTATTGTTTTTTTAATATCCCCTTTAACAACCTTAACTGCTTCTGCTATTTCATTATCAATAGCTTTTTCAATTATCTTCTTAGTTGATTTTTTGTTTCTGGCAAATATTTTTTTCTTGATGTCTATTAAATGTTTGGTTTCGTCAGGAGTATTAAAAGAAGAAGCAAAAATTCTATCCCTAGCAAAATTTTCATCACCATTCTCAATATCCTCATATCCCTCTTTGTGCCTGACTTCATTTATTGTCAACCAACCATTAGTCAAGGCCTGAGAATAATAATTTACTTTACTAACCTGATCATCAGGAACGGGGTCTTCAAAGTCTAACCATAAATTTTCCCCATCAGGAAACATTGGGATATAAAACTCATTAAGCTGTTCAGTTATCATTTGCATCAATGGCTTAATTGTTCTTTTGGCAAAGACATAATCGGTCGCCTCAGCGTTAGCGCGATTGACATCATCAGTAATACCAAGCGCCGTTCGTGGCACACGGAAAATACCCAATATCTTATCCCTAGTCCAATTCAACTGATTAAAAAACTCCATATCCTTAGCGGACATTTGGAGTGGTGTGGCCTTTAATCCACTTTCTAAAACTAAATATTTATGGGCATTACCAACGCCTAGATACTTTTGGTCTATTTGAGTTTTTAATCTATCGCGCTGATCAGCACTAAGTTTATTATCTGTCTGAAAAATAACTCCGGCGCTAGCACCATTATAGAAATAATTTTTATTATACTCCTCACTAAAATTTTCTATATCCACAACTCTGGCCGCCGCCTGTAAAGTTCCCATTCCCCTAAATGGATTTCTAGGGTCTGGTTGTTTTATAAATATCAATTCATCAGCTTTTATAGGCACGCTTTTTCCAGCTAAATTTTTATACGAATAACTGCTGACAAAATCTTCCCCCTCACCAGCATTGATAGTTAATCTATCTGGACGTAAAAGATAAATTTGAGTTGGAATATTGCCATTCTTAACTACAAACAAAGGTGCTTCGCCGGCCAATTTTAAATATTGAGTTATCAACCAAAATAAATCAAATTTTGTTGTAAAATTATTGGCTTTATAAAGAGTATCTAAGGCCGGGTGATCATCAATTTCTTTTATATCATCGCCTGATAATTCATAAAGTTTTAAATTTATAGAAGCAATCTCATCAGCAATAGCAGAAATACAAGCATAAACCCAACCAGTATTATTGTCTAAATACTCAGACATCTTCATACTTGGTGCTTGTGCTTTATTATAAGTAGCGAGCAAATCTCCAAAGCCCTTTTCTTCCCTAGGTAAATTTGCTAATACCTTTAAATAGTCCATAAAGTAAAATAAATAAAAAAAACCACGCAAGCGTGGCTCACATAGTCCAAGGTATATTGCTAACTCCCGTAGTTTAGCTAATTCCTATTTAATTCTCAAAAACATTATATCAGTTTTCTTTGAATTCGTCAAATCAAGTGATTTCACTTCAATTCCATTAGAGTTTGAGCAAACACAATTTAGTTTTCCACAGTGTGCGCACTTAATTTCAATGTAGCTTCCCACCGGCAAATTAGCATTTTTAGCTAGCAACTTTTTACAATCGCTATGCTTACAATGCAAAACTTGTCCCATCTTTGTTTTTGTTTATATACTTAGCCACCAACCCAAGAGAGATGGTTGAGGTCTAACTTAGGTTGTTGGTTGGAACAAAACCGCCAATCTGACCACTGGCGACCAAATATACAAACCTAAAATTATTATAGCACAAAATAAAAAAAATCAAAACTATTTTAATCTACTTAAATAATTATTATAAAATTTTCTACTATTAACACCGCCTATCCTTGAATATTTTATTTTAATTTTACTCTTTTTTGCCAAAAATTCAACCTCCTTCCCACATTGCTGACAAATAGCAATAACATAACCGTCAATATGTTTGTATTTCCAATCATTTTCAAGACACCCACTACATCTATTCATTGCCATATTTTTCTTTTATTAAATTATCAATTAATTTAGCCATACTTAAACCCTGACGCTTCTTTTCAATTCTAAGTAATTCATATCCAGATTTAGTTAGCCAGCTTGCCCTATACTGATCAAGTTCAGGTTTCCTAAATTTATATTTTACTTTTTCCATAATTTTGCCAATTTTATTTTAAGTATCCTATTATATATAATAATATATTATAGCTCTAAACCCCCACCACCAAGCCGTTTCCCTGAAAAAGCTAGTTTTATTAAGTCATCTTAGATCTAATTTGCTCTTTGGGAGTTTTATTATACTACTCAAAGCAGAAGCTCTTTATAGTCTAAATAGTTGTTAAAGAACAAATAAATTTGGAAAAAAATAGCTAAACTAGCTTATTTCTTGGGTATCCGTATTGTTCTACTTGCCTTGGCCTAACAATGCCCGGCCAATCTGCGTAGCACAGTGGGGTGGGCAGAAAACAAAAAAGTCAAACGCTAAATGCGCTTGACAAATATAAATGAAGTTTGATAGAATGAATATACTTTTGTTTTCATACAAAAAGTATACGCTACTTTGCAAGAAGTAGCTAGTATACCAAAAAAGCCCAGAGACAAGGGCTTTTTTGTTTGTTTTAAGATGGCTGGGGATAAAATGTAGATAACTTTTTTAGGCCTATTTTATAGACTTATCCACAGGGCTACCAAATAGTAAGCTCTGGCTCTGGCTCAGTATTATCAGTAAAGCTAAGAGCAATTGACCAAAATGCGTCGCCGTGGCCTTCCGGCGTGGCTATGGCGTTAAGCTCGTTATCAACTACAAGGATTTGGTCAACTAAGCGCTGGTCGTTTAAAATCTCAATATCCTTATTTATTACGGCCTTTTCAAATTCAGTGGCCATAGAATTCTTTGTCTTTATGCTGAAATTTACCGGCTTTAATTGCTCCGGAAGTGCACCCATTTCTCCCAAACTTTCTAATTCCCCGCGCGTGGCATCATAATACATCTTATCAATTTTTAGATAATCAATAAGCATTTCCACAAATTCTACCTGCTTAGTATAGTCCATATGATCTAAAAACTTATGGTAAATCATCTTTCGCAAGGGCTTTTTGCTCGGCCGTGGGACTTTTTCAAAAACAGCAATATGGCTTGGGTGGCTTTTTTTACCTAAGTCCCAACCGGCAACAACATCGTTTTTAGTATCATATTTCTGCTTTAAGCCAACTCCCTCTCTGAGTCCGCAAACATCTAAAATCTGCTGTTTAGCAAAATAAGCATTCTCGGTATAAGTCGGACTACATAAATATTCTTGCTTAAAAATCCGCTCGCCCCTTTCAAGGCGTTTTTTATTTAACGTTTCCCAGTTCATCCACTCTGGCCAAAGCACCTGCTTCTTAACTTCATTCACAATAGCCGGCAGTATCATAGTCCTAAATCTAAACTGCAAATTTTTATCAAAGAAAAAATCTTGGGTGGTCTGTGGCGTTCCGGCAATATGTAAACTGCCACCCCTCTTGACCATATCCAAGATTTGTGTTTTAAAAATATAATTTATTTTATCTATAATCGTGATAACCAGTTTAGACGCTGGGTCTTGGAATGGGTCATCAACATAGATAAGGTCGCAGTGAATACCACGCTTAAATCCTAAGAGGCCGTGTGGTTCTAAGGTATGGAAATGCTTGCCGTCCCAAGTATATTTTATAACACTCTCGGCCACACTTTTTAAGTCCTTACAAGAGTCAAAGTATGGATTTCTAGCTTTTAATTGCTTTATTTTATTGATATGATAGGCCGCCATTTTTTCCTGAAAAGAAAAATAATGCCCTTCAATATCCCGATCGGCATTAAGTAAAGAAGTCCAAAGAAAATTAGCATAGAAACTGGTGGATTTAAAATGGTCGCGCGCGCTCACGCGCATAGTATCACCTAACTGCATTTCCCTAGCAATGTAATTTATAAACTCACCACCAATAAAGTTTTCAAAAGATAGATTAAATATTTCATTGACAAAAGTCGGGAAGCTAACCATTGACCGCAGAATTGTCTGTTGGTTTATTTTCAATGATTGTGATTGTTGCTGGTTGTTGTTCATTATGAGCTTTTTTAATCTCCTCGCGGGCAATTTGTGATAACTTTGCTACATCAAATACATTCACATCGACTACTCCTAATTGCCTATCTAAGACTCCCAAATCCATCATTTTGTCAATTAAGCTTTTTTTATTTTCTACCAACTGCTTCAAGGCAAAAATTTTAGCCATATCATTTTTAGAATTGTTTGATATGTTTCTTAAAAGCGGTTCAAGGTCGTGAATAAAATCATCAAATTCCGCTATCACCCTTAATTTTGTAGTCCTGTTATATCGTTGCGCCCTTTCCCTATGGATTTTTTTCATTAAGGAAAAGACATAATTCCAACCTAATTTTAATGGCGGATTTTTCTTTTCTAAAAGTTCAATAATTTGACTTCCTGTTATATTCGGATAGCGAACAATAGCAGACTTTACTATCGCTAAATGTTCTTTTTTCTTTTCATCGCCATAATTCATATATCCCATAAAAATTTATGCCCACACTCGGGGCAAATTACCTCTATTTTATTTTTTCCCTTTTTATTATCATCCTCATTATTCCCATCAACCCCCGCATCAGGAATATCAAACTTATCAATATTCAAGTTCAAATCATTAGTATCAAATCCGACATCCTTTAATAAATCAAAATCAAAATTAGCTAAAATATCCCAATTCCAGTCGCCCAAATTTTTATTTGACCTAAGATTATACTCATTAAATTCCTCGTCAGATAGCTTTCTATTAGGCATCCGAACATCAATCTCCTCCTCTCCCCTACCCAATAATTGCAGTATTTTTAGGCGTTGGTGGCCGGCAATAATCTTATTATCCAAATCAATAGCCGGAATTTCCACTAAATCAAACTTCTCAATCGAGCGTCTTAAATCCTCAGCTTGCTTCTCGGTCATTTGCCTAGGATTTTGGTCAAATGGTATAAGGTCGTTTATTTTTCGCTTTTCGTTGTGCCAAATAAGCTTGTCCATAAGTTTTTAATTATTGTTTTAATTAAATCCAAAAATGGTAAAGACATTAAATTTATTTTATAATCATAATAATAACCATCATCACCACCGCAAGTTCTCTTTTTTCTAATACCAAAAAATATTTTGAAATACATAATATTATAAACACTATAAAAGCCAACATCTAAATCAAAAGGATATAT
>Ga0208245_1002014_pt1 | contig 11125 bp, 7 predicted proteins | sample RifOxyC1_FD_184035 | JGI IMG/M metagenome (GOLD analysis project Ga0208245, IMG submission 184035) | Soil microbial communities from Rifle, Colorado - Rifle Oxygen_injection C1 (SPAdes) | ecosystem: Environmental > Terrestrial > Deep subsurface > Rock core/Sediment | place: Rifle, Colorado... | reverse complement strand
AAATTTTTCTTCCTCCGTAAAGCCAACAAGGAGGACTTGGCCACCCTCAAAAGAAAATTGGCTGTACATACCACTCCTTTTAGTTGAATCACATTGTTAGTTAACAGAAACCTTTATAGGTAGCTCCCGGCGAGCTACCTATTTTTTATTGTAATGACGGAGAATACCCCGTCCGCTTGGCGACGAGGATGAATCCACAAGTATAGAAAGCGTCGGCGGAGCGGACTCTTCTATAACAAAGTTTACCCCGATGCCTCGCCCAATACCCCGCCGAGATAATCCGAGAAAACAGTTTACTGCGGGGATAGGAAGAGGTTAAACTTTATTTTTACCTGACCATTTATTCATTTGACGGACTACTAGAAATAAAACAAAAGCAACTAGGAAAAAGTTTATCGTAGCCTCAATAAACTGACCATAATTTAAAGTAATATTATTTAAACCAAAATCCCCTGTTTTTAAATTAAGAACTTTATCGGACAAATTTACCTTACCTGTCAGGGCTCCAATCACCGGGTTAATAATATCTTCAACTAAAGAATTTACAATATTATTAAAAGCCACTCCAATCACAACACCGACTGCAAGCTCGACCGCATTGCCTCGCAGGGCAAAGGTTTTGAATTCTTCTAAAATAGACATTGGTTAAATATTATTGATAACAGCTTGTGCTACTATTTTAGCAACATTTTTATCTAAAGGCGACGGGATAATATTATCAAAAGTCGGATTTTCAACATAAGCAGCAATAGCCTCAGCAACTTTAATTTTTATTTCTGGCGTCACTATAGTAGCTTTAGCATCGAGTAATCCGCGAAAAATCCCCGGAAAAACCAATACATTGTTAATCTGATTAGGAAAATCACTGCGACCGGTAGCCACCACAGCCGCCCCGCCCGCCACAGCTTCCTCGGGCATTATTTCTGGAGTAGGATTAGCTAAAGCGAAAACTATCGATCCACTATTCATTGTTTTGATCATATCAGAGGTTATAGTATTTGGTCCTGATACCCCAACCACCACATCAGCCCCAGAAATCACTTGTTCTAAAGTTAAAATGGCATGATCACCCTGACACAAAGAGTCTTCCGTTTGACATTTTTCAATTAATTTCAATTTAGAGTCATTTAAATCAGTTCGATGATGGCAAATTAAACCTTTAGAATCAACTAGACGATATTTTTTGACCCCAGCTTGGTACAAGAGTGTCGTAATAGCCGAACCAGCGGCTCCCGCCCCCGTAATAACAACCGTCACTTCATTTATATTTTTATTAACCACTTTTAAAGCATTTATAAGGCCCGCTAAAACCACAATTGCTGTGCCGTGTTGATCATCATGAAAAACCGGAATAGATAATTCTTGTTGTAATCTCTCTTCTATTTCAAAACACCTAGGAGCCGATATGTCCTCCAAATTAATCCCCGCAAAACTAGGAGAAATATTTTTTATAGTCTGAATAATTTCTTCTACATCTTGAGTTAAGAGGCATATAGGAATAGCATCAACACCAGCAAATTCTTTAAATAAAATCGCCTTACCTTCCATCACCGGCATCGCTGCCTCTGGACCAATATTACCAAGACCAAGAACGGCCGAGCCATCTGTAATCACAGCTACAGTATTGCCAACATTAGTATAAGTTCTTAAATCATTTTTATTGTCTGCAATAACCAGCGACACGGCCGCCACTCCTGGCGTATAAGCTAGATTCAAATCTTGTCTTGTATTTAAAGAAACTTTAGATTTTATTTCTAACTTACCTCGTAATTTTTTGTGCAATTCTAAAGACTGTAGATTAATTTGAGACTGATCCATTTATTTTTTGATTAGTTATTCAAAAGTGCTACGTCAGAGGAAAAGAGGCCTTTGAAAAAATCTACTATTTTCGAAATACAATCTAAAATCATTTCTTTGATATTACCCAATAGCGACTGGATAACATTGCCTACTTGGCTACGCACGTCTACGCTAGCTAAACTAGAAGCTAAATCAACAGAACTAATATATTCGCCATCAACATAAGGTTGCCAGAAAGATCTTAGTTCAGCATCAGTACCTGGAACATTTACATATCTTATAGAATCAATGTAAATTGAACTAGTCGCCATAACTTGCCTATAACTAGTCTGTAGCCCAACAACTGAAATTTCATCAGCGGATAGGGGTTTTTGCCCTCTATGATGATCCACCATTGTTCCAGAACCATAAGCTGTGACAAAGTCTACAAAAGGGATAGAAACAGTCACCCACTGATTGTTTGGTATCATTCTTCGACTATGATAGACCGCGAAATTTTTATTAGTGGTACTTGCTTTTGATAACTGATAGGTATACCCATTAGACCCCGACAAACCTGTCCAAGAGAAAGGTCCCCCATTTGGAGTCGCTAACGCTATAAAGTCTATGACATGATTAGAGAACCTGCTATCTGAACCTTCAACTCTCATTTCAAAAGAAACAGCATTAGCATTGGCATTAGGGACCCCAACATCATGAGCCGGAAATCCTGTCCAAGCCAGCTCCTCACCAGTCTTACTAGTAATCAATAAGGAATTTTCTCCGGTGCTAGATTTTGGATCAAAAGATAAAACAGGAACTTTTTGTTGCGTGGTTAGCCAATTAAAATTTACAGTGAAAGCTGAGGCAATATCATCCTCAAAATCATCAATCATTTTTACGAAAGTCGGATTGGTAAAAATTGGGAAAGTTTTACCCTTACCACTATTAATCACCTCGACATCATCCATTAAGACCACCATATTTCCAGAAAATATTTTTGTATTATTACCCGGATTATAAGGTATTACATACAAAGCTGTTGGTTCTTGCACCCAACGAGTATAGTGAATTATTTCTTCACCTTCTAGATTCCTAATAGTTCCCAAAGCTCCGCTGTTACCACCACTATAATTAGCTCTTCTAGTATTTCTAATCAGATCAGAATTCAAATCAAAATCACACTGGACCCAACCATCAGATAGTGGGGTACAATCATCATTATCTGATGTTGATAAATATTTCACTTTTAAGAGCACATCACTATTACCCAACTGACTAACAGGCGAACCAAAAGTTAAACCAATATTACCACTAGTACCTTGCTCTATTTTAAATTTAGCTCGCAGAGTATCAGCTCTAGGACTTAAGATATCAGCTACACCGAGCGGTAACCTAACTGCATTTAATACTGATTTGAAATCGCCCAGACTATTTGGCATATCAAAACTAGTTACAGTATCTCTCATGGAATCACTAACAGACATTCTGAGATATTTATTAGATCCAGATTGAATTATATCAAGAGTGGAAGAGGCCCGACCAATAGTAGGATCATTAGGATCACGGCCCCAGGTGTGATACCAAATATAACTCGGGGAATACATACCGACATTATTACTTTGGAAGTTTTGAATCATGCCAAAAGTACCATCATAATTTCCACTCGGAGGAGTTGGTGGAGGAACTGGATCCGGGTCTGGTTCTGTAGGAGGCGCTTCCCCGCCATCACCACCACTGTAAGTATAACCATAAGATAGAGGTAAAGGATTTTTATGATTACTCTCGCCTGGTTTCCAAGACTCTGGAACATCCACATTAGACCCTAATAAAATACCGAATAATTTTACAATAGGAGTATGGGTTTCATCCACTGTAAATTCATCATTTTGAATAAAAGTTCTCACATCAGCATATTTTTTAAGTTGAGGCCTGGTCTCAAAAGCAGGGTAAGTGACATTCTTCCCGTAATCATAGTAAGGAGCGCCTCCTAAATCACCCACCCCATAAACTGGTATACCAGGCATGGTTGGCATATTTTCTAAACGCATAAAAGTCACCGAATCTCCCCATAAAATATTAGTTGGTGATTTTGAACCTAAACCAGTGATCCAAGACATACCCATAGGGTTGGCTCCTAACACATAATCAGATATTAAACTCAAGATATTAAAATCAGCTTGCCGTTGATTCGAAGAAATGCCACCCAATTGCATACTAGCATCCATATCCTTAGTATATCTGTTAACAGCTGTGGCTCCTCCCCAAGTAATAGACCCTCCTACTTTCCGACCACTTCTATGAGCACTGCCACTTTCTATTCTAGCAATAGTCGCTAAAGTTTGATCTTTAAAACTATTAATAGCCTTTTGTTTATAAGCATTATTAGCACCATCACTGCCTAAATATCCTAGAGCATAGTCAAACATTAATGGTTGTTTCTGACTTGCATACCAAGCAGCAGCCCAATATTCAGAATTAGTAAAAGAAGGTAAAGGTAATGGATTACCATTCGGATTCTGCATCAGATAAAGCCATACAGACTCAAACATTGTTTTATATCGAGCCTCCCCTGTTAAACGATATAACTCACTAGAAGCATACATAATCGGTCCCCCAAGAGTATGATTTATACCTTGACCTATAGCATAGTCATAGGCTCTAATGGCTCGTTGACGTAAATCTAACGCTTTTTGATTATTAAAAGGAGCCACCAATCTAGAAGCTTGAGCGAACAAGCCGGCTACTCTTAGAGTATGGTAAGGATCGATACTAAAAGTCCAATAAGGGAAATTGTCAACATCTGAATAAGAAAGCGGGGGATGTTGATATGACTCAACCCCAGATCTGACGCCACCATTTGCTTCTTGTAATTGTTCCCAAGCAGCCAAGCTCCATAATATCTCGTCCAATAAATCTGGAATACCATTGCCACTTTCTGGAATATTTAATTGATTATCTTTAAAAGCATTGGGGTTTAATTCATAAGCTCTCATTAAATCCCTCCCTACTTTGTAGTGAAATTTTCTAATATCAAAATCTCCAGCATCATGATGTCCTCCCACTAGAGACCTTGGGGTGTCTGTTGGCGGGGTAGTTTGCGGTAAATTTCCTGGTGGTATTGGCCTGTTTGGGTTTGGGATTGGATGTGGAAACATGCCTTCACAAGGCAATCCGTCACAACTTTTTTCAGCTTGGTAAACTATTGGGTGATCTTGAGGTCTGTCACACCAATCAGTGTACTGGCAATCCAAATCTCGCCCCCATCGGTTTAGAAACAATCCTCTAGCGGTTACGTAAAAAGCTTTTAGGGTGGCTAATTCACTAACCATGGTCCTATATGACACCCCGACACCGGGTAATTGTATCCTATAATAAACTGAGTCATTTTCAGGTAAAGATGCTAAATTGATTTCTTTAACAGGTCCATCACCATCTGGATCTACAACCACCTCTCCGTTAACAATAATTTGAGGTATAGGTCTTGATACCAAATTAATATCTGAGACAACCTCGGTCCTTAGGGCTAAAGCATCACTTTCTTCTACTAAAACATTAGAAATTTGAGGAAAATTATCTAAAGATAACTTACCACCATCACCCATCCAGCCAGATACATAAGCATATCTTCTAGTTGCCCTGGGATTATAACCCACCTGGTTTAATTGAATAACTGGGGTCTCTAAATATTTATCACTAAAAGGAATTACAACATTATAATTACCCGGTCCCCTGACATCTAAAATCTCATCACTACCAATATTTTCACTCAACTTAATAAATATTCGATTTTCAACATCCACAAGATGATCCATATTTTGAGTCACTATACCAATAGGACTAACTGTATCGTAAAAATGTCCTACTGGAACAGATTCTCTGTAAACATCAGTCACAGAAATTACAGAACCATCATTTCGAGTTATAGTCCAAGGTCCCGTCTGCCATCTTTCACCAGTAAAACCTACAAGAATATCTGGTAGCGGATCAATACAAAAACGATCAGAGGCTGGACAAGCTCTATCCCGAAGCGAATAAGAATCAACTCTCTTATCCTCCATTACCAGCATTAATACGTCGGGGGCATATAAGTGAACTGATTTCATAGGGCCTGCCAGTACTGCTGATTGGCCACCTTTTGTTTTAGTATAAGCTTGATAGAACTTATTACCTCCAACCGCTTCCACTCTAATAAAAATATCGGTATTAGCAGATAACTTTTCAATTCTATAAGTTAAAGTAGCCGCCGACACGGTTGTAATTTCTTTTCTTTTAGTAGGTATCGCCAAGTGAGATGGTTCAGCTGCCACAAAAATCTTATAAGCTGTAGCTCCATCTACCGCTTCCCAACTGACGGTTAGACCATCAGAAGACACATTGGTTACTAGAGCATCCCCGCCTGAGCCTGGATCCGTTGCATCTAAATTATCAGCTAATCCATTAGTGAGTCCAACTAAAGCCACAGCCGTACTAGGCACATTATCTAGGGATGAGTAAATACGATAATTTCTACCTGTTTGATTATAATTATAAGCAAAAATAGTTTTACCAGCTCCTAGAGCTTGATAAAGTTTAATATTATCACGACCAGTATTCGTAAACCGAACTCCTGTTAAAGCTAAGGCCATTGATCCCGGCCGAGGTTTAATATCAATATCAACTTTATTATCAAAAGTTACCGCTTCTAAATTTCCGCCCAGAGTTGGAGCTTCATAACCAAAAGCAAAATTTTCAATCCGACTATTTTTAACATTGATTTTTGTCGGGGTATTACCGGAAGCCACAACACCAATACCGCTACCATTTATATTAGCTCCTGTTAAAGTAACGTCTTCTAAATTAACCACGGTACTGCTAAGGGTTTTTACACCATCAGCATCAGTTGCTAAATTTTTAATATTTAAATTGGTAATATTATCACCATCTGTAGTTTGTCTATTTTTTAAATAAAGACCAGATCCAAGCAAGCCTTCAGCTTTGTTATTATTAAATGAACCATAAGCTTGAACTTTAGTGGTATCAATATCAATATTTCTACCCTTTAAACTATCTTCTACTCCATCAATGTGTGGAACTTCATTATCATCAATAAAGGCTGGATCAGTATTGTAAACATAAGATCCGCCTGGTAAATAACCAGTGGCAATATTACTTTCTACTTTAAGTAGTGGCCCTCGGAACCAAAAAGCACTACCATCAGCTCCTATGTCTTCACCCTCGGAATCAGTAAATCTACTACCTATTTCACTTTCGCTCACCGCTTCTTTGGTGCCCACCACTAAGTTATTTACGATCAACCCAGTTTCTACACCACTTGCGGTAGCAATCGCACTTCCAGTTGCTCCAACCACAGAGTTACCAGAGATGATACCTGTGCCTTTATTATTTAAAATACCAAATCGATTAGGATTAATAATGGCATTACCTTTAAAGAAAAATGCATTTTGGACATAACGAGCCTGGAGCGCATGTCTGTTATTTTGATTGCTTCCAATAGTAGTTGGGTTGCCGGTAAGACCGAACTCCGTGTTGTCTATAACATCAATTGTCGTCCGTCCCAAATCTACTAAGGAGGCATTACTAACTGTCGCTAAAGTATGACCTGAAAACAAAATATGGCCTCGGTCATTATTGCTACTAGTATCCGAGCGCAAGACAACATTTCTAGTCACATTAGTAACATAACCATCATGATTAAATTCCAGTGGTCTATTTAAAGTAATAATGGTCTCACTTGGTACGAGTGGGTCATTAAAAATACTAACTATAGAAACTTTTTCAGTTTGATCTGTGTGTTCATAGTCTGGGTCAGTAATATTTTGATTACTCAAGGAACTAGCCAAATACAATTCATCTCCAACTTGCCAACCACTCGGATTTTCTACCATGATTGTGTTAGAACCATCTTCCGCTTCAACTATAGCAGTAAAAGGAGAAGCTACTTCTGTGCCAATAATTTGAATTTTGCCACCACTAGCTACTAAACCTAAATTAAATTGCTCGGGATCTTCTGTAGTATTTATATTACCCGAAAACACTACTTCACTTTTTATATTTCTATTAGCAGGAGAAATATCTAGCTCTCCTGTCACATAGACATGAATAGTATCTACGGTCATCTTGGTATTTTTAGTTGGATCGAAAATAAGAGACCCTTTAACAGCCACAGCTTTAAAAGCTTGATTGCTGTTTTCATCATAAGTCACTTCAACGCCTTCTGGGATTAAAACAATATCATTCTCAGACAAGCCAGCCCCACCTAAAACTTCGGACCACTTACCACTTTGATTGACTTTGATATTGGCCACCTTAGCCATATCAGGCAACCAAGAACCCACGTCATCAAAAGCCGTACCAGAAATAATTGGCAATTTAAAAGACGCGTAATATTTTGGAATTAAAGTTCCTGCAGTCCAATCAGTATCTAGTCGAGTATAATTAGCGGCTTGAACATTGTCAGAATCCGAGGAGATAATAAAAAAACCAGTAATAGCTAAAAGAAAACCAACTATCACTAAGTTATCAATCGCGTTTTGTTTGAGCCAATTAAGCATTATGCATTTAGTTGCTACTTATTATACTAGCGCCATCTAAGTAACACAATAAATTAGAAATTTATCTGTTTATAAGTCGAGAATACTCTATAAAAAAACTCCCACCCAGAACGAGTCTAGGGGGAGCTGTAGCGAGCTATGGTGTGCCAGTTTCGTGCATAAGACTGTTTGTCGTCTTTTGGTGTCCATAGTGTTAACGCTACACTCTAAATTTTAACAAACGGTAGTAAAAGTGGTCAAGCTGAGTCTTGGGTCTTACCCACGATCACGAAGAGAAGCTAGGGATCCGCCTTTTTCTTGCAACCGTTTAATATCTTCTTTGTGTTCTTCTGGGGTTATTAATCTCGGACCAGCTTTTGGTGGGCTCAAAACCCTTAGGCAACGAACCCAAATATTATGAAATAATCTTTTCATCTTTTTACCCTCTTTAAGATTGAAGTTCGGGTTCGGGAACTGGTAGTGGTTTACAATGCATATTGTGGGCACTTTCATAACCCACTGAAACGTTTACACCACACACATCACAAGGGTAACAGCATGGCATCATATGTTCAATGGGCATTTCTGTGGAATGACAACCGCAACGACACTCTCCTATTACAGTTTCGCACATATACGATCCTCCAAATTTAAGTTAAAGAACTTTTGTTTAAGTTATTAATACAACAAATTTTATAATTATTCAATATTAGATTAAATTAAATTTTGAAATAAAAAAGCCCAACCTTTCAGTTGGACACGCGTGAGCCATTGATTTAGTAGAAATAATAAGATTAGAAACTTTCTAACTTCATTATTTCTTCCAATCGGTTATCTAAAACGTATTCGAGTTCGCCATTTTTGACCCCCATCTGTTTCCATTTTTGACAGGCCATCTTACGAACAAACTCAGGGCAATCAGAACTAGTGATAATAATTTCACAATTATGGGCATCGTTAGCTAGATCCAGGGCTCGACGGTAGAGTTTAAAGCCAAAGACATCCAGAATTGACCAATTATTACGATAAGCCTTAACCTCCTCTATCACCCCCCAAACCTGTTCAAAGGTTGAGAGGGCCATTAACAACTTATCAAACTTCTCCTTATTGTATATCTCATAGAATTGAGACTCTGTGTAGGCCAATAAAGCCAGGCTGTTTATATACCTCCATAATTGCTCAGACCGACATATTTTTTTCCGCATCTATGTGTCCTTATATGTAGGAGTAACCTAAAAATTTACACAGCGCTTACTTACATTCAGGGCTGAACTATTCTCTATATATAATACAGCATAATTTTGCTTTAGTCAACACGTGGACTTAGGTGGCGAAAATTGGAACCAGGTTGTTAAAAATATTAAAGAGTTGAGGGAGGTTTTACACCTTGACTGATATAGATCAATATGATATAATAAATATACTATCTAGATTCACTAGTAGTCTCGACTACGGAGTTCGTAGAATTAAGTTCTTTTACAGGAGATAAAACATGAGCGCAGCAGCTGTCGAGAGACTTCGACAACTCTGGGAGAAGCTCACCTTCGCCCAAATCAAAAGAGTTGTAGCCAAGGAACCCGAAGATATACTCTTTATCAGTATCCGTCGTAAAGGCGGACATACCGAGTACCTCAAATCGAACCGCACCGCCGATATCCCGAAGGCGGATCGGGACCAAGCTACTATCTCGTGGCGACATTACTTTGGCTTCACTAAGGGTGATATCTATTTCCAGCAAAGCGATTACTGCGAGCTGGACTGTGACATCGACCTAACCATGGATTGGGGTCGTTTGGGAAACCACCATAACGGCTTCGAAAAACCCGAAATGAGGGTTCTCATCTGCGGCGAAGTCATGAAGAGAACAAAAGGTGACCGCTTCAACAAGTGGTTCGTCTGCCCTCCCGAGTTCAAGTTCCTGGTGGATATCGTGCTTAACGGCACCACACTCACCGAGGCAGAACTTCGTCCAAAACTTGAAACAAGCCGCTACCCCGATAAGTATTGGGCAATCGCGCGACTTGTTTTGTTCGACAATGTGCAAGCGTTTGTCGACGACTGCAAATATAAAAGATGGGAAGGATCTGAAGAACAGGACAAGATGTGGCTACCAAAAGCGACTGCCCAATATATCCACGAAATGTCCCACCAACTCAACACGCCCATGTGGTGGGAAGAGTTCAAGCGACTGGCAGCCGAGCAGGGAGTCGATCACGATCATCCTGCATCAGGAGGCTTCTGTTACGCCTGCAAAGCAGAACGTGCAGACGAGGATTATTATTACAGCAGGGACTACTGTGATTATTAAAGTAGTCGCCCACCGCCACCTAAAGGACTGAGCAGGCCAACTGCTTAACCCGCCAAGCCTTCGGACCTCTGGCGGGTTTTTTATATAAAATGTTTTTTAATATTAAATTTTGAAATAAAAAAGCGCCCAACCTTTCGGTCGAGCGCCCATGAGTCACCAGTAGTGACTTTAGCGTTCAGCGCCCACGCCGCCTACATGGAGGCGACCCTCGGAGAAGATTTCCGTCAGCATTTGAAAAAGCGCGGAAACCTCACTCTCGGGCTTCGCGGCCACAATCTCCCACCCGCTACGAAGTTCAATGGTGTAGGAATCGCCCTTCTTGTACTCATTGATCTGAGACTTGACGTCGGCCCAGAACAGAGGTTCCAACAGCGCGAAATCTTCCTTGATCCGGTTAATCTCGAGAACGCTCTGACAAGCCGAGCAGGTGGACGAGTCATGATCGACGCCGCTATGATCACGACCGTTCGACAGACTGCTCATCATGGCATCGACTTTTTCGTGG
>Ga0208245_1002013_pt1 | contig 11130 bp, 13 predicted proteins | sample RifOxyC1_FD_184035 | JGI IMG/M metagenome (GOLD analysis project Ga0208245, IMG submission 184035) | Soil microbial communities from Rifle, Colorado - Rifle Oxygen_injection C1 (SPAdes) | ecosystem: Environmental > Terrestrial > Deep subsurface > Rock core/Sediment | place: Rifle, Colorado... | reverse complement strand
CGCATTTGTTGCGTGTTTATTGTTTTTATGGGAAGTTTATCTTAGACTTTAGGTATGCTTGATATAAGCAAAGCTTGTGTCCGTTATTAATAAAATCATGTTGGACATAAATTACATTAGAGAAAATAAAGATTTGGTTAAAAAGGGAGTACTGAATAAACAATTCGATCCTGGTTTGGTTGATAAACTTCTCGAACTTGACGAGAAACGAAGGAAATTTATTCTAGAGATTGAGGCACTTCGTGCAAGACGCAATAAAATTGCGGAACAAAAGAAAGAATCGGAAGAAGGTAAAAAAATAAAAGAGGAATTAAAGGATAAAGAACCGGAGTTAGATAAGGCAGAAAAAGAATATAAAGAAATTCTTTTTAAGATTCCGAATGTTCCATCAGAAAAAACACCTATCGGAAAGAGTGATAAGGAGAATATCGAGATTAAAAAATGGGGAACGCCAACCAAATTTGATTTTAAACCCAAAGATCATCTTGAGCTTGGAAAAAGTTTAGGAATTTTGGATTTTGAGACAGGAGCAAAGGTTACGGGATCGCAGTTTTTCTTTCTTTATGGCGATGGAGCACTACTCGAATTGGCATTAACGAGATACGCTTTTGAAAAACTTTCCAAGGTAGGTTTTTTACCGGTTATTACGCCGGATTTAGCCAAAAGCCGTTATTATTTAGGAACCGGTTATGCACCAAAGGGTAATGAAGCCCAAACCTATACAATTGAAGGAGAAGATCTGGGCCTTATTGCTACGGCCGAAGTAACTTTAGCCGGAAGTCATGCGGATGAAGTTATTCCTGAAAATAAGCTCCCCCTAAAATATATTGGTTATTCTCACTGTTTTAGACAGGAAGCCGGGGCATACGGTAAATATTCCAAAGGTTTATATAGGGTGCATCAGTTTACAAAGGCAGAAATGTTTATATATTGTAAGCCCGAAGAATCCGACAAATTTCATGAATATATTCTTAAAATGGAGGAGGAGATTTATCAGGAATTAGAACTTCCCTATAGAGTTTTAGAAATGTGTACGGGGGATTTGGGAGCGATGGCGGCAAGGAAGTTTGATATCGAAGTTTGGATGCCAGGAAGACAAGATTATGGGGAAGTAACTTCGACTTCAAATTGTACCGATTATCAGGCAAGGAATTTAAATATTAAATTCAGAAGAAATTCCGGAGAAACAGGATATATACACATGTTAAATGGCACCGCAATTGTCATGTCTAGAGTTCCTTTAGCAATTATGGAAAATTATCAAAATGAAGATGGTTCCATAACGATTCCCAAAGTTCTTCAGAAGTGGATGGGGAAAGAAAAGATTGAAAGAGATGAATGATCTATCTAATTTTAAACGAAGGGTTTTAAAAGATTTTTTAATAACCATCGCTTCAGGATGGTTTATTGCGGGTGTAGTTTCAACAGTATTTATACATCCTGGGAGCATCCTAGATGTGATTTTTAATGTTATAATTGGAACAGTACTTGCTTATTTGTCTTTACAAATGGCTTTCTCTTTAGAAGAAAAGAACAAATGACAATAACATCGGAAAATATCCGTTTTGCCATGAGTATAGGAGCAGTAATGACCATGATTTTTTTCTTGTGGATATATATAATGAGTAGGAAGGGGAAAAAGAAATAATGAGTGTGTTAAATATAGCAACATTTTTGGGGTTATTTAGTTTAATAATCTCCTTTTTTATTGTAAAACGCTTCGAAAGGTTAAGGAAATGATTTACTAACTCTTTTAGATTTGTTTCTCTCTGCCTTTAGTGGATGCACGTCCTCCCTGCCATTGACCTCTGTATGTATGAACAGCTCTTCCCTTAACTTCATGGAAATAAACCGATACATATCTAGATCCCATCTCGATTTCTACAGGAATTGGACCTTCATTAATTGTGGAAAAGAAAAGCGGTCCGTGGTAGCCGGGATTTGCAATTCCGGTTCTTATAACAAGTCCGCATCTGTAAGTTGTTGTTCGGGGTTTAAAAACAGCAGCAATATTATCAGGAAGGTTTACCTCTTCTACGGTCTTTGTAAGATAGTATTTTCCTGGCTTAAAAGTAAATGTTGTTTTTTTCTTTGGATTAAACGAAGCCTTTTCAATTAAATCAGGGGTTTCTCTTTCCTCAATTCCTAAAAATGCTTTTCCTTTTAATGAATAAACTTTTTCAATTCTTAAATCAAAAACACAGCCTTCAGGATCTTTAAGCTCTCTTTCCGAAAGATTGGTAACTAAATTATTTTTCTTTAAAAGCTTCTTTAATTCGCTATGTCCTAAAATCATTTTTTGATTATACCATTGGTAGACTCAATTGTTTTTTGTTAAATGGATCGTTTTTATAATCAAAGACTGTTATTTGTTTATTTACCTGTAAAGCTTTTAATATAGGAACTGATCCGTGTTTTTTATCAACCCGTAAACATATCTTGTCTGGCTGGTTATTAATTATATTCTCTACGAAATGGGCGATACACCTTAAATCTATTGGAAAAACCAAACCTCCGAAGTTTATAGGGTCTTCGATGTGCCCGAATTTTTCTATGACACTTGTTGTCCACTTGCCTAATTTTTCATTGTTGCCACAATTATCAATCAGATATTTTCCCAGATGTCCGTAGAGTATACTTTTAGCCTGTCCCAACTTACTTGCCACATCCATTATTAACTGGCCATAATATTTTGGTAGATCTTTCGAAGAAACTAGGCGGTCAATTATTAAATGAAATCCACCGCCCGTATCCAAGATATACCAGTCCATTCCCCAATTTTTAAGTGATTTTGTAAATAATCTAAGAGTTTCGTTATTGGGTTTGGATTCTAAATCTACGAATATAAAAGACTTTTCATTTTGTGGATTTATAGCTAGAATTTCTGCGTCGTTGAACCAGCTCCCCGCTTCTGGTGAGACTAATGTTGGGTCTAAATCAGGCGGTCCTATCTCAACCCGTGCGCCAATAGCTTTTTGATAGCCATCTTGACCGTAAAAACCATCCTCTTCAGAGTCAAGACTTCAAACGATTCTCTCTTTTGGTAAAATCTCTATTTGATCGTTTGCTGTCTGTCCATGGTCGATTTGGGAATACATGACTACTGACTGTTTGACAATTTCAGGGTGTTTATCTAGTATTCTTTCCCAGACATCAAACACCGTAAGAGGTTTGTCCAATTGTATAATCGTAACTCCTTGTTCAGCGGACATAATTATTTATTCCTCTTAAAATACACTTTTTCCTGAAGTTTTTCAGGAAGATAACTCTCTTTATCATATCTCTGATAGCCTTTTCCGTAACCCACGTTTTCCATAAGTTTTGTGACGGGGTTTCTTATCTTTAAAGGAACTGGGAGATTTCCAAATGTATTAACATCACTTAAAGCTTTCATATACGCCTCATATGAGCTCCTATCTTTTTTTGCAGTTGCAAGGTAGACAACTCCAGCCGCCAAGTTTTCCTGACATTCTGGTAGCCCAATTGTGTTGCAGGCCTGAAAAACGGCATTGGCAACAACTAAGGCCGTGGGGGAAGCAACATCTTCTGAGGCAAAAACAACCATTCTCCGTGCTATATATAAAGAATCCTGCCCCGCTGCCACCATGCGGGCCAGGTAGTAAAGAGCCGAATCGACATCGGATGCCCGCATGCTTTTAATGAATGCGGAAATTACGTTGTAGAAATCTTCCCCGCGTTTATCAAATGTGTATTGCCTCCTTTGAAGTGCGGTTTCCAAATCTGGGATTTTGATTGTCGGAGTTTTAACAAGGTTAGATGCAATTTCCAAGACATTAAGCATTACTCTGGCGTCTCCGTTTGAAGCTTCCAGAAGAAATTCCAAAGAATCATTATTTAATTTCTTTTTTAGATGTTTTAAAACTTTGATTAATATCTTGGTTAAATCTTTTTGCGATAGCTGATTAAGAATTAGTACTCTGCATCTGGAAAGAAGGGGGCCAATGACTTCAAATGACGGGTTTTCGGTTGTTGCCCCGATTAAAATAATATTACCTTTTTCTACATGGGGCAGGAGTTTGTCCTGCTGGGCTTTATTAAACCTATGTATTTCATCCAAAAAAACAATTGGGGAATTAACAGCTGCTATCATTATTTTTTGAATATCGGTTATTTTGGTGTTTACCGCAGAAAATTCAAAAAACTCTCTTTTAAGGACGTTTGCAATTATTCTTGCAAGTGTAGTTTTGCCTGATCCCGGAGGGCCCCAAAAGATGAGACTGGGGAAAAAGTTATTAGTAGTTTGGTTACTTAGTAGCTTAGTAATAATGCCTTCTTTTCCAACCAAATTTTCCTGACCAACAAAATCCTTTAGTGTCTTAGGTCTTAATAGTTCAGGGAGGGGTTGTGTCATAATTAGGATGATATGCTAGGAACGAAGATTTTGGAAGAGAGAGAATCAAAATATAACGGCAACATAAAAGTTGTCAGAAGTTTGGGATTTGGAACATACATTCAGGTAAATAATCTAACTCAATCGGGAGGGGTGGTCGAGTCGATTTGGAAATCGACTCTCAAGCGTATAGCGTATAGCGAAAAGCGTATAGTAAAAAATTGTTTAATTTTGGGTTTAGGTGGAGGAACGGTTGCTAAGCTAATAAGAAAATACTACCCTAAAGCCAAAATTACGGGAATTGAAATAGATCCTGTAATGGTTGAACTGGGAAAGAAGTATTTAAGGTTAAGTAACATAAAAATAATAGTTCAAGATGCTTATAGCTTTGACTCTACTGGTTTTGACCTTGTCATGGTTGATATCTATTGTGGGGACAAGTTCCCAGAGAAATTTGAGAACGAAAGATTTCTTAAAAAATTAGTCAAAAACAAACTGGTTATTATTAATAGACTTTACTTCGCCGATAAAAGAAAAGAAGCGGTTAAGTTTGGAAATAAACTGGAGAAGATTTTTTCTAAAGTTGATTGGTTTTATCCTCAGGCTAATCTAATGTTCTTCTGCTACAATTAGGCTATGTTTAAATTTCTTTCCGGTATTTTGGACCTTAACAAAAGGGAAATAGATAGACTTAGTAAAATTGTTGATAGAGTTAATGTTTTTGAAGTAAAAACCAAAAAACTCAAAGATTCTGACTTTCCCAAAAAAACCGAAGAGTTCAAAAAACGAATAACTAATAACGAAGAACTAATAACTATTTTACCCGAGGCTTTTGCTCTTGTTCGCGAAGCTTCATTAAAGGTTTTGGGAATGCGCCACTTTGATGTCCAGTTAATGGCAGCTATAGCTTTATTCGAAGGAAAAGTTGCGGAACAGCGAACTGGAGAAGGAAAAACTCTTTCCGCAGTTGCCCCTCTTTATTTAAGAGCTCTGAAAGGAAAAGGTTCCCATCTTGTAACAGTTAATGATTATCTTGCAAGATTAGGAGCGGGTTGGAACGGTCCCATTTTTGATTTTCTTGGCCTTTCGGTTGGTGTAATTATTCAGGAAAATAAATCTTTTATTTTTGATCCTAAGTTTGTAGATAACACTCATGGTGATGAAAGACTATCGCATCTTAAACCCTGCGAAAGAAAAGAATCATATAAAGCTGATATTACTTACGGAACTAATAATGAATACGGCTTTGATTACCTACGAGATAATATGGTGCAGTCCTTGGATGAGATGGTTCAACGGGGACATTATTATGCCATTGTTGATGAAGTTGATTCTATCCTAATTGATGAGGCCCGTACCCCTTTAATTATTTCCGCTCCCGATACGGAACCGACCGATAAATACTACAAATTTGCTCAGCTTGTAGAAAAACTTAATTCCGATACCGATTATAAGATTGATGAAAAAGCCAAGAGCGCCTCTCTAACCGAACATGGAATTACCAAGGTAGAAAAAATATTGGGAGTATCTAATTTATACGAAAAAGATTTTGAATCTATTCACCATATTGAAAATGCGCTACGTGCAAGAAGTCTTTATCTAAAAGACAAAGACTATGTGGTTAAGGATAATCAGGTAACCATTGTTGATGAGTTTACGGGAAGATTGATGGTAGGAAGAAGGTGGAGCGATGGACTTCATCAGGCGGTTGAGGCCAAAGAAAATGTGGTAATACAACAAGAAAGCAAAACGCTAGCAACAATTTCCTTTCAAAATTACTTCAGAATGTACCAGCATCTTTCCGGAATGACCGGAACCGCAGCCACTGAAGCTGAGGAATTTAAAAAAATATACAAATTAGAAGTTGTGGTCGTTCCTACCCATAGACCGATGGTGAGACGTGATAATTCCGATTCAATTTATAAAACTCTAAGGGGAAAGTACGGAGCGATTGTTAATGAAATTGAGGAAAAACATAAAAAAGGACAGCCGGTTCTTGTTGGAACTACTTCAATAGACAAAAACGAAATAATTTCAGAATACTTAAAAAGGAGAAAGATTCCTCATAACGTTCTTAATGCTAAAAACCACGAAAGGGAAGCTTCGATTATTTCCGAGGCCGGTGAGGTTGGGGCGGTAACTGTTGCCACTAATATGGCGGGTCGTGGGGTAGATATTGTCTTAGGAGGAGCAAGACCAACTGACAAAAATGATTTAAAAAGATGGGATGAGTTGCACGAAAAGGTTGTAAAGGCTGGAGGACTTCATGTTATTGGAACCGAAAGACATGAATCAAGAAGAATTGATAATCAGTTAAGAGGAAGATCGGGACGACAAGGAGATTCCGGATCTTCCAGATTCTATCTTTCTTTAGAAGATGATTTAATGAGGATTTTTGGAGGAGAACAGATAAGTTCTTTAATGGATAGATTAAAACTTCCCGAAGATCAACCTATCGAAAATATATTAATTTCAAAAGCTATCGAACAAGCCCAGGTGAAGGTTGAAGGATTTCATTTTGATATCAGAAAAAGATTGGTTGAATTTGACGATGTTGCCAATCAGCAAAGAGATATTATTTATAAATTAAGAAGAAAAATTCTTGAATCAAAGGACTCAAAAGAAGATGTCCTTCAAAGAATTAAAGATAGACTGGCAAAGTCAGTTGATGATCAGGTTGAGTTAGATTCAGAAACGGTTTTAGCAAATCTTTTAGAAGTAGTTCCTTTTGATGAGATATCAATTAAAAATATTAAAAGCCAAATTGCAAATATCAAAAACAAAGATGAGACAAAGGAATTTTTAAATAAAGTTTTGGAGGATGTGCATCGGACAAGAGAAGGACAGGTTGGAGCCGATATGATGAGGCAAATAGAAAAGTATGCTTATTTGGGTTCAATTGATCATCTTTGGATGGATCATATTGATCATATTGATGATTTAAGAGAAGGAGTAGAACTTAGAGCTTACGGGCAAAGAGATCCATTGGTAGAATTTAAAAACGAAGCATATAGCCTTTTTGAAAACTTAGTTATTAGAATTAACGAAGAATTATCAAGAAGGTTGTTTAGGATAGGTATCGGTGTTCCGCAACCAGAAATTCCTCTTTCTCAAGCCAGAGAAAATATTGATAAAAGTGATATGACAGGTGTTGTTGAACCAAAAAAGAAAATTGGTAGAAATGATCCATGTCCTTGCGGCAGCGGAAAAAAATATAAACACTGTCATTATCCACAGTATGGGTAAAAAAATGTTTAAGTATATTTTTTCTAAAACTGGAATTTATTTTATAACTCTGGCTTCTGTTATTGTAGCCATTACCTTTTTGCTTTTGAGAAATCCTTCTAAACAAATTCCGACTCCTCTAGCAACCCCAATTACCGCCTCGCCAACACCTTCCCCGAGTGCTACTATTACAACATACGAAGAAACAAAAACTATGGATGGACTAATAATACAAGATATAGTTTTAGGAACCGGGGCGGAGGCTACCTCCGGTAAAAAAATAACCGTTAATTATTCGGGGACTTTAGTTGATGGAACCAAATTTGATAGCTCATACGATAGAGGAGTTCCATTTTCTTTTAATCTTGGAGCTGGAGAAGTTATAAAAGGCTGGGATGAAGGATTTGCGGGAATGAAAGTCGGAGGAAAAAGAAAACTTACTATACCTCCGGAATTAGGCTACGGTGCAGCCGGTGCAGGCGGAGCAATTCCTCCCAACTCCACTTTAATTTTTGAAGTCGAGCTTCTCGGGGTTGAATAATTTACTATTATCTTCTAATATTATCTAATATCTTCTAAGATTGTCTAACATGTTGGATTTTCATTATAAAGAAACAGAGGCGATTAAAAAACTTCTTTTTGAGGTAGAAGCTTTAAAAATACTTTTCCAAAATTTTAAAGCCCTTCCGCACATTGAAAAAAAAATAAGAAGAGAATCTCTTTTAAAAAGTTCTTTATATTCCGCTAGGATTGAGGGAAACCCAGCAGAATATGGAAACATTGAAGATGTAGACAAATTACATAAACTGGAAATATTTAATCTCTTAAGTGCATATAAATATATATATTCAACCAGAATTCAAAAGCATTTAACTATTAACTTGATTAAAAAGGTCCATTTAATGGTTATGAAGAATATTTCGCTGATGGCTGGTTCTTACAGAGACGAATCATGGGCGATATTTAATAAAGCTGGAGCCGTTGTCTATCTTCCACCAGCCCACTTTAAAATACCTGGATTGATGAATGAATTGACCTCAATATATAAAAAAAGCAGATATCATCCTTTTGTAAAGTCTGCAATTACCCAGTTTTTGTTTGAGAAGATTCACCCTTTTGCTGATGGAAACGGCCGTGTTGGCAGGCTCCTTTCTACTTATATTTTACAAAACGAAGGTTATGGATTTAGAGGGCTGGTTCCGGTAGAAGAAATTGTCGACAATAAAAGACAAGATTATTATGAAGCTCTTGAACCAAATAAAAATGTAACTTTGCTTGTTGAATTTATGCTCGAAAGTTTTATTGAACAGGCTAAAAAAACTGCAGAGAAATTGTTAAATGTCGACGAGGAAAAACCTGAAGATTTTCTATCGTCACGACGAAGAGAAATTTTTGAAATTATTAAAGATCATCCATTTTTGTCTTTTAATTTTCTTTCCAGAAGGTTCTCAAAAGTTAATATAAAAACCCTACACTACGATCTCAAAAAATTGCAGGAAAAAGGATTTATTATTAAGATTGGCGAGACTCGGGGGGTGACCTATAAAATTAAAAATGATAAAGCTTGAAAATCTAAAAAAGGATCTTCGAAAATTTGAAAGACCTGAAAAAGAAAAAATATTTATCAGATATTTTAAAGCAGGCAAAGGCGAATATGCAGAAGGAGACAAATTTCTGGGCTTAAAAACAGGCGAAACGAGATCGGTTGCGGCAAGATACAAAAATATCGAATATCAAGATATTAAGAAATTATTGGCTTCGCCAATTCACGAAGAAAGAATTTGTGCGGTGATGATTCTGGTGCAGCGGTTTGAAAAAGGTGATACGAAGATAAGGAAAGAAGTTTTTGAATTTTACTTGAAAAATCTTGATGGCATCAATAATTGGGATTTGGTGGATATTTCTTGCCCTAAAATAATTGGTCGATACCTCTATGAGACCGGCGAATCAAGAAAATTTTTTTATACTTTTGCAAAATCGGATAATTTATGGAAAAGAAGAATTGCCATGATGTCAACTTTTTTCTACATTAAACAGAATGATTTTAAAGATACCCTAAAAATTGCAGAAATTCTTTTAAATGATAAGCACGATTTGATTCATAAGGCTGTTGGCTGGATGCTTAGGGAAATCGGAAACAGGGATTTGGGGGTTGAAGAAGAGTTTCTTAAAAAATATTATAAAAAAATGCCAAGAACAATGTTAAGATACGCAATTGAAAAATTTCCTGAAAGTTTAAGAAAACAATATTTATATTCCGAAATTTAATATGATTAAAGGAGTGGCACTTGATTTAGCGAGAGTATTTATTAATGTGAAGGCGGTTGCGTTTGATTTGGTTGGGGTTTTGGTTAAGGAAAAAGATGTTCCATTACACCCGAATGAAATTATTTTAGAAAATTATTTTGATTACAAGGTTGGTGATCAGCTTTTTTGGGATTGGGCGGAGGAAAAAACAGGGTTAGGTAGAAAGGAACTTGAAAATATTTCCTGGAATACAATAAATAAAATATATGAAATCAGGGAACCTGATATATTTGAAAAACTTCCTAAACTGAAGTTTGCAACTGCTTCGAATCATCTTTCAATGATTAAAGATTGGCTCAAAGAAAAAGGAATGTATGATAAATTTTATTGTCATGTCATTTCCGAAGACATCCAGTGCATGAAGCCGTCAAGAGAATTTTATGAAATATTGGTTAAAAGGCTAGGGGAAAATCCCGAGGACATATTATTTATTGATGATAAGGAAGATAATATAGAAGGAGCAAAGAAGGTTGGGCTAAAAACTTTAAGATACGATGGGAAAAAATCTCTTTCGGAAAGTATACTTGAGGTAATTACATGAAGGATAAATATAAAAAAATAATTGGTTTAGTTTTAACACTTTCTTTAAGTGCGATTATTTTTCTTTTTAGGGATAAGCTTATTAATTTTGAAAGTTATGGCTATTTGGGAATTTTTGTAATCAGTGTTTTAGGCAACGCGACAATAATATTGCCCGTCCCTGTTATCTTGACGGCGTTTTTGGGAGGAGGGATATTTAATCCCTTATTGGTTGGCCTTGTTTCTTCTTTTGGGGCAACGATCGGGGAGCTTACCGGATATATTGCGGGAAGAAGCGGAAGAGTAGTAATTAAAAATAATACAAAGTTTGAAAAAATAGAAAAGTGGATGACAAAATACGGAATGTGGACAATTTTTGTTTTAGCAGTAGTTCCCAATCCTGCCTTTGATCTTGCCGGAATTGTATCGGGAGCCACAAAAATTCCGGTCTGGAAATACTTTTTGGTTACTTGGGCCGGAAAGTTTATTAAATTTTTAACCTTTGCCTATATTGGTTCCAGTTCTTCAAAAATGATTGAAACGTTTACTTAAGAGAATGGAAGATAAGCTTTTTAAGTATAAATATGGTCGAATTAAGTTGCCTGCGTTTTTCCCCGATGCAACACGGGGAGTGATTAAGATGCTGGATTTTAAGGACGTAGAAGAAACCAAAACCTTAGGGGTTTTGGTTAATACGTTTCATCTTTGGCAGGGACTTAACAAAAAGG
>Ga0208245_1002006_pt1 | contig 11147 bp, 23 predicted proteins | sample RifOxyC1_FD_184035 | JGI IMG/M metagenome (GOLD analysis project Ga0208245, IMG submission 184035) | Soil microbial communities from Rifle, Colorado - Rifle Oxygen_injection C1 (SPAdes) | ecosystem: Environmental > Terrestrial > Deep subsurface > Rock core/Sediment | place: Rifle, Colorado... | reverse complement strand
TTATTCTTTCCTTTACCTCTTTGAAAAGGAAGTCTTTTAAGTAAGGATTTTTTAACCTTTACTCCTTCAAAAAGAACCCCTATCTTTGTTCTTGTCTTTTGGCCCTTTTGTCCCTTTCCTACCGTATGTCCTCCTTTTCCTGAGCCATAACCCCTACCGAGTCTTTTTTTTCTTGTTTCCACTACTTTTGGTAAACTTGTCATTTATTTATATTCTCCTTTCTTTCCGCAATATCAGAAATTGTCTGAAGTGCTTTAAGTGTAGCGTATACATTTGATATTTTGTTGTTGGTTCCCAATATCTTTCCTACAGCATCCTTTACCCCTGCTGCTTCAAGTACAACTCTCATGGGCCCTCCCGCAATAATTCCGCTTCCAGATGGAGCCGGTTTAAGTAAAACTTTAGCTGCCGAAAACTTTTCTCTAACTGAATAGGGGAGGGTGGATCCTGCCATTCTGATTTCAACAACACTTCTGGTTGCTTTATCAATCGCCTTTCTTATAGCGCTTCTGACATCGGTCGCTTTTGAAAGACCAACCCCAACCTTACCCTTTTTATTTCCAACAACAACCAAAGCGGAAAAGCGAACCTGATTTCCGCCTTTCGTCTTTTTAGAAATTCTATTTATTTGAACCACGGTTTCCTCAAACTCTTTTGGAGTTTGGTCCCTGTAATTACTTTGATAATTTCTTCCCATATTAAAAGTTTAATCCTCCTTTTCTTGCCGCTTCCGCCAATTTCTTTACTCTTCCGTGATACCGATATTCCCCTTTATCAAAAACAACATCTTTAACCTTTTTAGATAATGACTTTTTAGCAATCTCTTCCCCGACTTTGCTTGATTCTTCCCCTTTAGCTGCAGCTACAGTTACCCCTTTTGTATCATCAATAATCTGGGCATAGATTAACTTATTTGATCTAAAAACCGAAAGTCTGGGACGACTACTAAGCTTTCTTATTTTAGATCTTACTCTTAACTTTCTTTGTTCAGATTTTTGGTTTGTCATGATTATACTTATGCCGGTCCTCCTGCTGTCTTTGCGGCTTTTCCTGCTTTTCTTCTGATTACTTCGTCTTGGTATTTTATACCCTTCCCTTTATATGGTTCTGGGGGTCTAATTCCCCTGATGGTTGCCGCTACCTGTCCCACAGCTTCTTTGTCTGATCCCTCAATGGTCAAAAGCATTTTTTCTACCTTAATAGAAATTCCGTCAGGTGCTTCAAACTTAACCGGATGGGAATAACCGACACTAAGAGAAAGGGTATTACCGGAAATCTCTGCTCTATAACCTGCGCCAACAAGTTCCAATACCTTTTTCCAGCCGGTCGAAACTCCTAAAACCATATTATTAAGAAGTGCTCTTGTTGTGCCAAAGTTTGGAGAAAGTGCAAATGTATTATTTTGAGGCTTAACAGTTAAAAAACCGTCTTTTTCTTCAACCGAAAAACCATGGGGAAGTTTTCTATCAAGATTTCCTTTGGGGCCTGTTATCACGACAAGATCTCCCGTTATTTTAGCGGTTACCCCAACAGGCAATTTAATTAGTTGTTTTCCGATTTTACTCATTTTGTGTATTTACCAAATTTCGGCAATAATCTCTCCACCCATTCCAACTTTCTTTGCTTCTTTTGTTGTTAGTATCCCCTTAGGAGTACTAACAAGGAAAATTGATGGTCCTCTTTTTGCTTCAATATCTGAAAGTTTATAATAAACTCGCCTTCCCGGCTTTGAAACAAGCCGAAGATCCATTAAAACCGGACTTTTATGACTAAACTTCAAACTTAAACTTAATACTCCATCTTTGGATTTAACATCCTCAATAAAATCAGCCGCCTCCAGTGCTTTAGCAATTGCTAATTTCTTACCGGTTAAGGAATCGGCAACTTCACGGTTTTTTGCTTGAGCCGCGTTTTTGATTCTAATTAAAAAATCTCCAACTGGATAATTAGTTTGTGACATATTACCAACTAGCCTTTCTAACTCCGGGAATTTCACCCTTTAGGGCAAGTTCTCTAAAACATAATCTGCAAACTCCGAATTTTCTCATATAACCTCTACCTCTACCACAAAGCTTACATCTATTTCTATAACGAATTTGATATTTTAATTTACTTTCCTCTCTCTTTTCTTTAGCTACAGTACTCATTTAACCTCTCCTTTCTCAAAAGGCATGCCCAATAGTTCCAATAATCTTTCTGAAACTTCTTTATTACCGGAATTAACTACAATCGTAATTTCAAGACCGTGGGGAGTTCCTTTTGTAATATCTGCTTCAGGAAAAATTATGTGTTCGGTAATTCCTAAAGTATAATTTCCGCTTTTATCAAAGCTTTTTCTTGACACGCCCCTAAAATCCCTTAAACGGGGAAGGACTATCGAAAAAAGTCTGTCTAAAAATGCATACATCATTTCCCTTCTTAAAGTTACCGCAAGACCAACCGGCATTCCCCTTCTTAAGCCAAAACTGGCAATGGAAACTTTGGCAACCTTAACTGCCGGTTTCTGACCGCTAATGGCCGCCAGGTCTTTCTTTAGATTTTCCACGACTTCTTTATTCTTAGCAATTGATCCCGTGCCCACGTTAAGTACCACTTTATTAATTTTTGGTACAGCCATTTTATTTTTAATACCAAATTCAGAAACAAGGGTCTTAAATACCTCTTTTTCGTATTTTTCCTGTAATCTTTGTTTTGACATTACTTTATATCTATTTCCTTTCTGCATTTTTTACAAATTCTTACTTTCTTTTCCGCCTTTTTCAAAAAACCAATTCTGGTTACTTTTTTACACTTTGGACAAATCAAGGCAATATTTCCTAAATTTAAAGGTCTTGGAATATCATATATCCCTCCTTTTTGGCCTTGAAAACCTTTAACATGCTTTTTATAAAGATTAACGCCGGCAACCAAAACTTTAGAGGCTTTAGGAAAAACTTTTTCAATTTTTCCTTCTCTGCCTTTATCTTTTCCTGCCGTTATTTTTATATTGTCTCCTGTTTTTAATTTCATATAATTTCTTCAAGCTTCGCTTGTCAAACAACCTCCCTAGCTAAAGATGAGATTTTATTATATCCGGCTTCTTTAACTTCTCTGGCGATGGGACCTAAAATTCTGGTTCCCCGAGGGAGCCCTTGTTTATCAATAACAACCCCTGCATTATCATCAAAGCGAACGTAGCTTCCATCGGTTCTGCCAACTTCTTTTCTGGTTCTGACAATTAAGACTCTTACTTTTTCGTGATCGGTAACAATTCCTGCCGAATCGGCGCCCTTAACAACACAGGGGATAACATCCCCTAAGGTAGCAATTTTACCAATCTTTGTAGAAATTCCTATAACCATAAGCCTTTTGGCCCCTGAATTATCGGCAGGAACAAGCATTGTCTTTAGTTGAATCATTTAGTAATCCTCCATTTCTTTAATTTACTAATCGGTTTACAAGTTACAAACTTAACCGTATCTCCAACATTTACACCAACTTCATCATGAACCTGATATATTTGTGCTCTCTTATAGCGTTTCCCATACAAAGGATGGACAACCATTCTTTCAACCTCCACAGTTGCCGTCTTCTGCATTTTTTTAGCCGTTACTTTTCCTGTAAATATTTTCATTGTGTTTTTATCTCCCTAATTCGTGTCAAAATTTGGGCGATTTCTTTCTTCAAATTTCTTCCTTTCTTAACGTTCTTGTCTGCTTTAGAAACCTTATTAGATAAAAGTTTCATAAGCTCAAGCTTTTTTTCAATAACCTTCTTATTTAAATCTTCTGTTTTTTTCATTTAATCTTCTTTCTTAATAAACTTAGTCTTAATAGGCAGTTTAACGGCTGCTCTGGCAAACGCCAATTTTACTATCTCTTCCGTAGTTCCCGCAACCTCAAAAAGAATTCTGCCTGGTCTCACCGTAACTACATACCTGTCAATGTCCCCTTTTCCTCCACCCATACGCTTGCCTGCCGGCTTTGCACTGACCGGTTTATCCGGAAAAATTCTAATCCAAACTCTTCCCCCTTTTCTTAATTCATGAGTTATGGCCCTTCTTGCCGCTTCTATCTGTTGGCCCGTTACCCAAGATTCTTCTTGAGCCTTAAGACCAAATTCGCCAAAAGACAAACTCGCTCCCCGGGATGAAACTCCTTTTCTTCTTCCTCTAAAATCTTTAATATATTTTCTTCTTTTAGGCTGCATTGCCATATTAATCTTCCTCCTTTTTATGAACCCAAACTTTTACTCCGACATAACCTCTTTTTAAGAGTGCGGGAACCTGGGCATAATCAATCAATTCTCTTAAAGTTTGACTTGGAACTGATCCCAAGTGATACTTTTCTACTCTTGAGATTTCTGCTCCCTGAATTCTTCCCGCTAAAACTATCTTGACTCCCTGAGCTCCTGATGCCATGACTCTTTCCATGGCCCGAGTTACGACCCTTCTTTGAGGCATTCTTTTTTCCAAATCGGCAGCCACTCTTTCCGCAATCAATTTGGCCGAAAGCTCCGAGTTTTTAATCTCATTAACCTTAAAGTCAATCTTTAAATCAGAGATATTTTTTCCTCTTATTTTTGAAATTATTCCGACTATAAACTTCTTAATTTCCTCGATCCCTGATCCACCTCTTCCTATGACAATTCCGGGCCTTGAAACATTAACCACAATTACCATACTTTTAGGAAGTCTTTCTATTTCAACTTCAGTAATTCCGGAAAGTTTTAGCCTCGCAAGAAGAGCACGCCTAATTAAGACATCCTCGATTAAAAACTTGCTAAAATTAACATTATTTGCAAACCAACGCGACTTCCAAGGTAAAAACGAACCTGTTCTAAATCCAATCGGATTAACTTTTTGTCCCATTTTTAGTTCCTTTCTTTTCTTTTGCTTCCAAAATAACTCTAATGTGGCTCATTCTTTTTTTGATAGGATGCCATTGGCCACGGGATACAGGTTGGCCTCTTTTAAGCCTTGGTCCTTCTCCGATCTGAATTTCTTTAAAAGAAAGTGTGTCTTCGCTTATTCCCTTAACTCTGGCATTTGCCAAAGCCTGCAGGATTACTTTTCTTAAGGGCTCCGCGGCAGCCTTGCCTACCAAGCTTAAACTCTCAACAGCCAAAGAAGGCTTCAATCTTTTAATCATTTCAACCACCACCCTGACTTTTTTGGGTGAAATTAATAAATATTTTTGTTCGGCTTTAATATCCATAATATTTTGTTAAGTTTTGTCCAAAGTTCTTTTTACAATTTCTCCATGTCCTCTAAATGTTCTTGTCGGGGAAAATTCTCCAAGCCGGTGTCCCACCATATCTTCGGTTGCAAAAACATCGATAAATATTCTGCCGTTATGAACCTGGAAATACTTGCCTACAAATTCAGGAGAAATCTGACAAGCTCTAGACCAAGTCTTTATAGGGCTCTCTTTAGATCCCTGGCCGGCCTGGACTTTTTTAATAAGCCTTTCGTCTACATACGGTCCTTTTTTGCTTGATCTTGACATATTTTATTTAACTATGTGACCCCTTCCTTCTTCCTTCAATTATTAGTTTATTCGAATACTTCTTTTTGTTTCTGGTCTTGCCAACGGCCATTCTACCATAGACAGTTTTGGGATATTTAAGTCCCACCGAGCTTCTTCCTTCTCCCCCTCCGTGCGGATGGGCGTGAGGGTGCATTGCAACTCCCCTAACCCTTGGCCTAATTCCTGCCCATCTTGACCTTCCCGCTTTGCCTAACCTTTCAATTTTTGCCTCAATTCTTCCTACTTGTCCGATTACAGCCAAAGCTTTCGGTTCAAACCTTCTAATCTCGCCCGATGGAAGTTTAACCAAAACCCAACCACCTTCTTTACCCTGAAGAGTTGCAGCACTACCTGCACTTTTAACTAAAGCTGCACCCATTCCCGGCTTTATCTCAATGTTGTGAATAATGGTGCCAATGGGAATTTTATCGAGTGGGATGGCATTGCCTACTTCAATTGGGGCAACCTCCGAGGAAATTATCTTTTTCCCAATTTCCAAACCTAATGGAGCAAGAATATAAGTTCTTTCTCCATCTTCATAAATAATCAGAGCAACTTCCGCGCTTCTATTCGGATCGTATTCAATTGCTTCAACCTTACCCCAAACGTCTTTTTTATTTCTTTTAAGGTCAATTTCCCTAAAGTACCTCTTCGATCTTCCGCCCTGATGTCTAACGGTCACTTTTCCGGTACTATTTCTGCCTGATTTTTTAGATAATAACCACTTTATTTTATTCATTTGGTCTTTTCTTTCTTTACTTCAAAAGCATCAATTTTTTCATCTTTTGCTAAGGTTGCTATTGCCTTTTTAAAGGCTTTAATACTTACCTTTCTGCCCCTGACGTTTCTTTTTTCACCGCTTTTATAATTTAGTGTCCTTACTGTTTTTACATGAACTCCGTATATGGAATTGATAAGTTTAATTATTTCCAATTTGTTAAGTCCCACATCGACCACAAAGGTGTATTTACCGTCTTTGGCAAGATTCAAACTTTTTTCAGTCAAGATCGGTGTTACTTTCATTTTTTAGCTACTTTTTTAACAAAAATATCAATATCGAAAATCAAAGTCCCCCCAAAGTAAACACCAAAAACATTCAGATCTTTAAAAACATCAATCTTTATACCCTCAAGATTTTTAAGATATCTTTTAACAGACACATTTTTCTCACTTAAAATAAAGGTAAATTTCTTGGATTTAATGGCTTCTGCCTTTGCAATTTTTGTAAGAAGATCTCTGGCATCATTCGTTTTTGCAAGTTTATCAATGCCACTTACAACAATAATTTGTTTTTGCGACAACTTTAAACTTAAGGCTTGAGCAAGGGCCAACTTCACCATTTTCTTAGGTAAAGTAAGAATCCTTCTTATTGGTTTTGGTCCATGGGCCGTACCTCCACCAACATAAATAGGAGCCGATCTTGCTCCATGTCTTGCTCCACCGGTTCCTTTTTGCTTATAAATTTTTTTGGTAGTTCTATTTACCTCAGTTCTTGTCTTTGTTTTGGCAAAACCGATATGAGATCTTTCTTCGTAGACTCTGATGGCTTGGGCCAAAAGAGGAAGATTTTGTTTTTCACCAAATTCTTTAGGTAAAGAAAAGTCTGTGAGTTTAGTTCCTTTAAGTGAATATGTTTTAGCTTTTAACATCGGTTGTACCTCCTGTTCCTGCGATCTTTGCGGCTTCTCCTTCAACGACCTTGGCAACAACTTCACGCTGAAGGTCTTTAAGACTTCCTTCCGAAATTTTTGTGATTTCCAATAAGTCTCCAAATTTTCCGGGGACCATCCCCGAAACAAACATTTCATTTTTTTCAGAATCAATTGAAATTATATGAAGATTTTTAACGGTCACAGTGTCCATTCCCATTCTTCCGGCCATACGTTTTCCTTTAAGAACTCTTCCTGGAGTAGTTGTTGTTCCAATTGAACCAGGAGCTCTTTGCCTATCACTTTGTCCATGAGTTTTGGGTCCCCCGGCAAAATGCCATCTTTTAACAACTCCCGCAAACCCTTTTCCTTTAGAAGTCCCTGAAACCGCAATTTTATCTCCTACTTTAAAAATGTCGGAGGCTTTAATTTGGTCTCCGACTGCTACTTCAGCTTGGCTTTCCAACCTAATTTCTCTTAAATATCTTGGGTAGTTTTTAGTTTTAAGTTTTAAGTTTTGACTTTTCTTGAGGTGTCCTTGAAGAGGTTTTGAGGTTGACTTAATCCTTCTATTTCCAAATCCAATCTGAATACCCCAATAGCCGTCTTTTTCATTAGTCTTGACTTGGGTTACAACCGAAGGGGTAATGGAAACACAAGTCACAGGAACCCTAGTTCCTGAAACATAAGTTTGACCCATTTTTCCTTTTGATCCTAAGACTGTTTTAACCATATTTCTTACACTAAAAAAGGCGCCAAGGGCGCCTTATAATCTAATGGCACTTCCACCCTGGAAACTTCAAGTGATATTAATTTCAATCACTCCCACCACGATAACCGGAAGTATACCAAATTAAGCTTGCCCATGCAAGCGGTTTAATGTAGATTGGAGCCATGACTCTAATCTCAGCAATTTTGATCTTTCTTCTCTCCATAGGCCAAATTGTCCTTAACCTTGTAAATACCCTTAAAGTTAAAAATTTTGTTGACTATTTGGTCTACCGCGGAGCCTTGGATAAATTTATGTCAGGCTTAAACCCCTATCACTACCTCTATGGGCAGCTTTCAGATAAAATTCCATTCAATTACCCACCTTCCAGCCTTATTGCCTTACTTCCTTTTCACTTTCTACCAATCAAGGCAGGCGAAACATTATTGACAGTTTTATCATTTATCTCGATTTGCCTGGTTATATGGCTTGTAATCAAACTTAGTCATATTAAAGTTTCTACTCCCTTATTTCTCATAATTTGTGCCTTTTTTATGCAAACATTCCCTGTTAAATTTACTCTCATTTTAGGGCAGGTAAACTTGATTGTTCTAGCTTTGACCTTTTTGTCTTTATATCTTTACCTTACACATACCTACAAACACTCATATTTGCTGGCAATTATTCTTCTTTCTCTCGCCGCATCCTTAAAAATCTTTCCTCTTTTAATACTGGCACCAATCTTTCTCAAAAAAGACTATAAATTTGTCTTTTCGGTTATAGGTTTATTTTTAATCCTCAATTTAATTCCTTATCCAAAGCTTTTTTCGGAATATTTCTTTGATATCTTTCCTAAACTCTCACTTGCCACATCTTCTCCTAACTTTTACGATCAATCAATTTATGCATTTTTATTTAGACTAACCAGTAACGCTGTTATTTCCAAATATTTAGCTGAGGGGCTTGTTTTAGTCTTGTTTTTGAACATTTTAAGAGCATTTAAAAAGCAGGATTTGGTCTTTTCTGCATCATACCTTCTTGCTATTTTTTCCATAGGAAGTTCTTTTTCTTGGCAACACCATCTTGTTTTTGCCTATCCCTTAATCCTAATTTTACTTTTAAGAAACATACAAAAAAATAGGTACTCTCTTATTCACTTAATACCCTTTTTGTTAATTTGGGTAATAATGATCTTACATTTTCCCAATGAAGCCTCGTCACCTCTTTCAAATCCATTTTTTGCTTCATATCAAACAATTACACTCTTGGTTTTATTATTTTACTCAGCCCCGAAGTTTAAATCTTTTCTCTTCACACACAGTATCTAAAGGCTACCCATCTTGACAATTAATAAGATACTCAATAAAATCCGACTATAAATTATGACAATAACAAAAGCCGTTGATATTCAAGGCTGTGGGCACGAAAGATCTGCCACATGGACTTTTGTTGATTTGTCGGAGCCCGAAAAAATCGGACAGCACCCAAACAGGGAAGAGCATTATTGTCCCGAAACTCCTCTACAGAGAATGGTGAAACTTGATGTGAAGGTTACTGGCCAAACACAAGTTGATAAAGAATTTAATATTACACACGCAGAAGTTTTAATAAGTTGTCCAGCTAATGATTGTCCCCACCACAAATAACTACAGTTGAGGTTACATCTTAATTTCGATAGATACTCCTGCGGGAAGATCTAAGTTTGAAAGAGAATCTATTGTGCGACTAGATGGATCTAAAATATCAATCAGCCTTTTGTGAACCAGTATTTCATAGTGTTCCTGAGCGTTTTTATCCGTAAAAGGAGACTCTTTAACTGCCATTAGGGATCTTTTGGTAGGGAGAGGAATTGGACCAACTACCTTTGCACTGGTTGCAAGAGCCGCTTCGATTATCTTTGCAGCTGCTTCATCTATAACCCTATGGTCGTAGCTCTTAAGCTTGACTCTAAGTCTTCCAGTCGGCATATCTTTGGTCCAAATAAATGTGCGAAAAATTAAGCTAAAATCTTGGTGATGGCTCCTGCTCCAACAGTCTGGCCACCTTCACGAATAGCAAATCTAAATCCTTCCTCCATGGCAACGGGGCAAATAAGTTCAACTGTCATCTTTGCAGAATCTCCCGGCATAACCATTTCAATTCCTGCTGGAAGTGTGACTGTGCCGGTAATATCTGATGTCTTTACATAGAACTGAGGCTTATAACCCGTAAAGAACGGCGTATGACGTCCACCTTCCTCTTTAGAAAGGATATAAACTTCGGCTTCAAATTTAGTATGGGGTGTAATTGTGCCTGGTTTGGCAAGAACTTGTCCTCTTTCGACATCATCTTTTTCAATTCCTCTTAAAAGTACTCCAACGTTATCTCCCGCCTGAGTTTCATCTAGAGTCTTCCTGAACATTTCAAGTCCGGTTACAACTGCCTTTTTTGTCTCACGAAGACCAATAATTTCAATTTCCTCATTAACTTTAAGCTTTCCTCTTTCTACTCTTCCTGTAACAACCGTTCCTCTTCCTTTAATAGCAAAAATATCTTCAACCGGCATTAAGAATGGTTTTTCGGTTTCCCTAACCGGATCAGGAATGTAGGTATCAACCGCATTCATAAGATCCATGATGGCTTTTTCAGCTTCTGCATCGCCTTCAAGGGCTTTAAGAGCTGAGCCTCTAATTACCGGAACATCATCACCAGGATATTCATATTTTTTAAGAAGCTCCCTGACATCAGCTTCTACAAGATCAATTATCTCTTTGTCATCAACCGTATCACATTTGTTAAGAAAGACAACTAAAGCGGGAACATTAACCTGTCTGGCTAAAATGACATGTTCTCTGGTTTGTGGCATAGGACCATCCGCTGCGGAAATAACTAAAATTGCTCCATCCATTTGAGCTGCACCCGTAATCATGTTTTTAATATAATCGGCATGTCCCGGAGCATCGATATGAGCATAATGCCTCTTGGCTGTTTCATACTCAATGTGGGAAATATTAATTGTGACTCCTCTTTCCTTTTCTTCAGGAGCATTATCAATATCACCAAATCCGTAAGCTTTTGTGGTATTTCCTGCCTGTTTTGAAAGAACTGTGGTAATTGCTGAAGTTAAAGTAGTCTTACCATGATCAACATGACCGATGGTTCCGACATTTACATGCGGCTTATTTCTTTCGTATTTTTGTTTTGCGTCTCCTGCCATTTTATTAATTTAACTTAGGTTGTAATTATACAACCCCCATTTCAAAGAAACAAGGGCAACTCGCCCTTATGTAGTTGATATTATAT
>Ga0208245_1001987_pt1 | contig 11223 bp, 14 predicted proteins | sample RifOxyC1_FD_184035 | JGI IMG/M metagenome (GOLD analysis project Ga0208245, IMG submission 184035) | Soil microbial communities from Rifle, Colorado - Rifle Oxygen_injection C1 (SPAdes) | ecosystem: Environmental > Terrestrial > Deep subsurface > Rock core/Sediment | place: Rifle, Colorado... | reverse complement strand
CTATCATATCTTGGAATAATCACCATATCTAATTTCAACTCATTTAGAACTTTGTAATACTCGTCTACCTTTACAAACGGATGCCATTCTATATTTACCGAACTCCAGTAAGCATATTGTTCAGAATATAATTCTTTGTAAATATCGTTCTCTCCTTTTGGTGGGATTGAAAGTAAAACCAATCTTACTCTTTTATCATTCTGATAGTGGTCTATAATTGGTCTTAAAGTCTCCACATCGTTAGTTATTCCTACTGAACCTGTCATACCTATTCTTATCACATCGGTTTCGTTCTTTGTTGGTTTTGGGAAATAGAATGGGTCTACACAATTAGGAAGAACTACCACATTATCGTTCACTTTTTCGTATTCCTTTTTAAGAAACTCTGTCGTGCAAGTGATTAAGTCAGCTTCCTTTGCGAACACATTTAAAGCAGAACTCATTTTCTCAATTCCTTTCTCTACTCGTTTCTTATCCATGTACTCGGTGAATTTAAAGCCATTATCTTCTTGTAGCGTGTCGTCATTATCCATTACAATCTTTTTACCTTGCTTCTTCAATATCCTTGCTAATTCTAACAATTGTCCTGCAACTGGTCTGTGAAAGACTACTATGTCTGCGTTAATTGCCGCCCTTGCTTTGTCTTCTGGGGTCATTTGTTTCAAAAGAAATGTTGTGCGGTCGCCGTCCCAACCATTTGCTTGTAAGGGAAATAAACAACGCACATTATAACTTCCATTCAAACCTGAATTCACATAAAATACTTTCATTGTTGGAGAAGCTCTAATTCCGCTTTTTTCTGAGCTATTTTGAGCTTTTTTAATTCTTCTAATTCTTGTAATTTTTGCTTTGTGGCTTGTATTTGTTGCAGAACCGATAAACCATCGCCTTCTATCACGGGACTTGCCACAGGGGCTTGTGTCGCTTGTGGTGGCGTTATAGGTGGCAACACGCTATCTACTTCCCTTGGAACAAGAACCTGTTTTGTCTTTGGGTCTATGATGTTGCCACCAAAATCTATTCTTTCGGTTGACTTGACGGGGTTAGAACTGATGTAAACTTTGCCCATAATTGTTTTGTGTTATTCATTCCCTGACGCTTCGGGTAATTTCCGTCAGGTTATTACGCAGATTCGAATATCACAAGTATTACTAATCTGCTGTCTTAATCCAAACTCCTGCGGCGTCTCTGTTTTCTATTGTGCCGTAGAGTAAATCTGCGGTTGTAATAGTTGAAAGATACTCAGGAACATAATTGGATTGCACTCTTACTCCGTATTTGCCCGTCATCGAATTTCTTGCCAATGAACCACCTGTCCCTAATGGGGAGGTTGCCCAATGTAAAGCATCTTTATGAGCCAAAGCATTTGATCTTCCTACGGTTCCAGAAATATATTGAACATTTGGTGTTATATATACTGGAATACCATATAAGGTCGCTTTTGGAGTCTTGCCAGTTGGGTCGTTAACTGGTGAATTGACGGCTAAACTGAATTTGTCGAGATTCTGCACTTGCTTCCAAAATACATTTGGGTGCATGAAGAATGCGACTCCTTCGGTTGAGTCAATACTCGCTGCTTCAAGATATGCTATTGCTTGACGAATTTCGCTATCAGCTAAGTTGCTTGTTGAAGCTCCTACTGATTGGCTGAAATTGTCAAATAGCAACGCGAGTGCTACTTCTAACTTCTTAGCAACCGCAAATCCGCAATTCTGTGCATACTTTTCTTGTATGTAGTAAGAATGCTTGACTTGAGCTGCTTCTCTGTCTTCAATGGCGAATGATGCTTCATACCACTGGTCTACGGCCAATGTGACTTTGGTTTCTGTAGGATAATTGAGTGTCACTGCTGTAGCATTTGTTTTGCTATTGGCTGCGAACTCAGTCATGTTCGGTGTATAAAGCGTATCGCCACCGCCTGCTAACTCAGAACTCCTATCTGTAAAGAACCCAGCGATTATTAACTTTGATTGATAAAAATCATTGATTTTCTCTCCCCAAATTTCAGGGATAAAGGAATCCAGAGTTGTAAGGGTTTCTGTGTTTGTCGGAAATGCCATTTATTTTTCGCCCATTGCTTTCTTAAAAGCTTCTTGATGTGCTTCTCGTGTTGAACCAGATTCAGTTCCTTTGATTTCCTCTTTGGATTCGCCAGAACCTTTTGAAGCACCGAGCTTGGCTTTCTCCTTTTTTTCTTTCTCGTCAGCGTCTTTCTGATAAGTAAGAAATAAAGGGTCTTTAATTGCTTCAGTCAAGGCAATACCTTTTCCCTTAGCAATTACTTTCGCCTGCTCAATGGCTTCATCTGATAACCCGCGAGCAATCAGTTTAAGTTCTTCTGAAAGTTGTGGGTCATTAGGTTTATTCTCAACGGGAGGTTTCTTTTTATTTTCGCCTTCCGCTTTTTCAGCTCTGATTTTATAGTTTTGAGCAAGTTCTGCGTCCTTTTTTGCTTTTTCAGCAATAGTCGCATATTCTTGATTAATTAACTCTGCTTTCTTTTCTTGTAGTTTAGTATCTTTATCCTCATCAGATAAAGCATCTAACTCTGCCTGAAAATCAGCATCAGAACTAATTTTTTCATCAACAAAAGTGATGATATCCTTCTCCTCTAAGGCGGGAGTGCCATTGTTTTCTGCCATAAGTTTTTTAGACATATTTTAAGGTGTTTGCCTTCACCCCTTACGGATTAAGTGGACTTATAATTGCCACTATTTTGCTTACCAATTACTTGATAAGCAATAAGTGATGATTATTCTATTGGTGTCTCCACCGGCGTTTCAGGAGTTGAATCTGTTGGAGTTTCCTCTGGAACAATTATGTTTTCGTCTTCCATAGATTTTTTGTTTTTAATAATAATTACCTCGCTTCGTTTAATGAAAATTCACTAAATAATTCTTGTGCTTTTTGTTTATATGCTATTGCTGCTTCTTGTGGAGTGCTATAATATCCAATATGAATTTTTTTCCCTAATTTCTGAATTTGTGCCAACCATTTTCCACTTCCCTTTTTTAAACTAACTCCTTTTAAATTTACTTTATTATTTAAGTTTATACTTCTGTTCCACTGGTTTTCTGCTCTTGTGCATATTCGTAGATTTTCTTTACGATTATCCAACACATTATGATTTATATGGTCTATTTCCTTACCTTTTAATGGGTTAAGTATTTCTCTGTGCATAAGAATTCCTGCCTTTTTATTATTTTTTATCAAAGTCCTTCTCGCATATCCAATGTGATTATGCCATTTAAATTGGTTGAGATAATCAAAATCTGCGTCATCTACTATTGCTATTTTACCTCGTGCTAATTTAATTTGTTTCATCTTGATTGATTAATTTGTTCTTTTTTATCAACCTTTGAATTGAATATCACATCTAAGTTTTCAAACGCCTTGTCCAGTAATTCTGTTGCATCTGCCAAAGCGACCGTGTCTTCTCTGTTCATTAGTTTTCTTACTGCTTCATCTCTGAAAAACTGCAACAAGTATTGTCTTACATTCTCTTTGGTATCTTTGTCTAAATTGAAAGATTGTAAAGATTTCATACTTTTGCACCTGAGGCGGTTAAGGATAATTTTTGTGGATTAGGGTTTCGTGTTGAATTTTGTTGTTGCATCATCTGTTCTTGTGCCATTGCGTCTGTCTTTGCTTTTTCATTTATGGCTTCTGTTATGGCCACTGGGCTTATCCCAGCACCAGATAATTCTATTATCCTTGCTAATAACTGAGAAGCCACTGGGTCGTTAGCCATATTAGGATTAGAGGCATAAACCGTCAGTATATTACTCAAACTTTCAAGTGTAGCGGCTTTGTTTCTTTGTTCGCCTGTTATGTTAACAGTCAACTTAGCTTTGAATCCTTTATAAAAGTTCTCTGGTATCTGAATAAATCTTTGTCCTTTTGTGGATTTTATAAAATCATCTGCAACTTGAAGCCAAGCATCGTAATCTTCCTGTGTAAATGGTTTATCGCCTAATATCATTTTAACCGACCTACTGCCGGCTTCTTTTATTGAAAACAGCTTATCTATGTTCTTCAATTCATCGGGCGAAAACTCATAAGCTAAAATATGTTCTCTATTCAACCTTGATGATAAATATGGCATAACCCAATCTTCAAATATCTCAGTTAAAAAGATACCAAACTCTTGTTGAAGTGTTTTGAACACGCTTGACGATTGCTGTAAAACTGTTGCTTGTAATCTGAACGGAGTTCCTGACGGTGGAGTTTCACCTCTTTGAGCTGAATAAGCACTTGTAGTCTTCTCTAACTGGTTATACCATTGTTGAATTAAATTGCTGTATTGTTGAAGTCCTCCTGCTGGAAGAAGATTAAGAGCCGTGATTGGTTTCCCATCCTCGTGCTCTAAAATAGTTCCATCGTCAACTTCATTCAACAAATTTCTACCTTTCAGTTTCTTTGAAGCCGATTGTCCTACAACCTTTGTGGTGTATTCCATTGCTCTATGTTGCTTCAAAACAGCGTCATTCGTCCATACTTGGGCTTCTTCGCCTTCTTCAACTACTCCTACACCAAATGACCTACCTGCTCGTGGTTTTCTTGCAAGATACTTATAAACTCTATCGGTGTCGTCTTCGCAATAACAAGGAATAAATCTATCGTTTTTTTCTGTTGTTCCTGCTTCAGTAGGATTTCCTGCTATGTAATATAACTGATAAGAAAACTTCTTTTCGTCTTTTGGTGTGTATTTTTCGCCATTACATTCCTTGAAAGTTGCTTGGTCAAACTCGCCTCTTATCTCGTGAATAGGAATTCTCTTATTAACTCCTTTGCATTTAGAAAGAACCTCATCTATGTTTTTCCATTCAGTCATCTTTGAAAGTTCAACCGGCGTCATCCAGTGGGTTTCAACTATTACACCTTGTATTATGTTCACTTGGTCTGTTGTGGTGTTTTTCCATTCAGGTAATTCTAAACTCAACATCTTCTTGCCTTTCTCATCTTTCTTTACAACTTTCTTAACTAAAAGAGAACCATATCTTGTATGCGTATCTCTCATATCGTTCAGCGTTTTTGCAAAGTTCACTTCCTTCATCCAAACTTGAATATCTTTTGACATCAACCAGCTTTCTAAATAATGATTGCCGTCATCGCTTGTTATGTTAATATCCTTTGTGTCTAAATCTTTGGCGGCATTTTCAACATCGCATATTGCATTTAAAATCTGATAGAATGGTTTGTCTCTTCCAAGTTCGTCTTTCTGACCATTCAAATACTTCGAGTTGTTGTAAAATTCAATAGTTCTTATGGTTTTCTTTTGTGAGAATGGAAGACCATCAACTAAGTCAATAGTTTTAACATAATTGCTTTTGATATCTTCTAACGCTACATCAATTTTCATAAGTTATCTTGAATTATTATTTATATTCCTTTGTTTCGCATCAATTCGTTCTAAGTTTTCTATTGGGTCTATGTATTCTTTGTCAACCAAATCACTACCAAAATATATTCGCTTAATTAAGGCAAATTCCTCTGGGTCTGATAGTGTTGGACGCTTTTTGGTTTCCATAATTTTACAGCAAAAAAAGAGTGTTTTTGACACTCCCCCCTTTGATTTCGGTTAGGAATTATTTATATTTAAATTATCTTTAACTAATAATACTTTATATCAAGCGATGTTGTCAAGTCTTTGTGTGAACCGTTGCATCATCTATCCTTTTTATAATCTTTAAATGGTCAAAATGCAAGATAGCGTTTGTAGAAATCAAATCAAATGTTTTGCATTGAAAAATAAACTCTAAATTGTTTCTATTACATAGACATTTATTTAGGAATTTTGAAGTAATACTATCTAAACCCATTACCGTAAAGTCAACCTCTTTCTCCCTAAAATAACTACTCGTAGAATTTAACATTTTGTTTAGACTTGATTTAATTTTAAATAATTAGCCAGTGATGTTAAAGTTTCAGGGTTATCTTTTACGTGTCCTAATGCTGTATTGCAGTTTGAGCACAACCACCCCCTAAACTTACCTGTCTTGTGGTCGTGGTCATAACACATAATTCCTATTGACCCACAAACCTCACAATGTTTTGGTTTTGGTCGTGGTGCATTTTTTATTTTATATTGAGGCGAAACTCCATCTTTCCAATTTGAAGATTTATCTCCTACAAATTTACCAATCAGTGCATCGCTCATATGTTTTCTTATCGCGTCTGTCATTTCGTAAGGTTTTCTCCCTTTGTTAGCGATACTTATCTTTTTTCTGTGTTCTTCGGTAATTACTCTTTTATCCGAACAACCCCTGGAACAATACCTACTACTTTTCCGATAATCTTTATATTTTTTACCACACAAAACACATACTTTGATACCGCCATCTTTATAACTCCAACTTTTATTACCACTCCTTTCAATAGAAAAGTATTTAGCTTCACAAACCTTACTACAAGTTTTTCTAAATTTTAGATGAGATGGCTTATCAATTATTATTTTTTTGCAAATTATACATTCTTTATTTATCATACTTCCATTATATCATATTTTCTATTAGAAGTATAGTCATTAAATCCCTACCTTGTTTGGTTAGTTGTGTTTCTTAGTCTCGATAATAACCTATCGGCTTTTTCTAATTCCATATCATCGGGAATCAGAGTGCACAAAACATATCTTATTCCCGCCATACTATGATTAGCACATCTTGGTTCTTCCACATTTAATATCTTGCCGTCCTTATCGACCATCCATAAATAATTACGATATTCTTTTAAGGTGTTGAAGCTTCTTCGTGTTATTGAAATCCTTTGGTTCTGAACCTTGCCTATTGACCACTTAACAAATGTTTCTGTCTTTGACTCACCTCGTTGTTTTGAAACTCCAACTATATTAACTCCGAAACTTCTTATCTCGTCAATGCTTTTCGGTTCAGCTGAATCTGCTATCGTTAGTGTCTGTGGCGTAGGAAGAGCCAATAAGACATTTGCCAATGCTTTGTTTAACATTCCTTTCTGATACAACTGCTCATCAACTATGTAGCCACCGTTATGCTCATAGACATCGCCTATGCTTGAAGGGTCGTTTGAATAGCCGAAATCCAACCACCTTGCTACCAATCGGGCTTCGTGCGGTATGTCGTCTATCACTTGCCAGTCTTTGTAAATCCTTGTAGTAATAACTCCTAACTTACCTTCACCATAAACTGTCCACCATTCCTTGTTGTTTTTGTGTGCTTCTATTTCTGATTTTGTTGTTGCGTCTAATGCTTCGTTGTCTAAATAGGTTAATGGTCCTAAATATCCGTCTCCCAAGAAATCTATGTCGTCTCTCTTGCCCAACATCTCTGTGTAAAACCAAAACTCTTCTGATGGGTTCCAATCCATCCAAACTATCTTTCGTGTTCTTGTAATCAACTGGTCTGCGATATTATACGGAAAATGAACTGCCTCATTTAAGAAAAGTATATCTCTTCTTGGCCCGTGTGCTTTACCGAACTTGTCAAATGAAATGAACTCTATAACACTTCTTGTCGGAAAACTATACTTCTTACCAGCCAGCCAACTGTTGTCGTCCCAGTATCCGTGAGCTGTCATTATGTTCTTAAAATCTCTTATCGCTCCTAAGTCTAAGTGTGGTGCTGATTCTCCTACAACTGTAATCACTTCGTCTTTCACGCTTTGTGCATAGTCAATCAACCATATAAGAATTGATATTGTCTTACTTGAACTTGTGCCACCCGAAACAGCTCTAATCCTCTTTTTCAGATTGAATATCTTGGTTGTCGCTGTCGTCGTTTTGTAAAGATTTTGTTGCATAAATTGGTATTTGTTTTATTGTCTCTCCTCCACTTGTTAGGTCTGTCTTATTAGCGTGAAGTTTATCCATTATCTTTAATAAAACCCTTTCTAATTTTTCAAACTGCTTATCCATTCTTTCGGTATTCTTCCCTTTTCTTACAGCATCTATGTAAGCAAAAAACCAATTCAAGTGTTTTTTCATTTGCTTTTTTTGGTCTTCTTCCCACTCATAACCTTTCCTCCCGCCTCCGACATTACCTATTTTACCTCTTGCGTTTGGATTTCCCATTTTACAGTTTAGACTGAATTATTTGTATTCATAATAAATCTGACTCTTGTTGCCTCTGCCAAGTTCCTTTCCACTTGACCATATATTGATTCTCTAATCTCATTCTATTTTGTCCATACTTGGTTTCGAATATGTCAGATTGAACAGGTAAATCAGGATTGAATTCTCTATAATACTTCAACCAATGTGCTTCTAACATAATCGCTACATCTTTGGTTTGAACTATTGGTAAGTTTGGAAGTCGTGCTGTCTCAAACTTTCCCATATAATGAAAGTTTCCTTTGGTCAAGACAACATTTCCTTCTATCGCGAATAACTTATCAAACATAGATATGTCTTTTACTATTGTCGTGTCCATTAAATGACAAAATTCATCAAAATCATCTTTTCCAGCTTGAATACCTGCTAACTCCCAACCATTAATAGGATTAACTATTAACTTGCAATCTTGCCATTTAGTTTCTTTCCACATATCCATTTTAGGAGTATATCCCCCGTTGCTCAAAACAATTATTGGATATGTGGTGTCTTTGATGCTCTCCAAACAATCTTTTAAGAAATCTTTTGTGTATAAACTGGTCGTTATCACAATTCCTCGCTTTACATTCTGTGGTAGAACCTTTGGCACATCTAAATCTTTCCGCCTTTCTGCAAATATTCCCCCATTGGTTTCCATTATACTTTCCATTAAAACTTCGTGGGTGTCTTGTAGTATCTCTCTAATCAAACTCTTCTCCTTGTCCCCGTGCCATTCTCCTCTAATGTATTTTACATTATTTAAGTATGGTTTGTATGCTCTCAATATCTCTGACTCCATTCCTTCGGTGTCTATTTTGAGTAAATCTATTCGTGGGAAGTTATATTCGTCAATTAAGTCTTTCAGGGTGCAAGCTGGAACTTTAATCTCTCCTACTTTCTTTGAACCCATTGGGGCATATAAATCCCATCTGAAATGTCCGTCAACATGTCCGTTCCCTGCCCACTTACAAACATTAAATATAACCTCTTTCCTATCGTCTCCGATTATGGCTTTTTGAACATAAGTCAACTTGTTTCCTGTATTCAGTTTAGCATATTTCATCAACTCAGGTTCTGGTTCGCAAACTAATATCTTTGCCTTTGGATAAAATGTTTGAATTTTGAAAGCAGATGTTCCAAGATTTGCTCCTAAGTCAATAACATATTCTATGTCTTTGTCAACAGCATAAAGTTCTTTAATTTTGTATTCATCATTTTGAACCACTGCTTCTATATGGGCGTCCAAACATTCCTTTAATTTTTTGCTTGATTTCATTTTTTTAAATTATTTTCAATATCATATAATTTATGACAACTTTTGCATAAACCAATATAATCTTCTAAAACCCTGCGATATTTATGGTCTATATTAGCCCAATCTATGCTCCAAACTCTTTTTAATATCTTTCCGTTTTTACCACAATTTTCACAATAAAGCGATTTTCCTTTCCATCTTTTTACCCAAGAATGAAGTGCACCATATCCTACACTATCTCCTTTCCATAATGGATGTTTATCACCACTATCCCAAGAATAAGCTTTTCCAGACTTCTTGTTTCCCTTCCTAAACTCAACTCCATTATGTTCTCCTTTGTGAAAATAATTTGACCTTGATATATTGCCATAAAACGAATGACCTTTTTGAAAACCTTGATGTAATTTATGTTCGTATATTCCGCTTGGCATATTGTTTTACCCCAGTCCTGCACCCAACTTACCAGAAAGGTGTAGGACAAGGGTGGTAAGTTAATTATTTTATTACTTTACGATACTTTTAAAAAAATCTAAATAGTAAGGTTGTCTAACTTTATCTAAATACTCTCTTTGAGTGTGATAAGATGCGTGAAAAAGCAAAGCATCTCCCACAAACCAAACTGGTCTCTTAAATAACTTTGGCAACTCCCAAGCCATCTGGGGTTCTTCAATGTGTCCGCAACTTATGTGGTCTTTTCCCCACCAACAGATACTGCATATTGAAAAGTGTTTATAATCGTCAAAACTTCTGCTGGGTAAATAATAAGCCGATAAACTACCCTCGTTATACCTTTTTGCAAAAGTTTTGTAAATATGGTCTATTAGTCCGCTGTCAGAATAATTGAATGCGTCAAGGTATGCCCAATCTGGGTCGTCTGGTCTTTCTCTTCTAACTATACCATGTTCTTCGCTCAATGCTCCAATCTCTTGATGCCAGCTGGTGCAAATTGTGCTGTTAATTATGTTCGGATAAATAACAAATGCATCGGGGTGGTCTATTCTTGCTTGAACTATTCTTTCGATAGCATTCTCTTCTGCCCATACAATGTCATCATCAAATCTGATATAAATTGCGTTATTATCGTGCGTATTCACTAAAAACTTGTACGTCTTAATCGGGTTAAAATCTTGGGTATCATAATAATAATCATAAGTTGGAGTTGTTATTGTTCCTGATATTCTGTAAATTTTAACCTTTGGATTTTCCTTTTCCATGCTTTCTAAAAAAGCAATATCTGGTGGGTTCTTTGTGTTCATCCAAATTTGCCATTCGTCAATCAATCCTTCGTCTATTTTTCGGTAAATAAATTTTTTGAAGATTGATATATATCGTTCGCGTCCTGCTGGGGTGACGCAGACTATTTTATATTCTTGGTCTTTATATTTTATCATTTTTCCTTTTATAATCAAACTCACCTACTTTAATAAACTTAGCACTCTCTATGTCTTGTGGTTTCATCCAGGGTGCTGTTGCTCCAAATTTCAATTCAAGCGGAGTAAACTTGCTAACTATGCTTAAACCGCACCTATAAGGAAAATGCTCTCCGTGAACATCTCTTTTTGTACCGAGATTTAAAATATCGTAACCCATTTCCTTAAAATCATTTACCAACTGACTTTCAGGTGGACAAAATCTCCAACCCCCTTCAACCTCATAAGATATCTCGACCCAGTCGGCTTTTGAAAGATTTGGCGAGTCCTTAGTCGGCCAAAGATTAGTGTCGTGAAAAACTAAGATAGTTTTGTCTGTAATAATGCCTGCCTTGCGAAGATTTTGAAACGCGCAAAGCTCGGCTTCGTATGCGTGGCAATCAAAAAATAATAAATCAATCGGCTCATTATCTAAATCATCTGCGGTTATATCTGCAACATTTTTAATAATAACTTTATGATTAACGGCCAATTTA